>Ga0265780_10001484_pt1 | contig 32961 bp, 32 predicted proteins | sample P1T30metagenome_FD_192432 | JGI IMG/M metagenome (GOLD analysis project Ga0265780, IMG submission 192432) | Plant litter microbial communities from East Loma Ridge, Irvine, California - P1 T30 | ecosystem: Environmental > Terrestrial > Plant litter > Unclassified | place: USA: California...
AAAGCCACTGTCTTGATCTCCTCTTTCGCAATGATGAGATTGCGCTTCTCCTCGTTATCGACTGTGGAATTCTTAATCACCGTGTCAATGAGGAGTCCGTAACGCTGCAGCCTATCGATAGGTCCCTTGAGGAAAGTATTCCAATCTAGCTTCTCCGAGCGTCTGTCGGTTTGGGCTTCGTTTAGGAAAGCGCGGAAGAGCATGTTCTTGTTTGCTTCCTGGCGCACGAGGAAGGTGGCATATGGGAACGATGCAGCATACTCAATATAGGCATGCTTGGCTTTCCGTATCCATTCACGGAAGATGTCACTGAAGCCGGTAATCCAAGGGCCTTGTTCTTGCTGTCGGTACTTTATCTGTGGCAGAAGGTGATCCTCGTTTGATTTTCTGACAGCGTCAACCTTACCAAAGACATCACGGATGAATCTGTCAAGCTTCTTGGGTGGAACGACCGGGGGTTGTGATGCAACCAAACGATCCCGATACAGTCCTCGCAGAACATCAAGTCGTTCGAGATACTTGTCTTCTCCTTGCACAATTTCGTGAAGGATATTCTGGCGTTCAATCTCTTTCTTGTTGATTCCCTCGATGTCTTCCTTCTTCACTTTGTGGAACGTGGCCCAGTCTTCGGACGCTGCAGCCGCGGCAGGGGAGTGTAGGTCAATTTTCTTCAAGGTCCTCTGACAGTGATACGAGTAGCACCGACCAGGTGAAGAGTGGGTGTGAAGCATGGGAGCATAGCATCCGGCACCCGTAAGCTGAAATATGACACCGGTCATGCTTACCCCAGAGAATTTCAACCACTCTTCCTCGTGAACCAGCGTGCCTGATTTGAGCATGTCTGCAACGACTCGACTGCTCAGAGTTTCAGCATCTGCGATATTCATCGTTGGGACCTTGTGCGTGAACAACGCAATGAGACCTTCCTGGATGGGACCTTCCTTTAGATCATTCTCACCCTCGGCCATCGTCCTGAGCCAATAGATGATGGAACTGAGTGCCCACGGTTCCGCACACTTCCTGAAGTCATTGGTAGACAGTTTTGCAGGATTGAAGCGCTTTCCAGCTGGAATCGTCGGAAGATCGATGGCCACAGCATCCGCGCTTCCTGGTGTTAACGTATTGCCATCGCTATCAATGTTGCCGCCATAAAAGGTATTGCGATTAGCAGCTTGGACTTGACGTGATCGGTGGCCTTGTTCAGCATCAGTTTTTGACCGTGGAAGCGGGTTTGCTTGTGCAACATTGCTGTGCTGCAACAAGGAGATGGAACGTGGCACTGTTGCACCGGTAGGAGATGTCATGCCCATGGCGTTAGGATTCACAGGATAAGTGTCACGGGCTGTGGGAGCGTTCCGCCAATATTCGTATGACCCGGATCCTGCAGAATTGGTGCTTTGGTGGTTCAAGCGCCCTCGGTCGGTGTTGGTGTTTACTGGAGGAGGTGGCAGAGGGCGATTAGACATGCCGGGATGATAGAACATGTCAGGAGGCTCGCCAGGCATGACTGCCGATGGCCCTCCCAACGTAGTGCCCGACATGATGGATGCGTTGTCAGTCAAAGTCATCTCATCACCTTCGTCGTAACTCCGCCGCCGCGCACTTGGCTCCTGTAGGCCACCAGTGCCAAAGGTGTCGACGCGTACGTTGGATGACAATGTCGGGGGAAAGGGGTGCATCGAATCGTAGTCTTCGCTTGGCTCTGATCTTCGTTGTGATCCAGATGTGGTTGTAGGATGACTTGCTCCCGATGCCAGCTGGTTGGGGCTACCTCCGTATCCAAAGGAGGGCATGCCTCCAAACATGCTAACATCAACACCAGCTCCAACGTAGTCGCTGTCACTCGCACTTCCCGTGTGGTGTCGACCCGGACTGGCGGGTAGCTGGGGAGATTGCAGAGTCGCATAGCTGCTGAAAAGACCGGTTCCTCCGCTTTGTCTGCGAGCCTCATCCTCGGCTTCTTGTTCCTCAGCCATGCGCAGTGCAGCCAGACCCGCAGCCGCCTCAACATCGCTATCGTCGCTTGCGTATTCTGGGGAGAGGTGGTGGCCGTTGACATGGTGGCCGTTACGGCCCGAGCCATGCCTGTTGGCGTCGGCGTAGTATTGGCCATTTGGGTGCTGCGCCTGGACTGACGGACTTGGCGTGCCGCCCCCAGTAGTCAAACCTAAGATGTCGTCATACAGAGCGTCTTGGTTGTTGTATTGGCCACCGTTTGGCTGGGCAAAGTATTCGTCGCTGTCGGATTCGTGGGGTGGCGGGGGAGGCAGTGGGCGCGACGAGACGGTCCCTGTGCGGTGGGGCGAGCCATGAGGGGGGACTTGGGGAGTGGGAGGGAGCGGGTTCGAGTGGTGGCTAGAATGGGAGGAGAATCTGTCGATGCGCTGTGGCGAGGCATAGCCGTTGTCGTACGCTGGAGGCGAGGGGAGTGGGGCATGAGACGAGCCCGGGGGATAGTAGCCCTGAGACGAGGCACTGGACGGGTGGCGGACTGGGTAGCTGCGCCAGTCCTCGGAGGGCAGAGGGGCGCTTCCAGGAGGCACGGGGAGAGGCGGAGGCGCAGGAGCTGTGTAGGCCGAGGCTCTCCCTGCCACCGAGGTGGTCCTCCCAAATGACGACTGGTGATACTGCGCGGGCGAGGGGTAGTTGGCGGTGGGCGACGTGGGAGAGAAGCCGTAGGGGTGGGTGATTGTGTTGATGCGGTTCAGGCCATTGTCCATGTAGGCGGCTGGGTTGTATGGCTGGGGGGCTGCGGAGGCGGAGGCGGAGGCGGAGGCGGATGGGGGGGCGGGAGCGGCGAATGTCCTGTTGACGCCGCCGTAGTGCTGGGGATTGGGCAGCGCGACGGTGGAGGAGCCATAGTGCTGGGGATTGTACTGCTGCTGCTGCTGCTGCTGCTGCTGCTGCTGCTGCTGCGTGTAGCCACCGTTGTATGCGCTCACCGTGGGCCATGTCGGTCCCTGGGCGGCCTGCGGGGAGCTGGAGCCGCCCATGAACAGCTCGTCGGCCTGGCGCTGGGCATAGCTGTCGCGGCGCACGGGAGCGTGGCCATAGCCCGCAGTGCCCGCACTGCCCCCGTTCATCTGGTCTCCGCCGTTGCTGTGGGGAATGTTGGGGTTGTAGTAGTTCTGTCCGTTGCCGTAGTACGACATGGCGCCGTCTTCTGGCGGGCAGCTAGAGGCTATCCGGAAGCGCGTGGGCTGGCGATTGCGCGATTGCGGTCGGCGTCGTCATTCACGAGGCTGGCTGAGGTTGCGCGGGCACCATGACCGGGGCGCGAAGCTGGGGAGACTGGGGAGACTGGGGAGACTGCAGTGTGCTTTACGCTGGCCGACGACGTTGCGCGCTCAGTTGCGCCCGCGAGATGGAGAAGCAGGTGCCGGCGCAGGTGCAGGTGCAGGTGCAGGTGCAGGTGCAGGTGCAAATTGAGCAAGAGCCGCCGTCCTGGGGGTGCTTGGGCAGTCTTGGGTATACCTAGGTACAAAGCGCGGGGCCGTCAACCTTGGAAGGACTGCACTGCACTGCGATGCAGGTGGCCGGCGGGGTTGTGGTTGTAAATGTCAGGCGCGCAGCAGAGCGTGGTTTGCCTGTCGCGAGCTGCGTTGGCAATGCGACGTGCGTTACTGAGAAGACGACATGTTCACGTCCACGCTGCACGGCTTTACGGGTGGTGCTTTGCTGAGCCAAGAGTCACGGCTTCGGGAGAGCAGTCCACCTGATTCGCGTCGCTTCACCCTCCACCCACCACCCACCACCCACCACCTACCATCCACCACTAATCGGGCATCAACCTCGTACATCATTGCACAAATCATTCATCATCTCGCTTTGCATGACAAAAACTTGCACTCCCAACGTTTCAATCTGTCATCTAACGTACATATCTACACAACCTTCTACTCTTCATAGCATCCATGTCTATGCCTCCTCTGCATAGCTTAACCCATGCGAGAAGCGGAAGACGGGATCCTCAGTGTCGAATGGCACGTCTTCTCTCGACGCAGCAACAGCCGCATCGCTCCTCGGCAGATCAAATGGCAGCTTGCCCATTGGCTTGGCTCCATCAACGTTGAATACCACATCAAGGAACGCATCAGGACTGGCACCGTAGTTAGCCATGACGGCTTTCGCAGACTCGACAATCTCAGGGATCGCGGCCGGGCGCTCAAGGTAAATGTCGACGATAGTTGGGACTGCGCTGTAGATGGCTGCTTGCCGAGCTTTTTCTGTCGCGTTAAACTCGAGCGAACCCGAGTGCTGATTAGAAATTTTAGTTCACCACCTTGAAAAAAAGCTAGTCTTTAGACTTACGTAGCTGGCCTCAAAGCCTCCTGGACGCGGCTCATATGGAGTTTGAAGACGAATCAACGCAAAGTCAGCTTCCGCAGTGCTGTTGACGACTTGCAAGTTGCGCTTTTGCATGTCCGTCGCGTTGAAGCCTTCAATATAGAACTTCAACGTCTCGGCTGACTTCATCGGCAGCATGTTGTCGCTATTGGTGAGCAGAGTGAACGACTTGCGTTGCGCATCTTCACCAGCCTGCTTGAACTCCGGGTTGCCAACAATCTTGACAGACTCCTCCACATCAACAAATGGGTTGTCAAAGAGACCGAGCACGAACTTCTCACGAAGCAGCTTTCCGACAGACTCGTTAATGCGCTCTTCGCTGACAGTACCGTTTCCAACAACTTGAAGGATCAGATCTGTCCTGTTCTCTCCGCCAAGCTGGTCCACACCGGCATTTAGGATCTTTGCCGTGCGCTGGATTTCGGTCAAGTTTTCCGCGCCCCATGCGCGAGCTGGCATGTCCTGTCCAGCGATGATAGCGTCAGTGACCAGTCCCCAGTCGCTGACGACGATACCCTTGAAGCCGAGCTCGGTTTTCAAAAGATCGGTGATGAGGCCCTTGTTCATTCCGGAAGCAACCTCTTCATACTTGGTACCCATGGGCCGGCTGTAGTATGGCATCATCTGTCTTGCTCCAGCTGCGATTGCTGCCTTGAAGGGAATGAGATGATAATCCATATTGTCCTACGACAGTGTTAGTAGTGAAGCAAATACTTCATACAGGAAACTTACACCCGGGTATGTGGCGTTTTTGCCATATGTGAAGTGGCTGTCCTCACCATCCTCTACTGGTCCGCTACCCGGAAAGTGCTTTGTCACTGTGGTGACAGACTGCGTTCCAAACTCTCCATGAGTAAAGCCCTTGATGTACGCGACAACGAGTTCAGCAGTCAAGTTCGCGTCCTCTCCCATCGTGCCACCAATTCTGGCCCATCGCGGCTCAGTGGCAAGATCGATTTGAGGGTGGAGCGAAGATCGAAGTCCAATCCCCATATATTCCTGGCGGGCAATGTTTGCAAATTGCTCTACGAGCTCAGGGTCCCGAATTGCCGAAAGGCCTAGAGCCTCTGGCCATTGCGAGAACGACTCAGCAACGAAACCGGTGCCGATGTTGTTGGTGAACGCGTGACGGGGATCCGATGATAGTGTGATCGGTATGCCGAGACGGGTCTCTAGAGCAAGTCTCTGCAGGCTGTTGTACCACTCAGCATACATGCGTACCGAAGTAATCGAGCCATGTAAGTTGAAATGCGTCATAAACTGTGTCTTAACCGTGTGTAGTGTATCCCTCGTAAAGGTACCATTGGGGCCCATGTTGATTATCTGGTGGAACAACTGGCCGGCCTTCTCTTCCAACGTCATCCGCTGGAGCAGATCTTCCACACGCTCGTCTACTGATAGGGATGCATTTCGGTATGGTAAATCCGCAGTTTCTGTTTGCCTTGGATATGACCGTGGCCGCTGGAGATCATGTGAAGCCGGGACATTGATTGCAGACGCCATTGCTGTCGCCGCGAGGAAGAAAGAAGTGAAGATGTTCTGCTTTCGCAGACTGCATTTTTGTCTTGCCATGGCCATTGGTCTGGAGATGGCTTTAGGAATTCTTGGTGCCTCTTCCAGCATCGGGACTTTGTCCGACTATTTGTACTCTTGCTTAGGAGCTTTTCTCCTGGTGTCAAGGCCGTGGTGCCCTCCACAGCCGGATTTTACCCGTCACTAATGTTCAAGCCAGTTCACATTTGGTCTACATCACCGTCTTTTCCCTGACTCGATCGCATTCTTGCATTCTTGCACTGCCGTGAGTGCCACCCCAGCGGGGGGCCAAGGCACTAAAGTGTGGAGGACATCTGAACTTCCGGGGTCCCCATGGACCGGGTTTTGTCCGGCAGATATGTGATTGGAGCATCGTGACTTAATGACGGGAGACTAACGGCCTGTTCAGCCTCTTCCGAAAGGTTTCCGCTGTCACCTGGATCCAAGATGGAGTTCGACATCCTTTCCTCCACATCCCGTCGCCGACATTGTTATTGTGAGCCTAGAGCGCCGAGCTGAATCTTCATTAAAATTTTCGTCTCCAAGATTTGGCAATTTTTGACGCTTGATATGTGACGCTTGATACGAAGACTGCTCATAACTTGGCAAACAGTGGGTGCGGTTGAACCTCGGTAACTCGATGATGTGCTCGCCATCATTGTTGCTGCGCCTTAAGGTTGCAGCTGGAATACGCAAGGACACGCAGTAGCTACGGAGGACCGTCGGCAAACCTGTCATGTGGTAGAATACATGCATTCACCAAGTCGAACGATTGCATTGATGGTGAAACCTTTGGGCGCCATTGTCGTGTACACACCTTCATTGCCCAGACGTCCACTGTCATTGCATCAATACATGTAGTCACGAGACGTCGGGATCTTTGGCTGCATGTGGTGGATACCCGTATGGGTCCATCATACCGCTACCAGTTTCCTGGTTTTGCAAAATTTCCACGTAGCACAGCAACATCATTTTTCATCGTCAAATTTCCCATGTGCGTTGACATACATGTACCATACGCAAAACCGCGGTATATACTAGCTCCATCCGACCACTCCAAAGATTCGAGGTAATCTGTGCCATCAGTATGTATGTTTGGCTCATTGTAAGCAGTAGGTACAACGACAACATCAATTGTGCATACTTCGGATCTAAAAGACTATGGTATGATGTAAATTGTGATGACGTCTCGCAGAGAAGGCAACGTAGCGGATCTTTAGCAACCCACAGGCAGTCGCGTTTTCCTAGAAGTGGGAACATTTACATCCCCCATGCTCATCCACCCCTATCTTTCAAACCCTCACAGCTTCCACCACATCAAACGTCGGCCTCAGCAGAAATTCCTTCCAGAATTCTTCCCCAACCCTCTCATCGTCCGGCAACACCACCTCACCCCACTTCAACCTTAAGCCCGCCTCCCTCGCACACCTCTCATAAACTTCCGTCCGAAATTGGAAAACATCAAACCCAAACCCCCCCTCGCCCCCTACCACAACCCGCGCTTTAATCCCCACCTCGACTCCAGTATCGGGCGCAACATAGCACTGATCCAACACCATCACATCAAGCCCGTAGAACCCTATTTTTGGCTGCGTCATCCTCGCATCATGCGCATTCGTCGTAATGCCGACAAATCTGCCGTCGGGAGCGAGATTCTGCTCGATCACGCGGAGCATGTTGGTGAGTTCGGTTTCTGTGCCGGCGTAGTTGAGGAACCAGCCTGCGAAGACAATGTCAAAGGGCGTAGCATGCTGCATGAGGGATGGAATGCTGCAGTCGCGCGTGTCGAAGATAAGAGAGGGAGAGGGGTGGAGAGATCGTGCGCTCGTGATCATCGCCTCGGAGATATCATATGCTACGACAGAGGAGGCGCCGAGGCGGGAAAGGAGGGAGGTAGATTTTCCAGTGCCGCAGGCGAGATCTGGGGGTGATATTCAGTATACGTAATTCGTGAGGAAAGGTGATGGTGGTCGACGCACCGAGACATCTTGCTCCCTTTATGTCTCCCAACGCTTTCAAGATGCTTCCCTCCTCGGGCTCAGTGGCTGGCAAGACCTTGATACTGTTGTATCTTGTGCCGATCTTGTCATATTGGGTGTTTTGTGTACTTCCTATCTGCTCCGACGCCATCTCGATACTCGCGATGTCAGGCTGACGTGAAATGAACGTGTACTATGAAGCCAAAAAGTAGATTAAGAAGATTGTCTTTCTCATTGGTCAGCTTTCGAATCCACATTCAAACAGAATGATTGTACATGCCAGTGTAGTAAAAGCTGAATGTGGTCAACCAGAGCAGCTAGCTGCTTTCCGATATGGGAACAACCCGGTGACCACTTTTCTACACCTGACTCACGCGAATGCAGAAGTGCGCAAGGTTTGACCAGACTCGGGAGAAAATTATCAGCACGCCAGTGAATGATCTTGCGTTGAGGCTCTGCCCCGCTGCCGAGAACAATCTGGATCCCGCTAAGCCACTGCTACAAATGGGGTAAACATGTCGGAAGCCTGGAACCCGTGGATGAAAGCAATTTTTGGATGAGACGGCAATCAGAGCGGGAATTTTCGAAAGTAGTGCATTTCCTGTTGACGCCTACCTAGGTATCTTCTGGTAAGAACATAATTTTCAACTGGTACAGCAAGTGCAGAAGGGCTTTCCCCGATGCTGAACTTTGATGTTCTTCGGGGTCTGCACTATGATGCTTCGCGGCGACTAGCGCATGTTCTTATATTAATGCCGGCGTAGCGCCGTTAAATGTGTCACCTTATTGGACCTGTCACAGTTGCACAACTATATCAAAGCCCAATGTGTGTAGAAACTTCGTTGGACTCGAAGGTCGTATTCATATATCATATCATAATCATATCACCGGGCGGCCGATGTCTGTGTACTGTTCCCGCAGTTTCGCTGTGCTCTCAAAGCGTGCAAAGCCAGGTGGCATTTAAGCCTTCTCCTTGTTGTTCTCGTCAACGATCTCGACAGCGCGAGCACCGTTCTTCTCGCTATGAATACTGCCCTCCTCGATGTCCTTGGGCGCGTTCAAGTTCTGTGCGCCAATAGGCCCGGCCTCCTCGAAGTGGCGACCCTTCTTCTCAGGTCCCAGAGCAGTGGTGCACATAATGCCCATGACGATGATGGCAGTCGCAACGCCCATGACGGGGCCGTAGGCAGGCGACTTGGTGCCCTTGGAGGTCGTGATCATAGTGGCTTCAGCAACGGCGTTGACGATTTGGGCGGAAGGTGATGAAATCATGTTTCCGAGCTGGTATGTGATACCGACGAATGAAGAACGGAAAGCAGGGGGCGACAGCTCAGAGAGATGGATTGGGATGACACCCCAGGCTCCTTGGACGAAGAATTGGATCATGAAGCCGGAGGCAGACAGGCCGCGCTCCGTGGTGGGCAGGATCCAGGCGGGGATGAGGCAGCCGGAGATGAACGCAGCGCAAACGATGGTGCGACGACGTCCAAAGAATTGCGAGCCATAGCCAAGTATGGTGCCGCCGACGCAGGCGCCTGTCTTCATGAGGATAGAAGCACGGTTGGCACCGGCGGGGCTGAGGTGCTTAGACTGCTTCATGAAAGTGGTGTAGCTATCCTGGCTAGTGTGAGAGTAGAAGTTGAACCAGGTCATGAGGAAGATGCAGTAAAGACACATGCGCCACTCCTTCTTGAGCATAGCCTTGGTCTCGACCCAGAAAGCACCAGGTGTCTTTCCGCTCTTGCCAGCCTTCTTGGCCTCAATGAATTGCTTGGATTCAGGGAATGCGACGCGGACGAGACCAATGGCAATGGAGAATCCAGCACCAATCCAGAAGACGGTCTTCCAAGACTCCACCGAATCGCCAACACCCAAGTTGGCACACGCAGCGAGCACGTATCCAAAGGAGTATCCTTGCTGGAGGATACCAGACATAAGACCACGAGCATTGGTGGGACAGTTCTCAAGAGCCATGGAGATGGCGTTACCGTAGACACCGCCCATGAAGAGACCAAAAAGGGCGCGGACAGCAAGGAATTGTTGGAAGGTGGCGGAGTAGATGGTGGCGATCTGGAGAAGACCAAGAATGATCATATTCAGAACCATGGGCCATTTTCGACCAAATTTGTCACCCGCCAGGCCGAAGAATGCAGCACCGACTGAACGCAGGAGTAGTGTCAAAGTGATGGCGGTGGTAATACTGGATCATGTCAGCCTACGACAGGCCATTGTGGCAAGATATGCATACCTGGTATTGGACTGCTGGTAGTATTTTGCGAGCTTAGTGGTTTGGATAGATAAAGCATGGAAGTCGAAGGCATCGGCAGTCCACGCAAGGAAGCCAACAACGAAATACAGCCAGTCCTTCAGACGAAGCTGAGCGAAGAGACTGAAAGGGTTCTTCAGCGGCTCAGGCTTCTGCCACTCGCAGTGCTCCTCGCCATAGTCGTTCCTGACCACAACACGCTGATCCCAGACGAACAAGTCCTTGAGACCTTGCTTTGCGGTGGCCAAAGTGCCTTTGGCCAAAGGGTCGGCAGGCCGGTTGTTGCTTGCCATAGCTACTGACGTGTATATAACTTGAGGGCAAAGACTGGGTTGGAAGGAATGGACGCGTGAAAGATGCAGTCCGATTGCGATGCCAGGTGCAACAGTCGGGAAACACCTGTGCAATATATACCTGCTACCCCGACTTCAGGCCGCCGTGTCCAGTCCTGCTTCGGAGCCATCCTATCGCTGACCTTGCCAGTCATCTGTACAACAGAGACGATAGCCAAGATAGTGCCAAGGAGCTTACTGCAGCACAGTACGGATAGTGCACGATGAATGCAACCGCACCTGGACAGCCAAGCCGCACTAATTCTCCTTGGTGGACCAAGCTAAGACCAGCCACGAGTGAGAGAAGGGAACGAGGCCCAGGATCTCGCAAACGTATCACTTTTGCGTTGAGCGGGCCTGAAGTGTCCATGGGGCGTGGTGATCTCTCGACGCCGTTGACATATCCCCACGGGGTCAGGAAGACGGCGTTTTCGCAACCCACAACTTTGGAATTGCGCATTTTCGTCTGTGCGCTGTCAACCTTCAAGTCTTTTGATGCCTCGCACTTGAGCAACGGCAAAGGGCCTTTTCTGTGCTTGTCATGCACAAGCTATGTGGCGCGAACTCGTCAGACTCGCGCGACAAAGCTTCACGCCGAATGCTGCAGCCACCAAACTTGGCGACGACCCCGCAACGAGACTCAAGACGGACGGCTCTGCCGAAGCTTTCAAGGAGCCCTGTTTCGCCGAGGACAACAAGATGCACTTACGACGGCCAAGAGCACGAAGCCGTGTGGCTTGCAGGCCGGCTGAGGGCAATCGTCAGCCCAGCGTCCTTGACCAGGCTTCTTTCGACAGCTACCCAGGTGGTGTTCACGACGATGCTGCATCCATATGCGCAGCTGATGCCGTGTTTTTTTATGCCGATAGTTGCAAAGTTTATTGCAGCCACAATATCGACGTTCTAGATGCTCTTTCTCCGCGATCCTGGGACTGAGTCGCACAACAGCATCTGGGGTTGTTTTGCTGTGGAGACGTATGGACCGCATGGCGCTCAGAGAAACAACGGCGCACAAGACGGGAGGCAATGCTAAGCAACATGAATGCAAGAGCGGAGCGGCCAGTCTTGGCCGTGATAATGTAACGCAGGTCAACGAACTGACTCGCTGATGGCCTGCTGACGCGCAGCAAGACCAACAGAGCCATGCGTTGAATGTCAATTTTGGATCGGCAGTGGTAAAATGTGGAGAATGCACCATGCACCCCAAGCCTCGCTAGCACATGACACTGACCCCAGTTTGCGAACGCCGACCGGAAGCTTTTGTGATCGGACACTTGCCCTGCGCACGTCTACCGCGTGGGTGAAGGATGAACATTAGCTAGTCGGCCACTAACGTACAAGAGGCATTTCGCCCACGCGACTTGACCCGAAGAAGCTTCGAGATGCCGCACCACGATAGGCTTCACGGTTTCCCGGCACAGGCTAATGCTTGACTTCACCGGTCCCACCCTCAACCTATGGGGTTCGTCTTCGGTAGACTCCTCGGAGCTTCGCATTTATTTTCATACTCAACTGGACCTCCGATGAGATGCCGGTCCAAGCCTGTAGAGCCTCAATGTGGCTCCACTGCTCGGCTGCGCTATTGATCATTTCAGTTCCAAGAGTCTTGACCTGGCCTGATTTTTTCGTGCGCATCTCCACTGGTGGGCGCCTACATCCACCCGAATAAGTGTGCGCTGCAGAATCGGGGCCACTCCCGCGTGGTGTGGGCGTCTTTGACTTGGAAATCAGGGCGCGGCGTGGTGCTTCATCCGCGCGCGAATTCAGCGATCCGGGTTGCCTAAGACGGGTGAAAAAGACCCGAAACTCGCTCTGAGAGTACCAAGTTGAGAAAGAAATATAACTCCACATTATTCAGATTTACCCCATGTAGCTACAGCATGTCATCATGAAATGATTTCGCATACCATACCCCGCGTTTTCTTCTAGCGGTGGCAAGCAAAGTGTATTGATGGACGGTAACACCAGGACCGCGGCCGTGGGAGGGCAGATCGCACTACCGCAGACTCGCCTGCTAATTTTCGTGCGGTCTAAACTGTATCCAACAAGCATGCTCCTAACAACGATGAGCAGGTGTTCAGGCCAATGGCCACTAAGCACGTACCTTCATCTCCGCAAACGTCTCGTCTGTGAACACCTCGAACCTCGAGGTGATCCCAGGAGCCATCCTTTCGAAACTTGGCTTGATGTTTGTCGAGAATTTTCGGTATATTGATGGTACGAGCGCCATTTCTGCCATCGCCAGACTGGGATAATTTAGTGAAAGAGGGCAGCTCGAAAGCACTCTCACTTACTGCAAACCGATGCACATACGTGCCCCACTCGAAAACGGCCACCACCACTTCTTCATCTCAACAAGTGCGAGATCGCCATCGCCTTTCAGCCAGCGTTCAGGGTCCCACCTCAATGGCTCGGCGAAGACCTCAGCATTTCGATGCAACGAGTACGGTGCTGCCGAACAAACAGTGCCCCGCGGTATTTTGTACCCATCGATGGCCGTGTCCACAGGACTTGATCGTGGCTCAGAAGCCGGTAGTGGCGCATACAAACGGAGCGTCTCTTTGATCACGGCATTGAGATAAGGCAGACGATCTGCGACAGCGCAACTGACTATACCCTCATCTTCGTCATCGCTTTCAATACTCTTACACTCTTCGATGAGTTTGCGCTGAATATGAGAATTCTTCGGAAGCGACAATGCCCAGACAAGGAACATCAACGTGTCGCTCGTGGTGTCAATGCCTGCGAGTAGATGGTCGGCGCATTCACTTGCGATATCGAGGTCACTGAGCCTTGCCTCATCTTTCGTTTTCCAGAGCCGCGCGATTATGGAATCTTGTGCTTTGCCCCTTGTTTTGATGTCAGCACCCCGATAGTTTTGCATTGCCAGCAGGGCATGCGACCGTATACCGCTGTAAGTTGCAGGCTTTTGCATCGGCAGCAATGGCTTCACAAGCTGCCCCGTGAAGCCATTCCGTGTGTACAGCCATGCAGTCAGGGTTGGAAGATGCACAGCAAACCAAGATAGATGCCGTCGAGAGTGGTCCATGATGTCGTTCAGAAGATTGACATGGATGGGGGTGCCTTGCAGAGCGGTGGTCGCTCCAAAGTCTGTTGTTCCATACAGGAAGGCAGTAATTACATCGATAGCATAGTAGTGTAACGTGGAGAAGACCTCCATCCCTTCGCCATGTGGTGTCGTTTCGAGTAGCTTTAGGAAGTCCTTGATCTTGTCTGCAATGATCAAGGCCAGATGTCCTTTTAGCATAGCAGATTTCGAATATACATGTGCAACCAGGCGTTTCCTTTTCGCATGGTCGCCAACACCAGGGAAGGTGAAGAGGTTTCTCCGACCATACACATCAAACATGGCGTAAAAGCTGGTCCGCTCGAAGCCGCTGCCTGCACCGTATATCGTACGCAACGCAGTAGGTGAGTTGAAATGGACTTCATTGGGCCCGATGCGCACAACAGGACCGTGCTGTTTGTGGAGCGCATCGATAGTGCGAGTGCGTTTGCCCCAATCATCCCTCGCGAGCCGCCATTTCGTGAGAGCGTACAGCTTTGGACCCGGTATCTTGCTCAGCGTATTGAGGAACAGTGGTTGTACAGCCACTCGATGTAGTAGCGCAATGAATAGTGCAGTGCTTGCTAGAACAAAGAGTGAGAGAGCCATGGCTGGTGATGCGCGATTGAAGATATGTGGTGCACAAGTACGATAATGAACCGAAGCTAGATATGGTGTGCGCAATGTGAGCTTTGTGCAATGGCACCACGTGGTTTGATAGACAGTGCAGCTTGAGTGATATGTGGGGTTTCAGATGAGCTAGTGAAGGTGGGGCTGGGGAAGCTACGTCTAGCCCAAGGCACATTTTCCGAGGATCGTGGCGGGCGACAAAGTCGCGCCAAAACTCGATTTTGACCATTTGCCACATCCGCTCTGTTCGGCCTGTATAGGTCCCTTCTTCTTGAGGCTTAGTGGTTGAGTCGCGCCAATGTTGGGCGCTGCTTGTGCACTAACTTTAACTGTCCAGGATGCATGTTTGCGCCGCGGGCCTCGCTGACGAGATGCGTCGTTCAAATGCCTGTTGTGGTCCTATAGAGAACCAGCTTGTACACTTGTTTCAACCAAAGCGCTTTCCGTATCCCTTCACCACTTCGTCGAGAATGCTTCTGAGCCTCTTGCAGCCCTCGATGCCGACAGCCAGCATACCCTCAAGCCGCTCCATCCTGACCCTTGTCTCCAAGACACAGACGGCGACCTTATCGCTCTCGCCCAGCGTACCGACTGTGAGGAATGGCAGCTCCTGCTCTTCCAGGGTATTGAGGTCGAGCAGTGGGTCATCTGCGGAGGCATTGTCGGCAGCGGACGAGGACGCGCTTGAGGCGGCTGTGCAAGCCACGAGGTAATCTGTCATGGGTATGCCAGCGTCGATGAGGGCGAGTGTGGAAGCATTTATACATGCTGCAAGAAGCGAACCGTCTTGCGATATGATGTGTATGTTGAGTGTGATGGTCGAATGTGGGTAGAGGTGCAGCAAAAGGACGCCTTCGAATGCGCTTCTCACGCAATGTTCCATTTCTTTGCTGCGCTTGTCGCCCCCTCCTCTTCGCCGCCTCTCCATGCCACTGAAGCCCGCAAAGTTAATCTCGACCTCGATTTTTGCTTGCCCGCCATTGCCTCCTCTTTGACCAGCCTGTTTTCCCTCGGCAGGGCCTGTCACAGATACGAGAATCTTGGTGTTGCCCATTTCGAGGTAGGAAGAGCCATCCGCGGCGGCTTGTGTCGATATCTGCGCATGGATGCGACGTAGCTCATTCCACCGGCGTCCGTCAAGGCGGAGGAGAGCCAAAGAATAGGTGGAAGTATCGAGTGGCATTTTGACGTGCCTGAGCGTGGTTCACTGGCGCATACGAAATCGTTGCTGTCCGTGAACTGGTCGATAATTTGGGCGGTCCGAGCTTGAAGGAGCAGGGGTTGTCGTGCAAGCGTGCCCCGCTCGCACGTGATAGCGCGTTAGCGCGCCTGGATAGTGGCGCCTTCCTTTCACCCAAACACACGTGCGAGTGCCGCTTCACAGGATCCACCACGCTAGCATGAGACGACTGCCACTTTCTTGGAGCACAGACTTATCAGATTCTTGCAGGCGCGCTCTGATCACCTCACAACTCCCCTCACAACTCCCCTCACAACTCCCCTCACAACTCCCCTCACGTGCTACACTCTACCACAATGTCCAATGCTAGCAAAGACAAGAGCCATCGCCGTGCATTGCGCGCATTCGCGGAGAGTGAGGGGATTAGCGACAGCGGTGATGAAGATGGTTTCGACATTTTGGCATCATCACGGAAAAACTTGGACTTGTCGCAGTACATCGAGGGTCAGTCCGCGATTCCTAACACCTCACACTGCACGCATGCTAAAGACTTGGCAGTCTTGACACAGACCCAATCTCAATCTCAAGATACAAATAACAAGCGCAAGGAGCGCGATGCGGTTGAGCTGAATTCGGATGATGAGTTCCGGCCTATGCGGCGAGCAAAAGCACAAGCCTCCCCCACGCCAGGCTTTGGACTTGACAATGTCACAGCCGAGGAGGACGACAACGCGGAGTCCGAGTGGTCAGAAGAGGATACAAGAGCAGCCTACCACGAATGGAAAGACCGCAAAACGAATAAGCGTAAGCGTGTCGCAGCAGAAACTACCAGGATCCGCACACAGAAAAAGTCAAAAGTAGCGGCTGCAGCAGCGTCTAGCATTGTTGGCCGCAAGCCACCGCCCAAGAAGAAAGATAGACACGGCCCAACTGGCTTTAGTACCGACTCTGTCGCGGATGTGGATACCCACGCTACGTTCTTGGACGATCCCATACCAGACTACATAACTTCGCGTTCGAAAAGTCTCAAGAAGCTACACGAAGCTGGCTTGAGATACCCGCCTCGCTACGAATTTATTGATTTAAGGGTATCAGAGAAGGAACAGAGGCCAGTACTCGACAGGGCCATCAAGCCACAGCGTGAGAAGAAAGACATCAAGCTCAAGGAATCTGGCGGTGTTATCCCTGCACCGATTGCGCAGTGGCTACGTGACTATCAGGTTGGGGGTGTACAATTTCTCCACGAGAGATTTGTCAAACAGACTGGTGCCATTCTGGGCGACGATATGGGTCTCGGAAAGACGATCCAGGTCATTGCGTTCCTCACTGCCGCTTTTGGCAAGAAAGCGACCAAGAGTGATGCCAAATGTATGCGTACTATGCGACGCGAGGGCAAGGACCGGTGGTATCCGCGCATATTGATCGTTTGCCCAGGTACTTTGATGCAGAACTGGGAAGAGGAACTCGCCAAGTGGGGTTGGTGGGAAGTCTACCGATATCACGGAAATGCGGCAGACCGGAAAGGAGTGCTCGGTGCTGCAGGAAAAGGCATGCTCGAGATTATGATTACGACTTATACGACTTACCGCAATCATGAAAGCGAAATCAATACAGTGGACTGGGATTGTGTCGTGGCGGACGAGTGTCATCAGATCAAGAGCAAGAACGCGGAAATCACCAAAGCAATGAACAAGATCAATGCTTTGTGTCGGATCGGACTCACGGGAACTGCCATACAAAACAAGTATGAAGAGCTGTGGAACCTGCTGAACTGGGCACGACCTGGCGCATATGGATCTGCACAGGAATGGAAGCAAACAATCAGCCTTCCTTTGAAGCTAGGCCAAGCACACGACGCCACCAATGCTCAGCTAGCGGATTCCAGGAGCCGGGCGCAGGATTTGGTACACAAAATTCTACCAAGTGTGTTCCTCCGCCGGATGAAGACGCTCATCGCCCACCAGTTGCCGAAGAAAAGTGATCGCATAATCTTCTGCCAGCTCACAGACACCCAAGCCGATGCTTATCGTGAGTTCCTAGCCAGTGACAAGTGTCAATTCATCCAAACCGCAAGAGAGGATTGTGATTGTGGTTCTGGAAAGATGCGAGGCTGGTGCTGCTACATTAAAGTGTCAGAAGCAGAGGAGAACTGGGGCAATTTTGTCTTCCCATGTATGGCGACGCTGATGAAACTGGCCAACCATCTCGCTCTCATCGTTCCGCAATCTTCCGACCCTCCCGAGAAGCGCGCCAAAGACCTCGATCTCTTGGAGCTGGCTTGTCCAAAACAATATCGAGAGCTGTACAAGAATCGAGACAGCATCCTGAAGCAGTCACAGCGCGAGTTCTGCGGCAAGTGGAAGGTTCTACGACGTTTGCTCGACTTTTGGCATTCCAACGGGGATAAAGTGTTGATATTCTCGCACTCAGTACGCTTGTTGAGGCTTCTAAGAGGGTTGTTCGATATTGACGGCACAAAGTACAACTTCTCGTACCTTGACGGTAGTATGAAGTACGAAGATCGCTCGAAGGCTGTTGCAGACTTTAACGCCGATCCTGATCAGTTCGTGTTCTTGATTAGCACAAAAGCTGGAGGCGTCGGGCTCAATATCACTTCCGCCAACAAGGTTGTGATAGTAGATCCACACTGGAATCCAGCCTACGACCTCCAGGCTCAGGACCGCGCATATCGTATCGGACAGACAAGGGATGTGGAAGTGTTCCGTCTCGTCTCTAGCGGCACAATTGAAGAAATAGTATACGCGCGTCAGATCTACAAGCAGCAGCAAGCCAATATTGGTTACAACGCGTCAGAAGAGCGGCGCTACTTCAAGGGTGTGATGGACCAAGCTGGAAAGAAAGGCGAACTCTTTGGTCTCGAGAACCTCTTTACCTTCCAAGAAGACAGCGTTCTCCTCCGCGACATCATGCACAAGACCAACATTGCTGAATCGAAAGCTGGCATCACCGCCGCAGACTTCAACTACGACGCCTCGCAACTCGAATCCGACGAGGATGACGTGCTCTCCAACAAGCCCCTCGGTATCGCAGACGACGAAATCAACCTCGGCGAAATAAGAAAACTCGTCGACTCGTTCACGTCCACCTCCTCCACTACCAACAAAGTATCCCGGGGCAAGAACTTCACAAAACGGACCGGTCCCGACCCCATCAACGCCATTCTCGCAAAAGCTGGCGTCCAATACACACACGAAAACTCCGAAGTAATCGGCCGCAGCGAGATAGAAGCCCGCCTCGGCAAGCAAGCAATGGAACTCCGCAATGACATCGATCTCTCCAGCAAGCGCGTCTTCCAGGCGTCCCAGTCCCAGTCTCAGTCGCAACATACGCCGAATTCACACTCCTTCGCAACCGCTTCTAATCGGGATAATAGCGATATTGAGGAGCTTGGGAGCGCGGTCAATGGCAAGTTTAAAATCACGTATAGATATCGGCCAGATGAGAAGATTCGCAGGGGGCAGTTCTGCAGCGTCGCCGAGAGTATGGGGTTTGATGATCCGGTGGAGTTTGCGCTGCTGGTGGAGAGTAGCACGCAGGTTGAGAGGAGGAAGATGCTTGAGAGGTTTTATCGCGGGCGCAGGAGGGAGATTGTCAGGGATGAGGCGGATGAGGAGTAAGCTAGTTCTGGCGTTTATGAATGGCTGGATGTTACCCATGTGAAATTGGACTCATGATGGTGGGATTTTCGAACTATATTTATTCGGCCCTTTGTCAATCGACATATTGCACGTCGCCAGGCCCATTTCGCAATGGTGGGTTTTATTGTTACGTTTAATGGGCGTATGGCATCGGCACTCCCCGAATTTTGCGCGAAAAACAAAGTCAAAAGATACAACGCAGCCCAAAAGAGCGGTACGGACAACCATGTGTCCTGTGTACGTCCTCGTCCTTCCAGTCCACACATTCCTCCCGACAGGCGCGTCAAAGCATGTCAAAGTGCAAAGCATCCGATACACTCGACGACCAAATCCATCGTCATCCATCGTGATACAACAGCTAGCTTGAGGCTTAGCTACCACAACACGCATACAAGCCCATAGATCCTCGCTGGTACGCGGACTCCCAAGTCCCTCACAGGCGGTACGCCAGGGTCATTCATGAAAGGACGTATGCAGCCCTCCTGAGGCCGGAACAAACCTTCGCACGACCGCGGCGTTAGCCACACAATCGGCCTCTATGATTGTATGACCGGGGCCGCTGTCATGGAAATGTTCTGCGCCAGCTTCCAGAGGGCTGCGGACCTCGTTTCATCAAGTACCCTGGGGTCAGGCTTGTGGAGGCCTCGGGTTTCCGCGTACGGCGTATCCAGGGGCTGGCATGTTAGTCATAGACTGTTGTTCTCACGAGACGATTATGTCGAGAAGAGAGGGGGGTTGTCGAGGCCGTTGTCACCGGCATCGATGTATGCAGCTCCGATCACGGCTTCGACGGTGTTTGCGACCATTCGGTCACTCGCGCGGTTGCCCATGCCTGCGCTCATCAGGATACACGTATCGATGCCATTTGCACGGCCGATCGCTGTGAAGAAGTTGTTGCTGGCGTTGCGCTGACGGATTTGGGAGTCGAATTCTCCAACTGAGAGACGATGGCCTGGGGGAATCCTGTTAGAAGCGGCGGTACGTTTCTTAGCAATAGACAGGGCTGGGCTTACCGCGGCTGTCACGAAATTGGTACCATTTCTTGCAGAGGACAGCGTCAATGATGGTGTCGCCCATGGCTTCGAGGTTCTTGTTCTTCCTCACAAGGTGGCGAGTTTCACCTAGTGGAATAGAGATCAAGTCCTCGTCCATCTGCAGAGATTCGAGACAGATGAGTTTATCGACGAAACTGTATCCGATGATTGTTCGAGTATGGCAATCTTTTGCTCGGTATTGGCCATGGTTTCTGCGTTTGTGTGCTATAGGTTTTGTGATGTTTGTTTGAGAGGCTATTGAATGGAGAAGAGCTGATGAAGATGAAGCGATTATGAAAGTCGGACTTTATCTATAACATTCGTGCTGGACATTATTCAGCCTCGGCGACTTGCTGCCTGGCACGCCGCACCAGCCACACGGGTATCTGACCGGTTTGCAACTTTAGAGTGCTGTATGCGTGCCAAAGGCAGAGTCAAATCAGCCCCGTCGAGTCAAATGGCATGGTCCACGCAGCTGTACAGAACAGGACCGCGTAGGGTGGCAGTCAAGAAGCGATATGATCGACGTGCAGTGATGGCATTCGCGCCTTCGCGTTGGTGGCTTCATGCTAGCGTGCCGCAGTACGTCATAACCTAGAACAGGGTCTCGCCTCTGCCGGAACGAATCCAAGAGGTCAAGAAAAGGATGTGCGCCATTAACCTTGCACTAAAACCAAAGCTTGTAGCCGTTCACACCGAGCGAAAAGCACCGAAGGACGGATCACTCGGATCACAAGCGTCATGGCAGACTATGGGGAGCTCGCGGTATGCACTCGGCGAACATCCATCGCAGCTTATTCTATACACATGAACCCTGACAGTTTTTGCATTGAAGGAGCTCGGCTTCGAAGTTGTAGACAAAGGTGTCGACAAATATCACGATAAGGTCTACGATCACTTGCCAGCCTGGAAGAAGAAGCAACAGAAACAAGATCGACGACGGTCCCAGGAGCAGCAGCAGCAGCAGCAACAGCGACAGCGACAGCGACAGCGACAGCGACAGCGACAGTGTAACCAAGCACCTTTGGCAAACGAACACTATCGTTCGAGAGATATCGAAGCAGGAGAGCCATACGAAGAAGATTACGAAAACAATCGAGGCATGTCGTCATATGGCCAGTCGCAGGCACCGTCTTATGCTCCCAATGGACGCCAGGACTATCGCGACTATCGCGACGATAGAGATGACCGGTATGTGCGAAACGAAGGCGCGACGAGCGCATACTACAGAGATGCAAACGCGGGTGCGATTGTGATGCGCGACAACGATGCATATCAAGTAGAGCCAGGATATGGAGGCGTTGTACGTCAAACTCCCAAGCTGATCTGCAGCCAGAGCTAATGGGCTCCCTCAGCCAAACGCACCACCGCCACCTCCTCCTCCACAAGGCTACGGCCATGGCTACGAAGACACCCGTGATCGAGGCAGGCCGGCACCATCAAGAATGCGCTCAAACTCGTGGTCGCCGGCGCGCAACCAGAGAGATGAGGACGAGAAGCCACGTCGCCGCCGACACTCCAGGCCACGCTCAAGCTCAAGAGAGATCATGGACAACAAGCAGCGCCTTGCAGCTACTCTGATTGGAGGTCTCGTAGGAGGCTTCGCTGGGAGCAAAGCAGGCAAAGGCAAGAAATACGACACTGTAGCCACAGTGGCAGGCGCAGTTCTAGGCGGCATCGCTAGTCGCGAAATCTCGGAAAAGATTGGCGAGAGGAAAGAGGGTCGCAAGGAAAAGAGACGCGGCGAGCAGGAAGCATGGGAACAGAAACGGATCGGGGACGGGGGTCGTGATGACAACTATGACAGCCGCAGACGTGAGCGCGACTCGGGAGACTATTCTTGTGAAGGCTGCGGACGCGAACGCTCGCGTTGCAGATGCAGATAAAACTGCAATTCCGAAGCGGAAAGTGGGGTCTGCGATGAGTGGCACTGGCTGAAGGGCTATGCTCGCGCTGACAGGCGACGGTTTCCGACGGTATTCTTTTGGGAGGGCCTAAGTTTGCCACATTTTTTATAGTGCTCAGGAGTCTGGTGTACGCTGTGACTGGCAAGATACCCCTGGGCAGCTCTGTAGCGATGGATTATTATTATCATTATCATGGTTTCCGTGAGTGGATGAGGCTGCTGGGCAATGACTGAGGTTTTGGAGAGGTGATGCACTAACAAGATGGGGCTGCAACGTGGTGTGAAGCGGATGGGCCATGGCAGGGGTAGATTTGACGCGGATGGAGACGACGAGGGTGAGGGGGCACACAATTGCACCAGCGGTCGCACGAAAGTTGGAAGTAGGAAGTAGGAAGTAGGAAGTAGGAAGTAGGAAGTAGGAAGTAGGAAGTAGGGTGTACTTGGTAAGGCTGAGCTAGAGCTCGGGGTTGAAGCACTGGGGGGGCCTGTGCGTTTCGAGAAGGATAGTCGAAGCTGGTTCCCGCAAAGCCCAAGCCGCGCCCGCATCACGCATCATCCCTCCCGGAAGCATCACGGTTCACCCTCAGTGACGCTCTTTCTGCACCGCACTCCAATATCCGAAGAGCTGGAGCTTGCTCGCCTGCCGCCTGCCGCCTGCCGCCTGCAGCCACAGCCATTGCCCGCGGCTCTTTGGCGCAACAAGCAACAAGCAACAAGCACCAAGCAACAAGCACCAAGCACCCACACGCGCACAAGACACGTACTGGGAGAGCTGCACCCCCCAACACTGCGCACCAGCACCATGAGCTGAACCCCCACCGCCGCTCCCATCGCTCTTTCCTTGCCCGGCACGAGCTCCTTCCTCTCTGAGCTTTATTCCCGCCCCCCACACCCGCCTGTTTGCCTCTCGCGCTGCTCCCCCGCCAGCACCCAGCACCCAGCACCCAGCACCCAGCCCCCAGCCCCCAGCACCACGACGATGCGAAGATACAGGCCCGGCGGCGGCGGTCCTGTGCGCGCCCATGGCGGCGTCGCTGTCCCGGATCCCTTCGCCATGGTGCGCGCGTACGACAGCGACACCAATCCCGCCCGCCCCATACGGCCCTCCCCTCTAGCCGCCTCCACCATCCAGGGTCTCCCACTCGACCTGCTCGACCGTCTGCGCTCCTTTCCTCTCTTCCAGGCAGCCCCCGACTCCTTCCTCGCGGCCGTCGGACTGCACCTCAAGCCGCAGCTCTACCAGCCGCACGACACCATCCTCACCGAGGGCGAGACGGGCAAGGCCATGTACTGGCTGGTGCGGGGTGCCGTGCGAGTCACCTCGCGGGACCAGGAGAGCACCTATGCGGAACTGAAGCCTGGTGCTTTCTTTGGCGAGATCGGCATCCTCATGGACATCCCCCGCACCGCCACCATCATCGCCAACATGCGCTCGCTCGTCGTGCGCCTGAACAAGGAGGACCTCAAGAAGGAGCTGCCCAAGTTCCCCGAGGTCGAAATGGCCATCATGCACGAAGCCCAGGAGCGCCTGGCCATCTTGGAGCGCAAGAAGAAGGAGCTCCGAGGCAAGCGCCCCGCACTCCCCCTGCGCCAGATCACGGGCAAGCGCGAACGCGAGGATGGCGACGTGGTCATGGCAGAGACAGGTGTCTTGCGTGATGGCGACGTCGTCAATGCATACAAGAAAAGGAAGTCTCCGAGTCCGGGACTCACCGACGCAATAGCCCACAGCGCCTTCGGAAACGGCGGTGTCCATGTGAGACCTCTGCTCAAAGAACTGCCGCTCTTCTCCAGCCTGCCCGACGACATCCTGCACTTTATCGGCATGCGCGCCCAGCCCCTCACCTTCCCGCCCTTCTACGACATCATCAAGCAGGGCACTCAGGGACGCGACGTCTTCTTCATTGTCAAGGGCGAAGTCGAGGTGGTGAATGTGAATGGGCCCGACATGAACGGACACACATCGCCCATTCTAGGCCGCAGGAGATCCATTGCCGCCGGAGAGCACCACTTCCAAGAAGTCAGGGCGCGCTTAAAAACAGGCCAGTACTTTGGCGAAGTTGTCAGTCTCTCGCTAGCACCCCGCCGAACCGCGACTGTACGCTCCGTCTCTTCTGTGGAACTTCTGATGATCAGTGGGGACACCCTGAATCAGCTGTGGGAAAAGTGCACACCAGATGTGCGGCGCCAGGTCGAGTCGGTCGCGAAAGAGAGGTTACAGACCGCCAAGGACAACGATGTACACATGGCCGACATCAATGGCACCCCCAACATCGACGACCTCGCGATTGCCGACATCACAGTGCCTCGAACCCCGAGGCGAAAGAAGAGCGTACCGACCGTTACGTTCAATGATATCCCCAGCCACATTGATAGCCCCATCACTCCATCGCGAAGAGAGGAGAAGGTCATGGAGCCCTTCGACCCCGACCCGTTTCTCAATGTTGACTTGGACAACGTCCGATCTAGATCGAGAAGAGGGTCGTTAGCCCCGCCTACTCCAGATTCTCAGCACAGTCCGACAAAGAGCGAGTTTCCCAAACAACCCTCGCCCAACGGGTCGCCACTATCGCCGTCACCCATGCCCAACTGGAAGCACACTTCAACGCCGCCAGACGCTCCCCTCGATTTCAAGCGACCGCGCATGATAAGGAGACCGAGCAAGTACAGCAGGGGAAACTTACCGGACCCGATCCTGACAAACGTGTTTGCGTACCTAAACATACACGAGTTGATGAAGTTGCGGATCGTGTCGTGGCATTGGCACAAGACTATTTCTTCATCACCCGACATCATGCACAACCTTGACCTGACCAAGTTTAACCGAAAAGTCACCGACCGCACACTCGTAGATATAATATGTCCCTTCGTGGGTACGCGACCAAGATACATCAACATTAGCAATTGCTTCCATGTAACGGACGAAGGCTTTGCAGAGCTCGCCAAGACGTGCGGGCCAAGCGTACGGATATGGCGCATGAAGAGCGTGTGGGACATTACTGGACCGGCAGTTCTAGAGATGGTACAGAAGGCAAAGGGGCTAGAAGAGGTCGACCTCAGCAACTGCAGAAAAGTAGGAGACAACCTTCTCGCTCGCATTATCGGCTGGGTCGTTCCCGAGCTTCCACCACAGATGGCCATGGCACACGCACAGCACCAAGCGCAGATGAACGGGCGGCGGGGAAAGGGGGCGAACAATCAGCCACCGCCGCAACCACTGCCACCGGGGACGGTTGTCGGATGTCCGAAGCTTCGGAGGCTTACGCTGAGTTACTGCAAGCACATCACTGACAGAAGCATGGCGCATATCGCTGTCCATGCCGCCAACAGGATCGAAAGCATAGATTTGACAAGATGTACAACCATTACAGATGTGGGCTTCCAGCACTGGAGCGTATACCCCTTCCCGCGGCTGACAAAGCTGTGTCTGGCCGACTGCACATACCTCACAGACAACGCCATCGTCTATCTCACTAATGCGGCTAAAGGGTTGAGGGAGTTAGACTTGGTATGTCACAGCATCTCACGACAGAGAATCGTCGCTAACATAGACCAAGTCCTTCTGCTGCGCCCTCTCCGACACCGCAACAGAAGTCCTAGCTCTTGGGCTCCCATCCCTCACACATCTCAACCTCGCCTTCTGCGGCTCCGCCGTCTCCGATACCTCCCTCCGCTGCATATCCCTGCACCTCCTCGAGCTGCGCAACCTGTCTGTCCGCGGCTGTGTTCGGGTCACTGGAACTGGCGTCGAGGCCGTCATCGAGGGGTGCAGAGATCTAGAACTTTTCGACGTCAGTCAGTGCAAGAATCTGGGAAGATGGCTGGACGCAGGTGGCGTCCAGGCAGTCAAACAACGAGGGCGAAACGTCAAGTTTGAAACTGTGGCGGATGGCAAGTGGAGGGTTGGAAAGCAGCCGTTGTAGAATGGTGAGGATTCATGAAGCGAGGTGGGTGAAAATGTGATATGATGAAAGGAAATGATTTCACGGCGGCATTGATCCTGCGCGCGAGCGAACGAAATGACGGATGTCGATCGACTTCCTGTACTTGATTGTGCTTTCTCTTTTGTCTCTGGGCGGTGCATCTGGTCAGGCCCAGACCTATTCTAGACTTTCGATTTTCGTCCTCTGTTTTGGGTTCTGCAAGAGATGGTATAATCACCTCTGTACGATTTTGATACCAACACCATGTATCTCGTTTCATCTCGTAGCGTCAGATTTTTTTTCATTTTTCGCATAGTCAAATGGAGAGTGCATAGATAATGTGCTTCACGCTGAGTTATGTGTCGCATGTGCTTTCGGGGACATGTTCGCACCATTCTCCCAAAGAGGCTTCTTTCTGAGCACGACACATTGGTGCCTAGACTATCGCGAGCTCGAGCTTAGTCCAACAGTACTTCCTTACGAGCCACTTCAACTGACATGATTGAGCGCATCCAGACTGCAATCGGGTTGTAAGTGACACGTGACATCAGCTCCGAATGGCTTCGCTTGCGCTTACGAAAGCGGTAAGTGAATTCTCGGTTAAGCAAATGGTAGGTCTGTAGCTACGCAAATAGTCTGTGGAGGACATTGACAAGTGTGATGATCAGAAGTCTGAGCTGAACTATCCAACTTGATGGGCGCTGGCACAAGTAACTGTCTTTATTCCTCAAGATTTTCGCCAGAGTTTAATTGACTTTGCCGTCGACTCAGACAAGATCTTCTCTGGTTTGCCATTTTACTTTAGGTCCAGACAGCAATCTCCAGATGCACCTGGTTCTACTGGATGCAGCTAACCACGAAAAGACTCGGGGTTGTTTCGCTTTCGAGAAGCACCTAACCACCAAGCACTCAGGGTACATCGCATTTGAGAAGCAGCGACAGTCACGGCGTAGCTTTCTGAATGACCCTCGAGTGAACGCATGTACTTTCTTCATTAGAAAGGCGCCGGGTTATCTGCAGCACATTCCTCTCTCGCTGAAGTTGTGATTGTTCGAATTTTTCTTTCTTTCTTAAACTCTAAGTTCTCCGTGGTAGCGATTGGATAAGTACAGAGGTGTGACCTTGTGATGACAGCGGAGTCTCGTGTCACTTAGACACGCTAGGGGTCCGGGCGTCGGGTGAATGCCAGGCTCGTAGACAAGGTTAGAATGTCTTTGCTGCAGGCTTCGGAGAGACTAAGGGCTCTCGCTTTGTGCGGGGTATTTTGTAGCTTTGAAGAAGTTTGCGTTCTGCAATACGAAAAATGTTGTAGTAACATGGTTTCTTGGTCATGTGCAACGGTTATCACTCAAGGTTCCTATTGAACCAATTCTGCACTCAAGCAAATCCCACACGCGCAAGTACCGACAAAAAGGCGTTTCACTAGATGTCATAGCGATGGATCGAACGCAGGCGTTGGAATGATGTGTTGCGAAGACCTATCTAGGCAGTGGTTGAAATTAGCCCGAAACTCTAAACCGATGGAGGGAACAACGATGCATCCGACCACGCGACTGCTCCTACGGCATTTGAACTTAATCCGTACCACTCCAGCGTTCTGAAACTATCCTCTAATGCTCAAAATAACATGTTCACTCTCTCATCCTTGGACGGCTTCATTAAGAACCTGGTTATTTGTAGCACCAACCCCACAGCTAAGTGTAATGTGGCAACACGATTTTTTATGCAAACCTTGGAATCTATGAAGCTTCAGGTCCAAAGCTGCGGAGGTCTCATAAAGCCGAAAAATTCGAAAGCATGGCGTCGATGAACATTGGCCATGAACAAGTGGCCGCCCAGTGGTTTGCGCAATTGAGATGACGGAGTGGCAAGAAACGCTTAAACCGAGCAGAGGATATGACTAGGACACTTTCTCTAAATCTGCCGTTGGTGAATCTGTTTCGCCGCAAACGTTATCTGTAGTTCATTGACTCTTTGCACGGCTTCCTTGTGAGATCTTGGTTCAGCCCTGAATTGGCGACGAACCGTTCTAGGAATGCACGCGAAGACTTTTCGAGTATCAAGAAGAACTACATAAGCTACTCTGAGCCGTCTTAGCGATCGCAGACTTCCGAGAAGGTTTCGACCACTATCAAAAACGAACTTCTTGAACTTTCTAGCCATGGCTAGTACTAGTGAGGGACATGCTCATCCATGTCATCAACGCCAAAAGACGGCAAAGGAGGATAAGCTTTTTCGACAGGGCAACTTATCCGATCCTGGTGTTAGAAATGACGATAGTATCATGTGCTTCTTCGTATTCTTGATTAAATGCCAATTGTATCGTCATTGCCTCTGAGTCGGCTCGAATGAGTGTCGTCGTGCGTGGGATCCAAGCGTTGCTGTACTTAAAAACTCAGACAATAATTGGAACTGCCTAGCGAGCAGTACAATTCCTTTCTTAGACTGAAGAAGGAAGCGGAGTTCTCGACGCGGCAGCAAATCTGACTCGTGTTTGCCCCAAATCTCCCAGGAAAGCAAACTTTGTCTCTACACGCAATGAGGGTATCTAAATTATAAGTTTTACGTTCGCCGCTGATCTCCATGAGCACCACCTCATCAAGGGGAACTAGTTGTATGGCCTGCCTTAGCCCTAGGTGTGCCATTTTGAAACAAATAAGAACAGGAAGGCATGAGTATCTAAGTACAGTTACCGAGTACGCACCATCAGTGCCAGAACACTCTCCAGGCTTGAGCTTGTAGGTCGAGTGGATTTCCACGGGACTTGTGTTGAGCTAAACATTATCAGGAAGGTATCATTGACCGCTGTAGCTTTAACACGGTACTACATTACCAGAAGATTTCTCGCAAGGATGTATACGTGAGCTGTGAGCTTGAGACATAAATTAGGGCAAATGCCACCGATCAAAGCTTTGCCTACTGTGCTGAAGCAGGCAGAGTTCAGAGCTGGTCTATTATCCTATCTTTTGTTCTCTGACATTCTTTTCATCCCGAGTCCGTTGTAGAATGTATCGACCAGCTAGCATGAAGCTATCCGTTGCTTTCCTGACCGCAGTGCTCGCCACCTCAGTGCTCGCACGTCCGTGGACACTCGCCGACCGGGTAAAGGCCCGCGCAGAAGGCAGAGGCCACAATCGTTCCAATCCCTCCAAGGCATTCGGGGCCAATGAAGCACATAAATTCGACGTTGAGAGCGATGAAGCCAACAATACAGTCCACGTTCCCCACTACTCGCCCACTTGGGGCGGTGCCGTCCTGCGCACTCCCTCCCGCAGCACATTCAAGACAGCCACAGGCCGCTTCACCGTTCCTGTACCCAAGCATGTTCCTGGAGCTGGCAAGGAATCAGCCGCAGCATGGGTTGGTATTAATGGTGACACAACATGCGAGGGCGCAATTCTCTAGACTGGAGTAGACTTCACTATCGACGAAACCGGAAACGTGAACTATGAATCGTGGTATCAATTCTTCCCAGCTGATTCTGGTGACTACTTAAACTTCAAAATCAACACCGGCGATGTCATGCAGGTCGATGTCAATGTGCTCTCATCAACAACGGGCACGGTTAAACTCTCCAACCTCAGCACCGGCCAGAGCATGGGGAAGACGTTAACAGCGGCACGGGGGTCCAAATTGTGCCAGCAAAATGCTGAGTGGATTGTGGAAGAGTTTACGTATGATGGAGAGCAAGTCCCAATGAGCGACTTTAGTACTGTAGTGTTTACGAATGCGGCTGCTACGCATTCTGATGGTAGTAAGGAGGGACTTGAGCGAGCGACGGTTTTCAATCTCCGAAAGGACGGCGATTATTATACGGAGGCTAGAATCGATAGCGCATCTCAGGCTTCTGTCAAGTTCACCTACCGATACTAAAGTAGAGATATTCAAAGACACTCTTCAAGACAGCCTCTGTAGCTAGGTAGTGATAGGCAGGATTGCGTTGGGTTAGGATCAAATCAATTTAACTCCGCCCCCAAAATAAAACAACCTCTTGCTACAATCAATCGCAAGAGTAAAAACTTCCTAGCATTCTGTCATTCGCATTGTTACTCTAAACATAGCCCTAAAGGATGACCAAACACCCAGTAAGCACCAAAATTGGGTTATGACCTTCTCGTCAATTCTGTCACTGTCACAGTGAGCATATCATCAGCTTTTCTGGGAGCATTAAGATACATTGTGGCCTGCGTGGCACAAGTAGGAAGGGTCCGCACTTGGAAGGGCTATGGTGAAGAACATAAAGCTGGATGGCTCAGTGTCCTCGCGCAGACGGAATCTGGCAAAAGGCAAATCCGGATTACCACTTGCTGAGAACCTTGCATCGCGGGCCATGGCACGTCGCAAAGCTGTTGGATATAGATCTATAAACATCTTCAAGCGTTTCTTTGCAGTCATGCTCCTTGCGTTTTTAGACGCGTCTATCTTACCCTCTTATTCGTGCACTTCGTTGCGCTGACTGTCGTCCAAGGGCCAGTTAACCCACTTAGCTGGCCTAGACCGCTTTTCCTGTGAGCTTGACTGAGGCTGTCAATCTTCCGGTGTCGAAACAATAGGCACAGTAATAACTTGGGCTTGTCGATAAAGTCTCTCATCGGTCCGATCTGCACGGCTTTTCACGCTGCTTGCCTTGCTTCATGCAAGTCGCATTTTCACGTAGAGTGCCTGATCACGCGCAAAGTCAGCGTACATATGAAATGAAGGGCCGTCTCTGATCCTTTCGGCGCAATGAATTCCTAGAAGACACTTCTCGGTTGCTAAGAGCTGGGCTTGATCGAATTTGGTAGTCAATGCATTCTCCACGCTTCCCAAAACGTACGGAAGAGCCAGAAGTCGTCAGAACAGGAAACGATGAACTCTGCTGTTCGGCGCGCGATTCATTAGCGCGTAACTTGACCGCGGAATCGGATGATATCCCACAAGTCGTCACTCGGCCCTTTTGCGGACTGTTTGCGCTTGATTTCGATGGCGTATCGTCCCGGACGTTTTACAACTGCTCGGACTTCTAGCTTTACCGTTCTACGCGCGCGCTTGAACAACTGTCGAACGCAAAGAATCTCGCATGTGCGCTGGTGAACCTCTTCTTCGGGAACAGTTTGCGCCAAGGTCTGGGTGAAATCTACTGTAATGTCCTCGCTACGGCCCATCCACGACTAGTGGTTGTATCGAGGCAAAAGTTTTTGAAAGGCAGTGGCATCGAAGTACCAATGACACCAACTCCCACCAAAACCCCATTGCATTAAGGACCTGGGAGATGCTTACATTGTTGCCTACCTAGGTACCTCTTTCAATGCCAGAAGAACACGCCGATTCGACGCAGAAGAGGAAAGAGAGTGCACATGCAGTCTTTCGAGTCAAAAATAGGCACGCCTCTGACAGGCTTCAGAAGCGTTGCGGTGAGACGTCTCTCGAGTAGACTTGGCGGAGGCACTCTCGGTCGGCTGAAATCACACATAACACGGCCTTCAGCACGTAAACAGCTTGGCCGTGACCGGCTGCCGGTGCTATGGAGAGCATAGATAAGCAGTCCGTGGGGGCGGAGCAGGTGTTGACGAGAGATATTCGAGCGTGCATAGCAACGTTGTCCGGTCATTGGACAATGAATTATTCAAGGCATTCATTAGTCGAGCAAAACGTAACGAGAATATTCGGAGCCCTGTGTCAAGAAATCTGTTCGACAACATTGCCGCATTAACGGAAGAACAGCTAACTGGTTCTCTTGTGGAGACCCGTGGACGATTGGCCGCCATAGTCCACTTTCCGTGTCAGGCTTGCAGGCCATGAAAGAAGGGCTCTATGAACAAGCGAGGAGGAATCATGTATATGAGCATACACGAGATAATCAGAACTTTGCAGGAGCATGTCAGTCAAATCGTAATACAGCACCCTTCAGCGGAGCGAAGCTGACTCAGCGTCCAGATCATGTGCGAAAAACAGGGATTTCCATGCTGCGCCTGCCGCGCTTCGCGGCGGGGCGAGCCACGACCCCTCACCTCATAACTCGATTACGGAACAGCACTTCTCATCTCCAGTCTCGGTATCATTGAGATCGAGTTTACATATTACAGGGGCTTGGTTACCAAAATGTCGATGTATGCTTGCGTTCGGCTTCACGGCAGCGGGTACCTGTTTTGCCACGAGACCGGTCCTATGCCCGTTGCGCAAACAACTCCGTGGATTGCGCATTATGCTAGACTTCAGTCTAGAGACTGTCAGAATTAGTTCTGAATACTAGTGATAAGCCCAGAACCTAATCGTCCTGGATCGTACGAGCATGGCGCGCTGCTAGTGTAGCAACATTTTACCACAAGAGCTTGGATCGACATTGGACGAAGCCATCACTACCCAAGTCTCAGGAGACATTGCGCTCGGTCTACCTACCAAGTTGGCGTAGCTCCCATCGTAGTTGAAGGCCTTAGATGCGCCCCTGGAACCTGTTAAAGTTGCTTCCACATGGCTCCGATTAACTGTTGTTAGGGGTTATACTACAGAACCAGCGTTCGTCGGCCTAGCATTGACCAAATGTTGAGGAAAAGACCGTTTCTGTACCAATAGTTCTGCTCGGAGACCCATGCCAAAGGCCCGCGAACAGGTTACCAACAGATAATCCACGCGTTCACCAAGCAGAACCACGAAACGGCCCGAACGCCTCATACAAAGTGCGGGTAAAGACGACTGGGGTTTGAAAAAGAGTGATGTGTATTTCACTGATTCGATCGGTCCTACTTCGGAGCAATTGGTCGTATTTGATCGCTGCATACATTGCGTGCACTAGCAGAGCCCGAGCTTGCTAGGCCCGACAAGGGAGAGGACAGCGGAATCTCCGATGCTCCCTAGACGCCGTTCACTTGGGCCTTGATCTTCTGGTTCCAGCATACTTGATCTTGTCTTGCGGTCATAGTAAAGTCTGTGGTAAAAGAGTGTCAATTTCATCACCCCATTTTCACTCGTTGCGATTGTCCGCACTTCCCTCACGGCAGACAACTCTCGAAATAATTACATGCTTTTGGTACTGTCCGGGTCGAGCCGCGCGGAAAAGCCGGACGAACTACTATGGTATCAGGCAAAAGTAGTGTATATAGCCCAGGCGTAACAGGGGCCCCAGCAC
>Ga0265780_10001485_pt1 | contig 32958 bp, 28 predicted proteins | sample P1T30metagenome_FD_192432 | JGI IMG/M metagenome (GOLD analysis project Ga0265780, IMG submission 192432) | Plant litter microbial communities from East Loma Ridge, Irvine, California - P1 T30 | ecosystem: Environmental > Terrestrial > Plant litter > Unclassified | place: USA: California...
TAGCCTTGCGCTGCGGCGCGCCGGTACCAGTCGAGCGCGCGCGCCGTATCCTGCGGCACGCCGTTGCCGGCCTCGCAGCGCAGGCCGAGGTCGAACTGGGCGCGCAGGTGGCCCTGCTCGGCGGCTTTCTCGAACCAGGCGGCCGCCTGCTCCGGATCGCGTTCCACGCCTTGGCCTGCATCGAACAACTGGCCAAGGTGGTATTGCGCCGCCGGCAAGCCCTGTTCGGCCGCCTTGCGGTACCAGTGCGCGGCCAGGCCGGCGTCGCGCGCCACGCCCTGGCCGTGCTCGTAGCGCAGGCCGAGGTTGTCCTGGGCGCCGGCGTGGCCGCCCTCGGCCGCGCGCCGGTACCACTTCAGCGCCGCTTCCTCGTCGCGCGGCACGCCATGGCCGCTGTCGTGGACCAGGGCCAGGTTGAACTGGGAACTCAGGTGATCCTGCTCGGCCGCGCGCGTGTACCAGTGCACCGCCTGGGCGCTGTCCTGGTCCACGTCCTGGCCCTTGTCGTAGCGCAGGCCGAGGTTGAACTGGGCCGGCGCATGGCCCTGGTCCGCGGCGCGGCGCATCCAGGCCAGCGCCTGGGCCGGGTCGCGCGCTGCCCCTTGCCCGCTGTCGTAACGCAGCGCCAGCGCGAACTGGGCGCGTGCATAGCCGCCTTCGGCCGCGCGCCGGTACCACATCGACGCTGCCTCCTGGTCCTGGGCGATGCCCTTGCCGCCCTCGTACATCAGGCCGAGGTTGTGCTGGGCGCCGACGTCCCCCTGCTCCGCAGCCTGGCGGAACCAGTGCAGCGCCTGGTGCACGTCGACGGCCGTTCCCAGCCCCTTGGCATGCAGCCAGCCCAGGTTGTACTGGGCCGGCGCGTAGCCCTGCTCGGCCGCGCAGCCATACCAGTACAGCGCCTGCGCGTGGTCCTGGGGCACGCCCTGGCCTTTCTGGTACATCACGCCGAGGTTGTACTGGGCCTGTTCCAGGCCGGCGGCGGCGGCCCTGCGGTACCAGGACACGGCCAGGTCGTAGTCCTGGGGCACGCCCTGGCCGTTCACGTACATGAAGCCCAGGCTGTGCTGGGCGCTGGCGACGCCGCGCTCGGCCAGCCCCTTCACGCGCAGGAATTCGGCCGTGTGGCGTTCCTGGGCGGGGGCGGTGGCGGAATCCATTGGAGGAATCTGGGGCCCGGGTCAGGCCAGGCCGGCGCGCGCGGCAATGGACCCTGCCGGCGCACCCTGCGCGCGCAGCACGCCGATGAAGTTCGACAGCGAGATCGGGCGGTAGAACAGGTAGCCCTGCATGGTCTCGCAGCCGTTGGCCTTCAGGTAGTTGGCCTGCACCTCGGTCTCGACGCCTTCGGCGATCAGGTGCAGCCCGAGGCCGCGCGCAATCGAGATGATCGCCAGGATCACCGGGTAGTGCCCGTTCTCGTCGTGGATCTCCTTGACGAAGGACTGGTCGATCTTCATCGTGTGGATCGGGAAGCGGTGCAGGTAGGAGAGCGACGAGTAGCCGGTGCCGAAGTCGTCGATCGCCACCGACACGCCCAGCTGGCACAGCTTGTGCAGCTGCTCGATCGCGTACTGCGGATTGCGGATGCAGATATTCTCGGTGATCTCGACCTCGATCTGGCTGGGCGAAATCCCGTAGCGCACCAGGGCGCCGCGCATCTTTTCAAAAAAGTCGCCGCGGTCCAGGTATTGCGGCGACAGGTTCAGCGACAGCCGCACCTCTTGGCCGCTGGCGAGGTTCCATTGCAGCATGTCGCGGCACAGGGCGCCGATCATCCAGTCCGAGATCGGCAGCATCAGGCCGTTGTCCTCGGCGAAAGGCAGGAACTCGCCGGCCGACAGCAAGCCGCGGGTCGGATGGTTCCAGCGCATCAGCGCCTCGGCGCCGACGATGCGGCCATTCACCGCGTCGAGCTGGGGCTGGTAATACATCTCGAGTTCGTTGTGCTCGAGCGCACGGCGCAGCGCATGTTCGAGCGCGATCTTCTGGTGCGACACGTCGAGCATCGAGTCGTGGTAGAAGCTGTGGCCGTTCTTGCCGAGGGCCTTGACCTGGTACATGGCGATGTCGGCATGGCGCAGCAGCTCGTCGATCGATTCGCCGTCGCCCGGGTAGATGGCGATGCCGATCGAGGCCGAGATGTGCACTTCGTGGCCATCCAGGTCGAAGGGACGGTGCAGGCTTTCCAGGAATTTGTCGGCCACCATGCGCGCGTCGTCGCGGTCGCGCAGTTCCGGCAGCACGATGGTGAATTCGTCGCCGCCCTGGCGCGCCAGGGTATCGCCCTTGCGCAGGCATTCCTTCAAACGCACCGCAGCCTGCTGCAGCAGTTCGTCACCCTTCACGTGGCCGAGCGTGTCGTTGACCAGCTTGAAGCGGTCCAGGTCGATGAACATCACGGCGAGCTCGGTCTGCTTGCGCTTGGCCTGGATCACGGCCAGGCCCAGGCGGTCCTTGAACAGGATGCGGTTCGGCAGGTCGGTCAGGATGTCGTGGTAGGCCTGGTAGGAGATCACCTCTTCCGCGCGCTTGCGGTCGGTGATGTCGCGCGCCACGCCATAGGTGCCGAAGAACTCGAGCTTCTTCACGTCCTGGTCGGGCACGTGCATGCCGATCGAGTTCAGCGAGATCGTCATCAGGGTATTGTTGAAGGTGCGGTCGCCGGCATTGCTCCGCGCGCCGCGGCACTTCAGGCGCAGCTCGACGTTGCGCGAGGCGCGCTCGTCGACGCGGCGCTCGTTGAACACGTAGCGCGCACGCTCCAGGTCTTCGTCGTGCACCAGGATCGAGTAGTGCTTGCCGATCAGTTCATCGCGCGAGAATCCCAATAACTGGTACGCGCGGTCGTTCACGAAGGTAAAGCGCCCTTCGTGGTTCAGCGTGTAGATGATGTCCGGCGAGCTGTCGACCAGGTAGCGGTACATCTTTTCCGAGTTTTCCAGCTGGTTGGCGATGTGCGCGTTTGCCAGCGCCAGGCGCCGCTGTTCGAGCGCATTGCCGACCGTCTTCAGCAGCTCTTCCCGGGCGTAGGGCTTGCGCAGGTAATCGTAGGCGCCGCGCTTGAGGGCGCCGATGGCCGCGTCGATGCCGACTTCGCCGCTCATCACGATCACGTCGGCGTCGATGCCGCGCGCGTTGATGAAGTCCATGATCTCGTGGCCGCCGATGTCGGGCAGGCGCAAATCGAGCAGCACCAGGTCGAAGCGCAAGGACGACAAATGGGCAATCGCTTCGCTGCCCGAGCTGGCGGTGGTCAGGTGGTAGCCGCGGTCGCGCAGCAGTTCGTAGAGCGAAGCGAGCAGGCGAGGCTCGTCGTCCACCAGCAGCAGGCGCGGTTCGGGGTGGACTTCTGCGTCCGTTTCAACGTTGGCACCTGAGCCAACCTGGCCCTCCACAACCTGGAACATGGCTGAACTTGCGCTGGCTGAGTACACGTTGGTCTTACCTTATACAGAACCCAGCGCGCGCACGGGCAGGGCCGGCGCGGCGCTGGCGCCGGACCACGCCGGCAGCAGGATTTCGAATGCGGTGCCGGTGCGGCCGCTGCGGCAGGCGATGTGGCCGTTCAGCTTCTTCACCAGGCCATGCACGATCGACAGGCCGATGCCGCGGTGGGCGCCGTCCTTCGTGCTTTTCACGGGTGCGAACAGGTTCGCCATCACCTCGGGCGCCAGGCCCGGGCCGGTGTCGGACACGCTCAGCTCCAGGTACAGGCGGCGCTCGCGGTGCACGTGGCCGCGGTTCGCGATCTCGATGCGTCCGCCGCCGCTGCCGGCCAGGGCTTCGACCGCATTCTTGACCAGGTTCACCAGGATTTGCTTGAGCGTGTCGGCGTCGCCTTCGACCAGGCGCGCATCGTCGTGCAGCGCAGTGGATATCTGCACGCTGCCCGGCACGAACTGGCCGGCGCGGAACAGGCGCACCACGTCTTCGGCTACCTTCACCGCGTCGGTGGCACGCGGGCCGGTCTCGAGCGGCTTGATGTCGGCGAGCGTACCGATCAGCTGGCCGACGCGGTCGATCTCCTCGTTCAGCACCGACATCTCGCCCGCCACCGGCTCGTGGCGTTCGAGCTTGCTGTCGAGGACACTCAGGTAGTTCTTGATGATCGACAGCGGGTTGTTCACTTCGTGCAGCACGCGGCGCGAGGCTTCGCGGTATTCCTCGGCCACGCTGGCCACCTGGCGCCGGGCATTCTGGCGTTCCTGCAGCGCGCTTTCGAGCGCGGTGGCGGCCTGGGTGCCGAAGGATTGCAGGAAGCGCTCGCGCTTCTGGCAGGCCGCCAGCTGCCAGGATGCGACGCCGCCCACCAGCACGCCCAGGCAGCGCGCGCCGGACACCAGCGGCAGGCAGACCAGGCCCTCGGTGCCGAGCATGCGCAGCAGCTGTTCCTCGGGCAGGCCGAGGGCGTCGCCGCCGCGCTGCAAATAGGCCGGGCGGCGCGCCAGCGCGGCCGCGGCGATCGGGCCGCCCTTGGCCAGCGGGATCGCGAATTCGGCGATGCGCGCGGTGGCGATGCCGGGGACGCCCACCAGCAGTTGGCCGGTCGGGTTCTCGAGCAGGATCACGGTGTTATCGAAGTCGAACAGGATGCGCGCGGTGCGCGTCATCGATTCGAGCAGGGCGCTCTCCCCTTCCTGGCGCGCAAAGGCCTGGCCGACCTCGGACACCAGCACCAGGTTGCGCACCTCTTCCGACAGGCGCTGCTGGACCGGGTCGACCAGCGGGGCGGCGTAGGCCGGCGGAGCAGGAATGTCGTCGGCGCCGGCCAGGTCGATGCCGAGGTGGACGGCGGCCTTGTCGACCTGGCGCGCGCTGGCGGCCAGCATCTCGGCGACCTCGTCCTGCGCCAGCCCGCACAGCAGCGCGCCTTCGGCCAGGGCCGCGGCGTCGTCGGGGTGGCCGGCCATCAGGTGCGCCAGGCGCACGATGCGGATCAGGGGATGGGCCGACTCCAGGCGTTCGCTCGACTCGTGGTGGTACAGCACGGCGTCGGCCAGGAAGGAATCGAGCTCCCAGCGCTCGACCAGCCAGGCGCCGGCTTCGGCATGGGTGATCTGCAGGGTGCGCTGCTCGACCGCGCACAGGTCTTCGTCGTCGCGCGCGGTGAAGTTGAAGCCGTATTCCTTGGGCGCGGTGGCGAGCAGGGCCAGGCGCCCGACGTTGTGCAGCAGCCCGGCAAGATAGGCTTCTTCCAGGTGCGGATAGTCCATGCGGCGCGCCACGTCGCGCGCGATCACGGCAGCGGACAGCGAATTCTTCCAGAAGGCGCGCAGGTCGGTGCTGCCCGAATGGGGGAAGTTGTTGAAGGTCTGGAAGACGGAATCGCTGATGACCAGGGTCTTGATCATGTCGGTGCCGAGTGCAACCAGCGCCTGCTCCAGGTTGGCTGCGCGGTTGCCGCGGTGGTAGGCCGAGCTGTTGGCCACCGCCAGCAGCTTGCCGGTGATGCCGGCATCCTTGGCGATCAGGGCGGCCAGTTCCTGCATGCCGAGGTCGTCGGCCTGCAAGTGCCCGAGCAGCTTGACGAGAATTTGCGGCATCGCCGGCAGCCTGGCAACAAGCAGGCGATTGCGAATATCCTGGTCTGGTTGGTGCATGGTCTCGCTCGAGGACGCCACTAAGGTTTGAAGGTGGCGCTCCATCCCTGAGCTACCACGACATGACAGTGAAGTATTAATGAAACCGGATGTTATTTTTATTGCCACTTCGCACGAAATAAGCGTCTTAGCATATATACATTTCTGATCAGGAACAATACTTTCTGTTAAAAGTGTGAGCTTTTACGTGAGGATTTGTATATTCAAGACAATTTTATTGTACATATAGAAATATTGGCCAGGCAGCCTTATTGAACAAGGCCGCCCTTGGATGCCTTACCCGGCGTTCCGTGCCTTGATGCGCCGGTATTGGCGCGAGACCATCCAGCATGCCAGCGCCGCCAAGGCAAAGCCGGCTTGCCCCAGCGCCAGCGCCAGCACCGAATGCGACAGCGCCGGCGCGATCAGCCCGGCGACGATCGCGCCCAGCAGGGTCGACACGAAGGACTGGCAGGACGCCACGGTGCCGCGGATGTGCGGGAACAGGTCCAGCGCCAGCAATGTCGCGCCGGGCGCGATGATCGAGCTACCGAAAGTAAAGAAGAACATCGGCAGCACGGTCCAGGGCAGTGCCGGCGGCAGGAACAGGTGGTAGCCCACGTTGAACGCCACCGCCGCCAGCATGAAGGCGAAGCCGGCCCAGATCTGGTACGAGAAGCTTTTCTTGCCGGCCATGCGGTTGGCCGCCATCGACCCGAGGAAGATCCCGCTCACGGTCGGCACGAACAGCCAGGCGAAGCCCGACGGTCCCAGGTGCAGCTGCTCGGGCAGCATCACCGGCGAGGCCGTGATGTACAGGAACAGCCCGGCGAAATTCAGCGCCGTGATTCCGGCCTTCATGAGGAACAGGAAGGAGCCGAAGATGGCGCTGTAGCTGCCCGCCAGGAAGCGCGGATTGAAGGGCTGGCGTTTTTCCTTGGGCACGGTTTCCGGCAGGTGCTGCCAGCACATCCAGCCCAGGAAGACCGTGAACACGCACAGCGCCAGGAAGATCGCACGCCAGCCTAGCAGGATCACGATCCAGCCGCCCAGCACCGGCGCCACCGCCGGCGCGATCGAGAAGATCATCGTCACCATCGACAGCAAGCGCGCCGCCGCCGTATCCGAATACAGGTCGCGGATGATGGCACGCCCGACCACCACGCCCGCCCCCGCCGAGATGCCCTGCATGATGCGGAACACCCACAGGTAATGCACCGAGGACGCCGCCGCGCAGCCGAAGGTGCCGATGGCGAACACCACCAGCGACACCAGGATCACGTTGCGCCGCCCGAAGGCATCCGACAGCGCGCCATGCCACAGCACCATGCCGGCAAAGGCCAGCATGTAGGCGGTCAGGGTCTGCTGCACTTCCAGCGCGGAAGCGTGCAGGTTGGCCTGGATCTGCGGGAAGGCCGGCAGATAGGCATCGATCGAGAACGGACCCAGCATCGACAACCCGGCCAGCAGCGTGGCCAGGCCGCCGGCGGTCAGCAGTGTGATCTTGTGCGGTTCCGGCAGCGGAACCGGGATCACCGGGTCCTTGGGCAGTTCGTCGGGTTCGGTGGGTGGCAGCATGGTCTACTTAATTTGCGGTCGGTTCCTGCTTTGGTTTGGCTTCTTCGCGGCGGTTGTAGCCGGCCACCATATCGAAGCGGAACAGGCGGCATTCGAGGGCGCCGTTGAAGAACGGGGTCTTGCGTGCTTCCTTCAGGCGCAGCAGCTTGGGCAGCGACAAATCGGCCGTGAACAGGAACACGGTCCAGCCGGCGAAGCGCTGCTTGAGCGTGGTGCCGAGCGCGGAATAAAAGGAGACGGCCATCTCGTCCTGCGGCACCGTCGAGTCGCCGCGCACGCCGATCCGCTCGCCGTACGGCGGGTTGGTCAGCAGGATGCCCGGACCCTCGACCGGCGGCGACACGTGCTGGGCTTCGATCTGCTTGAGCGGCACGTCGAACAGCACGCCGGCAATTTTGAGGTTATGGCGGGTCATGGCGACCATGTCGCCCGAGATGTCGGAGCCGAAGATGCTTGGTTCGCTCGGCAATGGATTGGCCTTGATCGCAGCCTTCATGTCCTGCCAGGCGTTGCGGTCGAAGTCGGCGAATTTTTCAAAGGCGAAGCGGCGGCGAGCGCCGGGCGGGATGCCCTGCACCATCTGCGCAGCTTCGACCAGGATCGTGCCCGAGCCGCACATCGGGTCGAACAGCGGCGTACCCGGCTTCCAGCCCGACACGCGCAGCATGCCGGCCGCCAGGTTCTCGCGCAGCGGCGCGTCGCCGGTTTCTTCGCGCCAGCCGCGCTTGAACAGCGCCTCGCCCGAAGTGTCGAGGTAGATGATGAAGTTGCGCGCGTCGAGGAAGCCGACGATGCGCATGTCGGGCTCGCGCGTGTCGACCGACGGACGCTTGTTGAACTGGTCGCGGAAGCGGTCGCAGATCGCGTCCTTGATCTTCAGGGTCGTGAATTCCAGGCTTTTCAGCGGGGACTTGACGGCGGTGACGTCGACGCGGATCGTGTGGTCGACGCTGAACCAGTCTTCCCAGGGCTGCTCGAGCACCAGGTCGTAGATGTCGTTTTCGTTGTTGTAGCTGCGCTGGCCCATGCGCATGAGCACACGCGACGCGATGCGCGAGTGCAGGTTGACGCGGTAGGAGTCGACCAGGGTGCCGGAGCAGTGCACGCCGCCAGGGACCTGGTTGTGGACTTTCAGCGTGGTGCTGTGTTGCTGGGCGATTTCAGCGAGTTCTTCGGCAAGCGCCGCTTCCATGCCGCGTGGGCAGGGGCAAAAATAGGAGGTCATGGGGTACCCTTTGTCCGTTGGTGTTGAAAAAATAATGTGGCTGGAAGCGCCGGTCGCTTGCAGCCACGGTGGTGTTTCGATGTTGTTATGGTGCGGTGGTGGGTTCGAGAACCCACCCTACGTAGGGTGGGCACTTGTGCCCACGCGGTCAACGCACGTATGACATGGCGCGAACGCCCATCAACGCGCGAACCCGCTGCGCGGATGACCGTCTAAAAAATTAAAACGGCTTCACGACCACCAGGATCACGATCAGCAGCAGCAGGATCACCGGCACTTCATTAAACCAGCGGAACCACGTATGGCTGCGCTTGTTCACGCCGGCCTCGAACTTCTTCAGGATCGAACCGCAGGCGTGATGGTAGCCGATCGCCAGGATCACCAGCGCCAGTTTCGCGTGCAGCCACCCGCCCTTGATGCCGAAGCCCAGCCATAGCCACAGGCCCAGCACCAGCGCCGGGACGGCCAGCATGGTGGTGAAGCGGAACAGGCGGCGCGCCATCAGCAGCAGGCGCGCGGTGGCGACGTTGTTGGTTTCCTGGGCCAGGTTCACGTAGATACGCGGCAGGTAGAACAGGCCGGCGAACCAGGAGGCGATGAAGACGATGTGGAAGGCTTTGATCCAGAGATACATGCGGGTCCTTTAAGTTATGAATCCGTTCAGCTGCGTACTTCGCCGTGGCCGAACACCACGTATTTCAGCGAGGTCAGCCCCTCCAGCCCGACCGGGCCGCGCGCGTGCAGCTTGTCGTTCGAGATGCCGATCTCGGCGCCCAGGCCATACTCGAAGCCGTCGGCAAAGCGGGTCGAGGCGTTCACCATCACCGAAGCCGAATCGACCTCGCGCAGGAAGCGCAGCGCAGCGCTGTAGTTCTCGGTGACGATGGCTTCGGTGTGCTTCGACGAATAGCGGTCGATGTGGTCCATCGCTTCCTCGATGCCGGCCACGACCTTCACGGCCAGGATCGGCGCCAGGTATTCGGTACTCCAGTCTTCTTCCACCGCTTCGGCCAGGTAGGGGTAGCCGGCCAGGATCGCCCGTGCTTCCTCATCGGCGCGCAGCTCGACTTCCTTCGTCTGGTAGAGCTTGGCCAGCTGCGGCAGCACGGTCGGCGCGATCGCGCGCGCCACCAGCAGGGTTTCCATCGTGTTACAGGTGCCGTAGCGGTGGCACTTGGCGTTGAAGGCGATCGGCAGCGCCTTGGCGAGATCGGCCTGGTCGTCGATGTAGACGTGGCAGATGCCGTCCAGGTGCTTGATCATCGGGACCGTGGCTTCCTCGATCAGGCGCGCGATCAGGCCCTTGCCGCCGCGCGGCACGATCACGTCGACGTACTGCGGCATGGTGATCAGGGTGCCGACGGCGGCGCGGTCGACGGTGTCCACCACCTGTACGGCGTCCAGCGGCAGGCCAGCCTTTTCCAGGCCTTCGGTCACCAGCTTCGCCAGCGCGCGGTTGCAGTGGATGGCTTCCGAGCCGCCGCGCAGGATCGCCGCGTTGCCGCTCTTGATGCACAGGCCCGCCGCATCCACCGTCACGTTCGGGCGCGCCTCATAGATGATGCCGATCACGCCCAGCGGCACGCGCATCTGGCCCACCTGGATGCCGCTCGGGCGCGACTTCATGTTCGAGATCTCGCCGATGGGATCGGGCAGCGACGCGATCTGGCGCAGGCCATCGACCATGGTGGCAATCGCCGCGGGCGACAGCGCCAGGCGGTCGAGCAGGGCCGGCGCCAGGCCGTTGGCGCGGGCGGCGTCGAGGTCGAGCTGGTTCGCGGCAGACAGTGCCGCGGCCTCGCGCTCGATGGCCTCGGCGATCAGGAGCAGCGCGCGGTTACGCGTCGCCCCATCGGCGCGCGCCATCGCCCGCGCCGCGGCCCGGGCATTGCGGCCCAGCGTGTGCATGTAGTCGGTAATGTCCATCGTTTGGTTTCCAGTGTGGGTTGAACGTTTGATGAGCATGAGCGGAGCCGGAATGCATGCGCCATGTGAACGCGTGGACGGCGGAGCCGTCCACCCTACAACGTCTCCGGTAGGGTGGGCACTTGTGCCCACGCGGATCATGAACACCGATACCGGCTCACCTGCAGGTCCCGCAGCTAACGAGCACCGTTACCGCGCCACCCGCAACGCCAACTGCAGCATCGCATCCCACGCATCCCCCGCAAACGCCCTGGCCCGCAACCCCTTGACCATCTTGTCCACCTGCGCCGCATCCTGCAGCGCCGCTTCCAGGGTCGCCAGCGACACGCGCCGCAGCGCCGGCTCCATCATCCGCTCGCGCGGCCCCCAGATCCGGTATTCCTTCAAGAGCGCCCCGAGCGGCCTGCCCTGCGCCATCCCGGACTTCAATTTTAGCAGCGTGCGGATTTCCTCGGACACCGCCCACAGCACCAGCGGCAGCGCCTCGCCTTCTCCCTTCAGCCCGTCGAGCATGCGCGCCAGGCGCGCCGCGTCGCCGCTCAACATGGCTTCCGACAGCTTGAACACGTCATAGCGCGCCACGTTCAGCACCGCGTCGTGCACCTGCTCGAACGTCAGCTTGCCCGGCTCGTGCAGCAGCCCCAGCTTCTGGATTTCCTGGTGCGCCGCCAGCAAATTACCCTCTACGCGATCCGCGATGAAGTCCAGGCTCTGGCGGTCCGCGCTCTGCCCTTGCGCACTCAAACGCATGCCAATCCATCCCGGCAGCGCCGCCCGCTCGATGTTCGGGATGTCGATGTAGACGGCAGCCTGCTGCAAGGTCGTTACCCATGCGGCCTTGGCCGTCTGCCAGTCCAGCTTGGGCAGCGTGATCAGCGTCAGGTTGTCGGGACTGAGGTCCTTGGCGTAGGCCTGCAGCGCGGCGCTGCCGTCCTTGCCCGGCTTGCCGCCCGGGATGCGCAACTCGATCAGCTTCTTGTCGCCGAACAGCGACAAGGCCTGGTTCGCCGCCAGCAGCTCGCCCCATTTGAAGGTACGCTCCACCGTCAGCACGTCGCGCTCGGTATGGCCGGCCGCGCGCGCGGCGCGGCGGATCTTGTCGGCGGCCTCCAGCGCGAGCAGGTGCTCGTCGCTGGTGATCACGTACAGCGGCGCCAGGCCTTTCGACAGATGGCCTTCGAGCGCCTCAAGCCGCAATTGCATCGTACTGTCCTGCTCCGCGCGTCAGGTCTTGATCGCCGCCAGGCGGCGGATGATCTGCTGCACCAGGTCGGACTGCATGTCGCGGTACAGCAGCGCTTCCTCGCCTTCCTTGGCCAGCACGGCTTCCTCGCTGAACGTGAGGTTGCGGCGCAGGGTGATCTCGGTCGGCGCCAGGATCAGGTTGCCCGCCGTGTCGCGCACCTGGAACACCAGGGTGTAGCTGAGCAGGTACTCGCGCACCCGACCCAGGTTGTTCAGCGACAGGACCGCCTTGTTGCGCGCCTCGGAGACGACCTCGAAGCGCGCCTGCGCGGCATCGGCCTTGGACACGATGGTGACGTTGTCGATCGCACGCAGGTTGCGTTTCAGCTCGTTGCCGAGCGGCGAAGCCTCGCCGAAGCCCAGGTGGATGGTCTGGAACGGCATGCTGTACGAGCCGTTCGAGCCGCGCAACTGGAAGCCGCAGGCGGCCAGGCTGGACACCAGCAACAGCGCGCACACGGCGCGCATCAGGGAAGGAAAGGATGCGCGCATGGGTTACACCACGATGTTGACGAGTTTGCCGGGCACGACGATGACCTTCTTCGGCGTGCCTTCGATGAACTTCTGGACCGCTTCCGAGGCCAGTGCCGCGGCTTCGATGGCTGCCTTGTCGGCTGCTTTCGGCACCTTGACCGAGCCGCGCAGCTTGCCGTTCACCTGGATCATCATCTCGATCTCGGCCTGTTCCAGCGCGGCCGGGTCGACCTGCGGCCACTGCACGTCGAGGATGTCGCCGTGGACCTTGGCATAGCCGAGTTCCTGCCACAGCGCGTGGGTGATGTGCGGCGCCACCGGGTTCAGGATGCGCAGGAACACCGACAGGCCTTCGGCGATCACGCTATCGCCGGCCGGGCCTTCGGCCAGCTTGGCCTGCTCCAGCGTGTTCAGCATTTTCATGCAGGCCGAGACCACGGTGTTGTACTGGATGCGCTTCAGGTCGTAGTCGGCCTGTTGCAGGATCTTGTGCACTTCGCGGCGCAGGGTTTTATGCGCTTCATCCAGGGTCGCGGCGCCGTCCTGGTTGGCCAGGGCGGCGGCAATGCGGCCCGACTGTGCATAGGCGAAGGCCCACACACGGCGCAGGAAGCGGCTCGCGCCTTCGACGCCGCTGTCCGACCACTCCAGGGTCTGTTCCGGCGGCGAGGCGAACATGGTGAACAGGCGCGCGGTGTCGGCGCCGTACTGTTCGATCTGCGCTTGCGGGTCGATGCCGTTGTTCTTCGACTTCGACATCTTCTCGGTGCCGCCGATTTCCACCGGCTGGCCATCGGCCTTCAGCACGGCGCTGTGCGGACGGCCCTTGTCGTCGAACGTGAGCTCGACGTCCGCCGGGTTGTACCAGGTCTTCTTGCCGGCCGCGTCGTCGCGGTAGTAGGTCTCGTTCAGCACCATGCCTTGCGTGAGCAGGTTGACGAACGGCTCGTCGAACTTCACCAGGCCGAAGTCGCGCATGACTTTCGTCCAGAAGCGCGCGTACAGCAAGTGCATGACGGCGTGTTCGATGCCGCCGATGTACTGGTCCATCGGCATCCAGTAATCGTTGCGCGCGTCGACCATGGCGTCGTTCGAGCCTGGCGAGGTATAGCGCATGTAGTACCAGGACGAATCGATGAAGGTATCCATCGTGTCGGTCTCGCGGCGCGCAGGCTTGCCGCATTTCGGGCAGTCGCACTTCAGGAACGTTTCGTCCTTGTTCAGCGGGTTGCCGGTACCGTCCGGGACCAGGTGCTCGGGCAATACGACCGGCAGGTCCTTTTCAGGAACCGGGACCACGCCGCACTCGCCGCAGTGGATCATCGGGATCGGGGTGCCCCAGTAGCGCTGGCGCGAGATGCCCCAGTCGCGCAGGCGGAAGGTGACCTTCTTGTCGCCCAGTTCCTGCGCGGCGAGGTCGCCCGACACCGCATTCACGGCGGCGGTGTAGTCCAGGCCGTCGTACTTGCCGGAGTTGATGGTGCGGCCGCTTTCCTTGTCGCCGTACCACTCTTGCCAGCCGTCGAGCGAGTATTCCTGGCCTTCGACAGTGACCACCTGCTTGATCGGCAGGTCATATTTCTTGGCGAATTCGAAGTCGCGTTCGTCGTGGCCAGGCACGCCCATCACGGCGCCGTCGCCATAGGTCATCAGGACGTAGTTGCCGATCCAGACCGGGACCTGCTCGCCGGTCACCGGGTGCGTGACGGACAGGCCGGTCGGCATACCCTTCTTCTCCATCGTCGCCATGTCGGCTTCGATGACGGAACCGAGCTTGCATTCGGCGATGAAGGCCTGCAGTTCCGGGTTGTTTTTTGCGGCGTGCTGGGCCAGCGGGTGCTCGGCCGCCACGGCGCAGAAGGTCACGCCCATGATGGTGTCGGCGCGGGTGGTGAAGACGTACAGCTTGCCGTCGTTGATCAGCTCACCCGCCTCATCCATGATCACGTGCGGGAAGGCGAAGCGCACGCCGGTCGACTTGCCGATCCAGTTGGCCTGCATGATGCGCACGCGTTCCGGCCAGCCCGGCAGCTTGTTGTCGACAAAGTCGAGCAGCTCGTCGGCGTAGTCGGTGATGCGCACGTAGTACATCGGGATTTCGCGCTTTTCGATCGGCGCGCCCGAACGCCAGCCCTTGCCGTCGACGACCTGCTCGTTGGCGAGCACGGTCTGGTCGACCGGGTCCCAGTTCACGGTGCCGGTCTTCTGGTAGATGATGCCTTTTTCCAGCATCTTGAGGAACATCCACTGGTTCCACTTGTAGTATTCCGGCTTGCAGGCGGTCATTTCGCGCGACCAGTCGATGGCCAGGCCCATCGATTCCATCTGCCCGCGCATGTGGGCGATGTTCGAATAGGTCCATTCGGCCGGCGGCACGTTGTTGGCCATCGCCGCGTTCTCGGCCGGCATGCCAAAGGCGTCCCAGCCCATCGGCATCAGCACGTTGTAGCCGTTCATCCGCAGGTAGCGGTACATCACGTCGTTGATCGTATAGTTGCGCACATGGCCCATGTGCAGCTTGCCGGATGGGTAAGGCAGCATCGAGCAGGCGTAGTACTTGCCTTTCGGGAAACGTGGGTCGTTCTCGACGGCTTTGTAGGCGTCGATCGACTTCCAGTACGCCTGGGCGGCCTGTTCAACTTCGGCTGGACTATATTTATCTTGCATGATGTTCTGCGGAAGAATATTGGAGGGTGAGCAGGACATTATACTGGTTCATCTTGCACTGCGGCGTAGCATGGCGGCCAGTCAGCCTATCCGTAATTGCTCACCCAGGAGTAAGCAGCACACTTCATTTCGGTGCGGCGCAATGTACGTAGTCGGTATCGAACCAACCCGCTGGGCGGCAGCTTCCGTCCAGCACCGCGTGCACGCGGGCCAGGCGCAGAGCATGGGCGGCGGGTTCGCGCACGGGATGGTAAGCGTTCGGCGCCTTGATCATGGTAACCAGGCCGGCGCTCTCGGCATCGCTCAGTTGCGCCAGCGGTTTGCCGACATAGGCCTGGGCCGCTTGCGCCAGGCCGCGCACTTGCTGCCCGTTGTGGCGGCCCATGTAGACCGACTGCACGTACATCGCCAGTTGCCGCTCCTTCGGCAGGCGGGCGTCCAGCACCAGCGCCATCGTGTCGCGGCCGAAGTCGATGCGCTTGCAGCAGTCGAAGACGCGGCGATAGAAACCTTGCAGGTTGCCTTGCACGCCGTCCAGGCGCGGGCCTTCGAGGAAGAATTCACGCGCCAGTGCGGAGGAAATCGTGGCCACGCCCTGCCCTTCGGCCAGGCTCAGGCCATGGTGGGTAAAGAAGGTGGGGTCCTCGATGCGCAGCAGGATGTCGATCTGGCGCGGCGACATTGCGGCTTGTGCGGTGTCTTGCGGCCAGCGCGCCAGCAACTCGTCGAACGAGGCGGCGGCCCAGCCGGCGGCAATCGCGAGGTAGAGGACCAGCGCCGTCAGCAGCGCCAGCATGGCTTTAGCCAGGCGCTTCATGGCGCCTTGGCTACTAGGGGATAAGCGCCCAGGGCGTCGATCTCGCGCAGGAAGCCTTGCTCGATGTAACCGGGGATTTTGCCGAACTCGCCCAGCACGCGGGCGCGGAATTCATCGTGCTCGTGCCAGCGCTCGGCGGGCAGGCCGAAGTAATTCACGGGATGGGCGGACAGGCGCGGCTCGGGCCAGTGGCGCGCCAGGGTCATCAGGTAGCGGCGCATGGCGCAGACCTTGCCGATGGCCAGCAGGCTGTCGATGTGTTCCAGGCCGATCGTTTCGGCGACTTTGGCACGGCCGAGGAGCACGTTTTCGCCTGTGTTGGTGGCGGCCGGTTCCAGGATCAGGATGGATGCGGGGATGCCCAGCTGGAGCAGGCGTTCGGCGATGATCAGGGCTTCGGCGTGGGGATTGCCGCCGGTGGGGCCGCCGGAGACCAGCAGGTGGCGGAACATGCCGGCTTGCCAGAGGGCGTAGGTTTCGAGGCAGAATTCGTCGACGCCGTGGCGGGTGCCGAACAGGAAAGCGAGGGCCGACGGTTGGGCCGGCAAGGCGGGCATGACGTAGCGGGAGATGCGCAGGAGGTCGTCGGCGGTCATGGCGGTCCGGGGTGGTGGAGCTGCGGCTGCCCTGTTATTGGTGTGCTTGATCCGCGTGGGCACGGAGTGCCCACCGTACGGGTATTGTTCCAGGCCGTTTGCATGCAAAAAGCGAGGCACTGCCTCGGGTCCATGCAAGCAAAAAACGACTGTTAGCGCAGCACCAGCTTCAGGGCCGGTTTTTCGCCGTAGTCTTCGTAGCGCTCGTTGATGCCGCCGACGCAGTAGACGATTTCCTCGACCAGGTCGGGCAGGCGTTCCTGCAGGGCCGCACCATCGCTCACGACGATCTCCAGGACTTCGTTCGGCTTCAGGCGGAAGGCCGTCATGTTCTCGTCGTCGCGCAGGTAGCTCAGGCAGTCGACCCAGGCGTCGATGGTGTCGGCGTAGGTCTCCGGGAAGCCGAAGGCGCGGCGGCTCTCTGCATGGAAGGCCGCTTCGTCGACGATCGCGGCGCCGTTCAGTTGGACGCTGGCCATGTCAGCCCTTCAGGCCCAGCACGTCCTGCATGTCGTACAGGCCGTTGGCTTTGTCCGCAATGAAGCGCGCGCCGCGCAGGGCGCCGTGGGCATAGGTGACGCGGCTGCTGGATTTGTGGGTGATCTCGATGCGCTCGCCGGTGCCGGCGAACAGCACGGTGTGGTCGCCGACGATGTCGCCGCCGCGCACGGTGGCAAAGCCGATGGTCGACGGGTCGCGCTCGCCGGTTACGCCTTCGCGGCCATACACGGCGCAATCCTTCAGGTCGCGTCCCAGGGCGTCGGCAATCACTTCGCCCATTTTGAGGGCGGTGCCGGACGGCGCGTCGACCTTGTGGCGGTGGTGGGCTTCGATGATCTCGATGTCGTAGCCCTCGGCGAAGCTTTTCGCCGCCATCTCCAGCAACTTGAGGGTGACGTTCACGCCCACGCTCATGTTCGGCGCGAACACGAGCGCGACTTTCTCGGCGGCGGCGCGGATCGCTTCCTTGCCGGCGTCGTCGAAGCCGGTGGTGCCGATCACGACCTTGATGCCGTTGGCAGCGCAGTATTCCAGGTGCTTGAGGGTGCCTTCGGGACGGGTGAAATCGATCAGGCAATCGGCGCCGGCCAGCGCGCGCTCGAATTCCGAGTGGATCACCACGCCGGTCAGCTGGCCCGAAAAGGCGCCGGCGTCGCTGCCGATGAAGGGCGAACCGGCAACGTCGAGGGCGCCGGACAGGGTGGCGTCGGGCGCGGCGGCGATGGCCTCGATCAGCATGCGGCCCATGCGCCCGCTGGCGCCGGCAACCGCGATTTTCAATTGCGTCATGACGTACTGGTTACTGGATGTTGGAATTGGTCGGCGACGCCGGCGTCACCGGGGCCACGGCGCGGGTCGGCGCGTTTTTCGTCGGGAACTTGGTCGGGCCGGCGATGCGGTCGATGTACTCGCGCTCGGTCGGCAGGTTGCCGCCGTCGAAACGCTCGACGACATTGTCCTTGAAGTAGACGGTGACGCGGCTGGTGGTCAGCTCGCCGTCGCCGCGCGCCAGGTAGAACGGGAAATCCCAGCGGTCGGCGTGGAACATGTCGGCGATCATCGGCGAGCCGAGCAGGAAGCGCACCTGCTCGCGGGTCTGGCCCGGCTTCAGCTGGGCCAGCATTTCCTGCGACACGAAGTTACCCTGCTGGATGTCGGGACGGTAGGGCGAGAAGACCCAGAGGAATTTCTGCAGCTTGCTCACCTGGGTCGTTTGTGCACCGGAATTTGCCAGGGCGGCGGCCTTGTCGGCGTCGGCTGTTACGGCTGCCGCGTCGGTGCTTGCCGGTGCAGCAGGCCGGGTCTGGTTACGCCAGGATGCGCAGCCGGACAGCAACAACGTGCATGCGAGGCCCGCGGCGAGCGCAGCCCGGACCTTAAAACTGTGAACAACGGCATCGGTGACACGCATAAGTAACCTCAAAACGTTTAAGCGGGAGCTTCCAAAACGCTATATCATAAAGCACTCCGCCCATCTACGAGTAACAAACATGAGTAACAAACCCACCGACCTGAAGGCGAGCGGCCTGAAGGCCACCCTGCCACGCCTCAAGATCCTGGAAATTTTCCAGAACAGCGAAGTGCGGCACCTGACGGCGGAAGACGTCTACAAAATCCTGCTGGCCGACAACATGGACGTCGGCCTGGCGACGGTGTACCGCGTACTGACCCAGTTCGAGCAGGCCGGCCTGCTGAACCGCAATCACTTCGAAACCGGCAAGGCCATCTACGAGCTGAACGCCGGCTCGCACCACGACCACCTGGTCTGCCTCGACTGCGGCCATGTCGAAGAATTCTTCGACGAGGAAATCGAATCGCGCCAGAACAAGATCGCCGTCGAACGCGGCTTCAAGATTGCCGAGCACGCGCTGGCCATCTACGGCAATTGCATCAAGACGGCCTGCCCGCACCGCGGGAATTGATTGATCGATTGTGGTAGCAACAACAAGGAACGGCGCTACGGCGCTGTTTTTTTACGCCGTTTTACACGTAGGGTGGGCACAAGTGCCCACCCTACGAACTGCCGCACCCTTTTACGCCGTTTTACACGACGCTGTTGTTATGAATGGCTCAGCGCATTCGACAGCAGCTTGGCCGTGATGTCGACGATCGGAATCACGCGCTCATAGGCCATGCGTGTCGGCCCGATCACGCCCAGGGTGCCGACGATCTTGCCGTTCACCTCGTAGGGTGCGGTGACGATGCTCATTTCGTCCATCGGCACCAGCTTCGATTCGCCGCCGATGAAGATCTGCACGCCGCCGGCGCGGCTGGAGACGTCGAGCAGCTGCATCAGGCCGGTCTTCTGCTCGAACATCTCGAACATCCGGCGCAGCGACGTCATGTTGGACGACAGGTCCGCCACCGACAGCAGATTGCGCTCGCCGGCGATGACCATGTCCTCGCCCTCGGCCATGGCCTCGCTGCCCGCTTCCACCGCCACCTGCATCAGGCCGCCGATGTCCTCGCGCAGCTGGCGCAGTTCGCCGGTGAGGCGGGTGCGCACATCGTCGAAAGACAGGCCGGCGAAGTTCTGGTTCAGGTAATTGGCCGACTGCACCAGCTGGGACGGCGTGTAGTCGGCCTCGGTCAGCAGCAGGCGGTTCTGGACGTCGCCGCGCGGGTCGACGATGACGAGCAGGATGCGCTTTTCCGACAGGCGCAGGAATTCGATCTGCTGGAACACCGATTCGCGCCGCGGGCTCTGCACCACGCCGGCGAATTGCGTGAGCGAGGACAGCATCTGCGCCGCGTTGGCGATGACTTTCTGCGGCTGGCAGGCCGGCAAACGCATCCGCTCGGCGTCGACGCCCTCGCCCAGGTGCTGCACGGTGAGCAGGGTATCGACGAACAGGCGATAGCCGCGCGGCGTGGGCACGCGCCCGGCCGAGGTATGCGGACTGGCGACATAGCCCATCTCTTCGAGGTCGGCCATGATGTTGCGGATCGTGGCCGGCGACACGTCCAGGCCCGATATCTTCGACAGCGCGCGCGACCCGACCGGCTGGCCGTCGGCGATGTAGCGCTCGACCAGGGCTTTCAGCAGGGTTTGGGCACGGGTATCAAGTTGCATAAGGCGGAGGCAAGGACGGAAGCGAAAGCGGAAGGGGATCGGAAGCGGTGCGCTTCCCGGTCTGCTTCCATTATGCACCTTTGGCAGGCGGCTGTGCAGTCAACCGCGCAGTCAGGCACGCAGTCAGTCGAACGCTTGCCTGAGCCAGGCCAGCAGTTCGTCGAAGTTCGCCACGATCGCGTCCGGCGTCACGCCCTCTTCCAGGTGGCGGCGGCTGGCGGTGCGGTTCATCCACACGCCGCGCAGCCCGGCGCGCTGGGCGCCCTGCACGTCCAGGATCAAATCGTCGCCCACGTACACCGCCTCCTGCGGGGCCACGCCGAGCGCCTCGCACGCGGCGTGGAAGATCGCCGGATCCGGCTTGGCGCGGCCGAATCGCGGCGCCGACACGGATGCCTGGAAATGGTGGGCCAAGCCGATGGTCTGCAAATCGGCGTTGCCGTTGGTGACCGCGCCGAGCAGCACCCTGCCCTTCAGGCGCAGCAGTCCCGGCAGCACGTCGTCGTAGGGCGTCACGGCATTCCGGGCCGCGAAGAACTCGACCATCGCCAGTTCCACCTTGGCCGTGTCTTCTCCCGCCTGCTCGAACGCGGCCAGCAGCCCGGCGCGGCGCAGGGCGCCCAGGTCGAGCTGGAATTCCGGGCGGCTGGCCAGCAGTTCCAGGCGCGCCTGGCGCAGGCTGTCGATGGTGAAGCGCTGGGCCACGCGCGGGGCATGGCTGGCCAGCCAGGCGAACAGGGTCTGCTCGGCCTGCAGGATCACGGGGGCGATCGGCCACAGGGTGTCGTCCAGGTCGAACAGGACGGCGCGCGGCCAGGGCCGGCGCGCAGGCGTCGTGGCGGACTTCAGTTCAGATAGCAATTCGGGCTGCAATTCAGGCATCAAGTCGGGCATCGGGGCGAAAAGACGGTGATCCGAGCATAGCGAGGCCGGCCGCGAAATGCAATCGCGCGCCGTGCGCAGCCCCGTCGTTACACCGTGATACAAACGGCGATGAGCCCGGGCCTTGTCAAATGCTCTAAAATGATGGGCAAACTTCCAGCTTCGACGCGGCACGGACGCCGTCGCGCGTCTTGTCCAGTTCCCTTTTATTTGGAGAAATTATGATTCGTTCCCCCCTGCGTGCCGGTGTCGCGCTGGCTTGCGCGTTGAGCCTGTCCGCCTGCGGCGGCGGCGACGGTGAGTTCTACCTGGGCGGCAGCATTCTCAACAACACGGCGGAAGGCCTGGTTATCACGAATAACGGCGGCTCCGACTATGCCGTGCCCGCCGGCGCCACCACCTTCTACTTCCCGGACCTGGTCGATGCCGACTCCTCGTACCGGATCGAGATCAAGCAGCCGCCCAAGAATGCCGAGAAGTGCGAGGTCATTTCGCCGACCGGCGTCGGCCGTGCCACCTTCAACATCAACACGATCGAGATCGTCTGCACGCTGAAGTCGAAGCCCCTGAACGTCAACGTCAGCGGCCTGCGCGGCGGCACCCTGGTGCTGGTCAACGGCTCGGTGCGCAAGGATGTCACGGCGAACGGCAGCTTCGAGATGTCGAAGGCCGGCTGGGGCCAGCCTTATGGCGTGACCGTGTACGAGCAGCCGAGCGGCCAGACCTGTACCGTCCAGAGCGGTGTCGGCACGGTGCCGAGCGCCGACGAACCGAAAACGATCGACGTCAGCGTGACCTGCGCCTGACGGTTTAACGCATTCCAGGAGATGAATTTGAAGAACAATGTGTTGGCCCGCGCGGGCCTGGCGCTGGTCATGGCTGCGGCCCTGGCCTCCTGCGGTGGCGGCGGCTCGAAGTACACCATCGGCGGCGTCGTCTACGGACTGCAATATGGTCCATTGGTCCTCACCACCAACGGCATGGAGACGGCCATCCAGCCGAATACGGCCAATACCGCCACCGAGGTCAAGGAGGTCACCTATGCCTTCCCGGACAAGCTCGAGTATGGCGACGTGTACAACGTCATCCAGAAGCAGGTCACCGATGCGTCCGGCAACGTGACCATCCAGCAGCCGCCGCACCAGGTTTGCGGACCGGCCAGCAACAGCCGTACCAGCGATACGGCGGGCCGCCTGTCGGTCATCAGCGCCGACTTCGTCTGCCAGCTGGTGGCGCCGACCATTGGCGGCAAGGTCAAGGGCCTGGGCGCCGGTACCCTGGTGCTGAACAACGGCAGCGACAGTCTCGTGCAGATCCCTGCGCCGACCCCGGCCGCGACACCGCCGGCCGACATCGCCTACGTCTTCCCGACAGCAGTCACCTACGGCAAGACCTATGGCGTGACGGTCCAGACCAATCCCGCCGGCTATACCTGCACCGTCGCCAACCCTACGGGCACGATGGGCGACAACCCGGTCTCGAACATCGACGTCACCTGCGTCGCCAACCCGGCCTGAGACAGCTGAGCTGAGACAGCTGATTTGAAGGAGATATATCCTGCGCTGATGACGATCATTCCAAAAGAAAATTGGATTTATATGTTGTAGCGCAGCATAATCCTACCTGTCTCCTCCAACTCTCCTCAGAAAAGAATTGGATTTAAGCCCACCCGCAACGGTGGGCTTTTTTTTGCCCCTGCGCGGGGCGGCCGCTCAACCGAGCTTGGTGACCGGCACCAGGCGCTTGCCGCTGACCTTCACGATCGCCATCTTGCCGGTGCTCACCGCCACCATCGAGTCGGCACGCACTTGCGCCTTGTAGCTCTCGGCGCTGGCGTAGGTGCTGACGCCGACCAGCAGTGCGGCGACGACGAAGATCGATTCCATGTGTTTGAGGACGTTCATTTCAGGCTCCCTTCGGTTGACTAGTGGGCCCTTTGCGTTTGCATTCGGGCTTTCGATGGGAGTAGATTAGCAAGCACCTCGGCTACCTTCCAGCGGCCTGCGACGAACTGCAAAAAGCAGGCGCCAAAGCGCGCCAAACGGCGATATAGCGTGTTTGTGCAGCGCAGTAGCTCAGCGGGAGAGTGAAGGAGAAACAGGAAAGAAGAGATGCGGCGGCCACGCGGGCCGCCGGGAGAAATTTACTGCACCGGCTTGAGGATGTTCGCCAGCGCCACGTACTGTTCGAGCGACACGGTCTCCGGACGCACGCCCGGGTCGATGCCGGCGTCCAGCAGCTGCTGTTCGGTGAACATGCCGGCTACGCAGTTGCGGATCACCTTGCGGCGCTGCGAGAAGGCCTTCTGCACCACCGCTTCCAGGGTCGGGCCATCGGCCGGCAGCTGGCGCCGGGTCGGCACCATGCGCACGATGGCCGATTCCACCTGCGGCGGCGGATCGAAGGCAGTCGGCGGTACGATGAACATCAGGGCCATGTCGTAGCGCCATTGCAGCATCACCGACAGGCGTCCGTAGGCCTTGGTGCCCGGCTCGGCCACCATGCGCTCGACCACTTCCTTCTGCAGCATGAAGTGCTGGTCCTCGATCAGGTGCGCGAAGTCGGCCAGGTGAAACAGCAGCGGGCTGGAGATGTTGTATGGCAGGTTGCCGACCACGCGCAGCTTCTGTCCTTCCGGCACCGGGATCGAACCGAAGTCGAATTTCAATGCGTCGCCGGCGTGGATCGTGAGCTTTTCGCGCGGGTAGGCTTTCTCCAGGCGCGCCACCAGGTCGCGGTCGAGTTCGACCACGTGCATGTGGTCGAGCTCCTTCAGCAGCAGCGCCGTCATCGCCGCCAGGCCGGGGCCGATTTCGACCATCGCCTCGCCGCGGCGTGGGCCGATGGCGTCGATGATATTGCCCAGGACGAGTTTATCGGTCAGGAAGTTCTGGCCGAAGCGCTTGCGTGCGACGTGTTTCATTGGTGCTTTCGTTTAGTGTGATGCGGCGCGGCTGGCGGCCACCATGGCGGCGGCGGCACGGATGGCTTCTTCCATGCTGCCGCAGTCGGCATGGCCCAGGCCTTGCGCCGCCAGGCCGAGGGCGGTGCCGTGGTCGACCGAGGTGCGGATCAGGGGCAGGCCAAGGGTGACGTTGATGCCGCGCCCGAAGGTGGCATGCTTCAGGACCGGCAGCCCCTGGTCGTGGTACATGGCCAGCACGCAGTCGGCGTCCTGCAGGTACTTCGGCTGGAACAGGGTGTCGGCCGGATACGGCCCGCGTGCGTCGATGCCGCGCGCCTGCGCCGCTGCCAGCGCGGGCTCGATGACCTCGATTTCCTCGCGTCCCAGGTAGCCGTTCTCGCCCGCATGCGGGTTCAGGCCGGTGACCAGGATGCGCGGTGCGGCGATGCCGAATTTGGTGCGCAGGTCGTGCTGGATGATGTCGAGCACTCGTCCCAGGCCTTCCTGCGTGATCGCGCCCGCGACGTCTTTCAATGGCAGGTGGGTGGTGGCCAGCGCCACGCGCAGATAGGGTTGCCCGTTTGCCGGCTGGCCAGCCAGCATCATCACCACCTGCTCGGTGCCTGTCTTTTCGGCCAGGTATTCGGTATGGCCGGAAAAGGCGACGCCGGCGTCGTTGATGGTGCTCTTTTGCAGTGGCGCGGTGACGATGGCGTCGAACCAGCCCGCCCCCACGCCTTCGATCGCGAGGTCGAGCGTGGCCAGCACCGCGCGGCCGTTTTCACGGTTCAGGGTGCCGGGCGTGACGTGGGCCGCGAGCGGCACGTCGACCACGGCCAGGCGGTCCTTGCCGAAGTGCGGCAGGCCGCCGTTCCTCAGCGCCTGCGTGGACAGGGCCGAGAGGCGGATCGCGGGGTCGATCAGGCTCGCCGTGAGCGCGAGGAAGGCGGCGTCGCCCACCAGCACGCAGTTGGCCTGCTCGCGCAGCGCCCAGGCGGCGCGGATGGCGATCTCGGGGCCGATGCCGGCCGGCTCGCCGACCGTGAGCGCCAGGGCCGGACGTGCTGCCTGCATCGTCATGGCCTCAGCCTTCCTCGCGGTACTCGACGTAGGCGCGGTCGCGCACTTCGCGCGCCCAGTCCTCGAAGGCTTCGCCGAGCTTGCGCTCGCGGATGACCTGGCGCGCGCGGTTGCGTTCCTTCTGCGCGGTCACGTCTTCGCTCTTGCGCTCGAGGACCTGGATCAGGTGGAAGCCGAACGGGGTCTCGACCACGCCGGACAGCTCGTTCGGCTTCAGGGCCGCCATCGCGGTTTCGAATTCCGGCATCACGTCGCCCGGGTACAGCCAGCCCAGGTCGCCGCCTTTGGAAGCCGAGCCGTTGTCCTGCGAATTCTGGCGCGCCAGGTCTTCGAAGGTGGCGGCCTTGCTGTCGAGCTTGGCCTTGATTTCCTCGAGCTTGCGCTTGACCTCGGCCACCGGCATGGTCGGCGTCGCCTTCATGAGGATGTGGCGCGCGCGGGTCTGCTGGACCACGGCCTGCTCCTGCGCCGCGGCGCTGGCCAGGCTGCGCTTGTCGACCAGCTTCAGGATGTAGAAGCCGACGTTGGTCTTGATGACCGGCGTGACCTGGCCGGCGCTCAGCTTGCGCAGCTCGTTGGTGAAGATCGGCGGCAGGCGGTCGGCTTCGCGCCAGCCGATCGCGCCGCCCTTCAGGGCGTCGCCGGAGTCGGAATAGGTGGCCGCGACCTTGGCGAAGTCGGCGCCGGTGCGCAGCTGGCGCTGCACCTCGTCGGCACGGGCGCGGCGCGCGGCGATCTGCTCGGGCGTGGCGTTGGCCGGGATGCCGACCAGGATCTGGGCGATGTCGACCTCGATGCGGTCGGCGGCGGCGGCCTTTTCGGCGGCCAGGAAGGTGTCGACCTCGGCGTCCGAGACCTGGATCTTGCTGTCGACCTCGTGCTCGCGCAGGCGCTGCATCATGATCTCGCTGCGGATCTCTTCGCGGAAGGCGGCAAAGGCCATGCCTTCCTTTTCCATCTGGTTGCGCATCTCCTGGACCGACAGCTTCTGGTCCTGGGCGATGCGGCCGATGGCGGCGTCGAGCATGCGGTCGTCGACGCGCACGCCCATTTCCTTGGCCAGCTGGACCTGGGCGCGTTCGACGATCATCGCCTCGATCACCTGGCGCTCGAGGTCGGCCTGCGGCGGCAGCTGGGCATTCTGGGCGCGCATGCGCTGGACGATCTGGGCCACGCGGTTGGTGACTTCGTTGCGGGTGATGACCTCGTCGTTGACGACCACGCGGATGGCGTCGACGACGTTGGCGTTGCTCGATGCCGGCGGCAGGAAACCGCTGCCCGGATTGGCCGGAGCGGTACCGGTTGCCGGGGCAGTTCCAGTTGCCGGAGTCGCCTGGCCAAGGGCCGTGCCGGCCGTGAGCGCGCACAGCAGCGCCGCTGCGAGCTTAAGTTGATGCAAACGGGTAGTACGCATAATCTGGGAAGCACTCATTCAGGTCAAAAATCATCCATGGTCCCGGTCAGCGGCGGCCCACGTTGGTGTTCAGCCGGGTATAGCCGGGAATACTCTTGTAAAACGAGTCGAGCGGGTTGCCCATGCCGAAGCCCGACAGGCCGTTCAGCTCGAGCTGGAAGAACACCGGCGTCGAGGTCGACTGGGCCGCCGTCACGAAGCGCTGCGCGCCCATCCGGAATACCCAGCAGTCGGCCTTGTATTCCAGCCCGACCAGGCCTTCGAGCACCTTGTGGTCCTGCAGCGAATAGCTGACCCGGCCGACGCCGAACCAGCGCGTCGACAGCGGCCACTGGGCCGAGATGTCGGCATTCCGGAAGCTGTCGCGCACGTAGCGGTACTCGGCGTTGAGCACCTTCAGCATGCCCGGGCTCCAGCGCAGGCCGTAGTTGCGGCTGTACACGCTCGAACTCGTCGCATCGTATTGTACGCTGGCGTCGACGTTCAGGCTCTCGACGATGCGGCCCGATGCCGCCAGCAGCAGGTCGGAGCGGTCTTTCCGGTCCTGGATCGGGCGGCCCGGCATCTGCACGCGCGGCTCGGTGAAGTAGAAGCGCTGGCCGAAGGCCAGGCGCAGGCGCTCGGCGCCGCTGCCCTCGATGTAGCGCGACACCACCGCCGCGGTCAGCTGGTTGGCGTCGGAGATGCGGTCGTTGCCGACAAAACGGTTTTCGCTGAACAGCTGGGCGTAGCTGAAGCCGGCCTCGGCGCTGTCGAAGGTCGGGAAGTCGTCCTGGTCCTTGTACGGCGTGCGCACGTAGAACAGGCGCGGCTCCAGGGTCTGGGTGGCGGCGGTGCCGAGCAGCGTGGTCTCGCGCTCGAACACCATGCCGGCGTCGAGCGAGAACGTCGGCAGCACGCGCGAGAGCGTGGTGTCGCGTCCGGCATTGCTGTCCAGGTTGTACTTGGTCGCGTGCAGCATCAGCTTCGGCGTGACGTAGTAGCCCGGGCGCACCCACGGATAACTCACCTGCGACAGCACCGTCGCGCGGGTGCCGCTGTCCCAGGTCGAATGGGTGAAGCGGGTCGCCTCGGCGTCGACCGCCCAGTCGAAACCGTTGACGTCGAAGCGGCCGGTATGGAAGTTAATCTGCGGCATGCGCGCGTACGGACGCGGAATCGTCAGCGCCGGATCCGTCACCGCCGCCGGTTCCTGCAGCACCTGGAAATTCTGGGCACGTGCGGTCAGGCTCCAGAATTCGGTGTTATAGGCGGTGGACACTTCGCGCACCAGCTGGCGCTCGGCGCTGACCGAGACCGAACGCGAGAAGTCGCTCAGGTACTGGTCGTCGGACGCGCCGTGCAGGTTCCAGCCGAAGGACCATGCCGGACTGAGCTGCTGGTTGTGCAGCGAATCGACCAGCCAGCGGTCGGTCTTGGTGATGCGGTCGTTGCGCAAGTACTCGAAGTGGGTCTCGCCGCTGTACGGGCCGCGCTCGGTGGTGCCGAGGTAGCGCCCGGTTGCGCCCAGCTGCAGGCCGCGGTCGAACATCATGCGCGGGAATACCGTCAAATCGCGGTTCGGCGCGATATTGAAATAGTACGGCACCATGACCTCGGTCTTGCCCTTCGAGCCGGCGCCGATCGAGGGCGGCAGCCAGCCCGAACGGCGCGCGCCGGACAGCGAGAACGACAGCGCGGGCGTGCCGAGGATGGGCACGTCCTTGAAATAGACGATGGTCTTGCCGGCGATGCCGACGTCGCGCCCGGAATCCAGGCGCAGCGTGCTCGACTTCAGGTACCAGTCGGGGTTCGTGCCCTGGCAGGTGCTGTAGGTGCCGTCGACCACGAGGGCCTGGTCCTCGCCGAGGAAATCGATGCGGTCGGCACGGCCCTGGGCGTTGTTCACCTGCAGCTGGTATTCGGGATTCAGGAACCAGCCGCGCCCGGTTTCCAGGTTCAGCTGCAGCGAGTCGCCCTGGTAGCGGTCGCCGAAACGCCACAGCTTCACGTTGCCGTTGGCCGTGACCTCGTCTTCGACCAGGCGGTAGCAGGCCGTGTCGGCCGTCATCCTGGTCTGGCCGCGCGTGACCTCGACGTCGCGGTTCAGGTTGATCTCACGGTCGGGGCGGCCGCCGATCTCCTCGGCGCGCACGGTAATGGGAAGATCGTTTTCGTCGGCACGGGGCATCGCCGGCGCGGTTTGCGCATGCAGGGGCCCCGAGGCCATGGTAACGAGCGCGGAAAAGGCGACTGCCTGCCGCTGCGGGAATGGTAGGGCCGTAAACCAGCTCATGGATTCTTGGGCTGCACCATAAAGGGCGATTTTTTAGATTGAATCCCTTATTATATGGGAATTAGTTCACTCAACCGGTTTCCCTCGGACGTTTCATGGCTTCTTCGTATCAAAATTCCCCCACTTCCACCGAGCAGGATGCGCGCCTCGCACTGCTGACCGAATGGCTGGGCTCGCTGAACCTGGTGGAAACCGGTTCGCGCCGCCCGGCATCGACCGATGCCAGCTTCCGCCGCTACTTCCGCCTCGATGTGGCGCCTGCGCTACGCGACACATTGGGCGAGACCCTGATCGCCATGGATGCCCCGCCCGAACGCGAGAACGTCCCGGCCTTCATCCACGTCCAGGGCCTGCTGCAGGAAGCCGGCGTCACCGTGCCGAACATCGTCGCGCGCGACGTCGAACGCGGCTTCCTGCTGCTGTCCGACCTCGGCACCACCACCTACCTGGCGCGCCTCGACCCGGACAATTCCGCCTTCATGTATTCGGATGCGGTCGACGCCCTGATCAAGTTCCAGCTGCACAGCCAGCCCGGCGTGCTGGCGGAATTCGACCGCGCCTTCGTGCTGCGCGAAATGAATTTGTTCCCCGAGTGGTACCTGGGGCGCCACCTGGGCGTCACCCTCTCCGAGGCCCAGCAGGTCCAGCTCGACAAGGTGTTCGAGGCCATCACATCGAATGTGCTGGCCCAGCAGCAGGTGTTCATGCACCGCGATTTCCATTCGCGTAACCTGATGTTCCTCGACGCCGGCAACCCGGGCGTGCTCGATTTCCAGGACGCCGTGTACGGCCCGGTCACCTACGACCTGGCCTCGCTGCTGCGCGACGCCTACATCCAGTGGGACGAAGAGATCGTGCTCGACTGGGTCGTGCGCTACTGGCAAAGCGCCAAACAGGTCGGCCTGCCGGTGAACCCGGACATCGACGCCTTCTACCGCGACTTCGAATTCATGGCCCTGCAGCGCCACCTGAAGATCCTGGGTATCTTCTGCCGCCTGAACTACCGCGACAGCAAGAACATCTACATGGGCGACCTGCCGACGGTGCTCGACTACGTGCGCAAGACCGCCAACCGCTACACCGAACTCAAGCCCCTGCTGCGCCTGCTCGACGCCGTCGACGCCTTTGGCGACAAGGGCGCGCCGCAAGTCGGCTACACCTTCTGAGTACACCGGGGACACCATGAAAGCCATGATCTTCGCCGCCGGCCGCGGCGAGCGCATGCGTCCGCTGACGGACACCTGCCCGAAACCCCTGCTCAAGGTGCGCGGCCGTCCGCTCATCACCTGGCACGTGCTGAACCTGGTGCGCGCCGGGATCACGGACATCGTCATCAACCACGCCCACCTCGGCCACATGATCGAGGAAGCGCTGGGCGACGGCAGCCAGTTCGGCGCGCGCATCGTCTACTCGCACGAGCCGAAGGCGCTGGAAACGGCCGGCGGCATCGCGAACGCGCGCCACCTGCTGGGCGAGGAACCCTTCCTCGCCATCTCGGCCGACATCTACGCGCCCTACTTCGATTTCTCGCAGGTGCTCGACGCCCTGCCCGAGCGCGACATGCTGGGCCAGCCGATTCCGCCTGAAAAACGCGACATCGCCTGGCTCTACCTGACGCCGAACCCGTGGCACAACCCGGAAGGCGACTTCGGGCTGAACATGTACTCGCTGACCAACGACGGCAACCCGAAGTGGAACTTCGCGAACATCGGCGTCTACCGGCCCGAGATGTTCGACGGCATCGCCCCCGGCGAAGTGATGCGCATCGGCCCGCTGATGCGCACCTTCATCGAGCAGGGCCGCATCGGCGGCGAGATCTATACCGGCCCCTGGGTGAATGTCGGCACGGTCGAGCAGCTCGAGGAGCTGAACGCGCCCCTTGGCAAAAAGGCCGGCGCGTGAATCCCTTCGCCGCGCGCCGCGCCTACCTGGCCCAGGCCATGGAGCCGGGCGCGGTGGCGGTGCTGGCCACCGCGCCGGAAGTGCTGCGCAACGGCGACAGCGAGTACCCCTACCGCCACGACAGCTATTTCTATTACCTGAGCGGGTTCACGGAACCGGAAAGCGTGCTGGTGCTCGTGGCGGCGCATGGCGACACGCCGACGCGTTCCATCCTGTTCTGCCGCGAGAAAAACGTCGAGCGCGAGACCTGGGAAGGTGTCAGGTACGGCCCGGCCGCCGCGCGCGAGGCCTTCGGGTTCGACGAGGCGTTTCCGATCGGCGAACTCGATGCGCAGATGGCGCGCCTGCTGGCCGACGTGCCGGCCCTGTACTACGCGAACGCCCGCGATGCGGCTTTCGATGCCCAGGTGGCCGGCTGGATCAACACGGTACGGAGGCAGTCCCGCTCGGGCGTGACGGCCCCCGCACGTATCCAGCACCTGCTGCCCCTGCTCGACGAGATGCGGCTGCTGAAGGATGCGCACGAACAGGCGCTGATGGTCACCTCAAGCGAGATTGCCGGCGCCGCCCACCTGCGCGCCATGCGCGCCGCCAGGGCCGGCATGTTCGAGTACGAAATCGAGGCCGAGCTGCTGTACGCATTCCGCAGGAGCGGCGCCCAGTTCCCGGCCTACACGCCCATCGTGGCCAGCGGCGCGAACGCCTGCATCCTGCACTACAACGCCAACAATGCGCAGACCCGTGACGGCGACCTGGTGCTGATCGACGCCGGCTGCGAATTCGACAGCTACGCCTCCGACATCACGCGCACCTTCCCGGTGAACGGCGTGTTCAGCGCGCCGCAACGGCAGCTGTACGAGCTGGTACTGCGCGCCCAGGATGCGGCGCTGGCGGCGATCCGGCCGGGGCGGCCCTACAGCGATTTCCACGAAGCGGCGCTGAACGTACTGGCCGAGGGCATGCTCGACTTCGGCCTGCTCGACAAGGCCAGGTACGGCAGCGTCGAGAACGTGCTGGCCGAGCGCGCCCATACCCGCTTCTACATGCACGGCACCGGCCACTGGCTGGGCCTGGACGTGCACGACGCCGGCGCTTACCGCGACCTGGCGCTTGAAGGCAAGCCTTCGCGCCTGCTGGCGCCGGGCATGGCGCTGACGGTGGAGCCGGGCATCTACGTGCGCCCGGCGCCGGACGTGCCGGAACACTTCTGGAACATCGGCATCCGCATCGAGGACAACGTGATCGTGGGCGAAGCGGAAGCGCGGGTAATATCGGGGGCGGCGCCGAAGACGGTGGCCGAGATCGAAGCGTTGATGCGTGAAACCCCGATGGGAGGACGATGATGGAACAGCACCAGGACAACTATGACGTGGCGATCTGCGGCGCCGGCCCGGTGGGCCTGGCCCTGGCCGCCCTGCTGGCGCGGCGCGGCATCGCCGGCAAGCGCATCGTCCTGATCGATGCGCGCGCGCTCGGCCAGTCGATTTCCGATCCGCGCTCGATCGCGCTGGCCTGGGGCAGCCGCATGCTGCTGGAAGAAGTCGGCGCCTGGCCACTCCCCGCTACCGCGATCCACAGCATCCACGTTTCGCGCCGCGGCCATTTAGGACGCAGCCTGATGGACCGCGCCGAGCACAGGCTGGACGCGCTGGGCTACGTCACGCGCTACGGCGAGGTGGTCGATGCGCTGGCGCGCGCGGTGGACGCCGCCGGCGTCGAGGTGATCCGCCCTGCACGCGTGGCCTCGCTGAACGAGGATGGCGGCCACGTCACCCTGGCGCTCGACGATGGCCGCACCTTGAGCGCCCAGGTGGCGGTCGGCGCCGAAGGCGGCGTGTTCGGCCAGCAGGAAGACAAGAAGCAGACGCGCGACTATGGCCAGCATGCCGTGATCGCGCGCGTGGCGACCAGCAGCCCGATCCCGCACCGCGCCTTCGAGCGCTTTACCGACGAGGGGCCGCTGGCCCTGCTGCCGCAGGACGGCGCCGACGGCTTGCAGTACGCGCTGGTCTGGTGCGTGGCGCCGGAACGCGCCGCTGCCCTGCAGGCGATGGAAGAGAGCCGCTTCCTGGCCGAACTCGGCGAGGCATTCGGCGGGCGCCTGGGGCGCTTTACGAAAGTGTCGGCGCGCCTGGCCTACCCGCTTGGCCTGAACGCCGAAGCCCATGCCACCACGCGCACGGTTGCCATCGGCAATGCGGCGCAAACCCTGCACCCGGTGGCCGGCCAGGGCCTGAACCTGGGCCTGCGCGACGCCGCCGTGCTGGCGCGCCTGCTGGCCCGCTGCCCGGGGCCGGAAGCCATCGGCCGCTTCCTCGACGAACGCGCGCAGGACCGCAAGCTGACCATCGCCCTCACCGACGCCATGGCGCGCGCCTTTGTCGGCAGCGGGCCGCTGCAACCGGTGCTCGGGCTGGGGCTGGCGACGCTGGATGCCGTCAAGCCGGCACGCACGCTGCTGGCCGAAGTCATGATGTATGGGCGAAGGGGCGGGTCGTCGTTCCTGCCGCACCGGCAGGTGTAAGTGCCCTGGCGCGCTGTCGTAGGGTGGGCACTCGTGCCCACGCTGTCTGCCCCTATGCACAGACAGGCATTCCCGAGTACCGACACGCCAGCAATCCATCATTCGCATCCGTTAAATAAACGCATACGGTGAGACCGCGTGGGCACGAGTGCCTTACGCGGCCCGGCCCACCCTACGAAACTCCGCCATGGCAACGAATGTCAATTTTTCTTGACACGCCTATGAGCGTCAACTAATCTTGACACACACTCATCCACGGAGACGTTCATGACCACCGCCACGCCTATCCAGC
>Ga0265780_10001486_pt1 | contig 32944 bp, 32 predicted proteins | sample P1T30metagenome_FD_192432 | JGI IMG/M metagenome (GOLD analysis project Ga0265780, IMG submission 192432) | Plant litter microbial communities from East Loma Ridge, Irvine, California - P1 T30 | ecosystem: Environmental > Terrestrial > Plant litter > Unclassified | place: USA: California...
GCCTAAGCCAAGTTTGCCACCCAGGTAAGCGCTTACGCCGCTACTCATGGTTTGCATTACAACGTTGCTGCCCAGGCGCCGTGTTTGTTTTTCATCTATCTTATAGAAACTCTCGCGAAGTTTTTCTACACCCGAGCTGCCTGAGCCAAAAATTGTCCCGCTATGCCAGTCAGGTTCATCAATGCTGGGTAAAAGCCCGGCGTCCTTCCACGCTTCCAGGCCCGCAATAACACCATACATAATACCTGAACTGTTAAAGGCCCGCAACTCAAGCTCAGAAAACGCAGCGGAAAGCTGTGCATCTGTTATAACTGGCTTGCCAGCAATTTGACACGAGAAGCCAAGCTCCTGTAGCTGCTCGTCTTTCCTTATGCCCGATATGCCATTTTTTAGCGCATGTGTAAATGCCGGTACCCCGGTACCATTAGGGGCTACAACACCCAGTCCTGTTATTACAACCCTTTTACTCATTGATATTGCGTATTATCCCGGCAATTGTTGCCCTGCAAACTTCCTCGCCATTCTGATTTTTCATAATTGCTTTACACTTAAGCTTACCAAACCGGAAATAAATTTTTTGTGAAGTCACCGTAACAGTCTCTCCCGGAAAAACGGGTTTTAAATATTCGGTATCAGCCGAAGTTAATGCGATTTGCATTTCTTTATGCGCATCCTGGCCTAAAAGATAAATACCCAGGCATACTACACCTATCTGCGCCATTGTTTCTGTAAGAATAGCACCCGGCGTTACAGGATTTCCTGCAAAATGACCTTTATAGAAATCTAATGCTGTACTGTAAGTATAGGTTCCTTCAATATGGTTTTCATCATATGCGGTTAGGCTATCCACAAAGAGGAACGGCGCGCTGTAGGGCAACCGTGATAAAATTTGCGCTGCGTCCATGCTTACCATTGTAATAATACTTGTTGTGCCGAAAAGCCCGGGCCAAAACTTAGCATAAGCCCCATCTCACCGGGTTGGGGGTTGCTGTCCATAATGCCTTCAAGTACGTACAATACTGTAGCGCTCGACATATTTCCATACTGGCGCAAAACCTCTTTTGTTTCGTCTATATTTTTACCTAAAGCAGAGAATAAACCTTCTACAGTGTTTATTATTTTCTTGCCCCCCGGATGAAATATAAGATGATGCACATCCTCAATACGCAATTTGTTAGATTCAAGGAAAGGTGTAATTATATTTTCAAAATGGGCTGCAATGGTATCCGGAACATCAATATCCAGCACCATTTTAAGGCCGCCGTTGGTTAGCTTAAAGCCCATCATGTGTTCAGCGTCATAAAAGTGGTACATACGGCTGTCTACCACTTCGGGCCCTTTATCCTCTTCATAAGAAGACAAAAGGCAGCAGGCAGCGCCGTCTCCAAAAATAGCCGCACTTACAATATTAGCCATCGAATAATCATCAAGCTGAAACGTGGTGGTGGGGGTTTCTACCGCAATAACGGCTGCACGCTTACCGGGGTTAGCCTTTAAAAAATTACTTGCATATATAATACCCGAAACACCCGCTGCACATCCCATTTCTGTTACGGGCAGGCGTATGATGTCCTGTCGCAACTGCAGACGGTTTATAAGGTAAGCATCCAGCGAGGGTATCATTATACCTGTACAGCTTACCGTTATAATATAATCAAGGCTTTGTGCGCTCCAACCTGATTTTAAAAGTGCTTTTTGCAGCACTTTTTCTCCAAGCGAGATAACCTCGCGTGTATAAATATCGTTTTTATCCTGAAAAGTAGTTGCGGTAAAAACCTCTGCAGGATGCATTACAGAGTAGCGCCTGTCTACTGCCGCGCCCTCAAATATCTTTTTTACCTTCTTTGTAAAACGCTCGTCCTGACCATTTAGCCATGCATCTACAAAAGGTGCAGTTTCCTTTGTATCGGCAGAATACTGCGGCAGCTCTTTAACAGCCGTAACAAGTTTTACACTCATATATTATATATTATCCATTCATACCTAAATGCCCACCTCCAGGCAACGGTATATTTATTTAATCCTAACTGTTTAGAAAAAGCAGTTAGTTCATTTTTTTTAAAGCCTTTACGTATCGACACCAGTCCGTCTTCTTTAGACATTCTGTTTAGCCTGAAAACAGAACATATTACCTTAAAAAGGTTGTATGCCGTTTTACTGCGGTGAAGGTCGTTAACTACCACCCCTACCCTGGCTTTTTGTGTTACAAGCTGCATTAGTTTAATAATTTCAGTATCAGAAAAGTGGTGCAGCGTTAATGTACAGAGTGCAATATCATAGTCAAGCAGGTCAAATTCCTCATTAAAGATATTGACACACTTATAATCTATATTTTGATTCGATGATAAACTCACGGCATACTTTATTGTAAACGCATTGGCATCTACACCTATAAGTTTAAATTTATAGCCCTGCTGCTGTCCGTAACGTGCCAGCATCCGTAACATATCACCATTGCCACAGCCAATATCTATAACCGTAAGGGTTTGTGTTGTGTTGCAGGCTTTCAATAACTTTTTTACACCGCTAAGGGTAAGCTTATTGCCGCCCAGCAGCTTATTTATGGCTGCTATCTTATCAAGGGCATCGCGCAGTTCATCGCCTTCAAGCAAAAAGTCGTCCATCATTTCTACGCCCTGGGTCCTGTGTGTTGTATCTATCGTCATTTTTTTAAATGCTTGCATTACCGTGGGTTTGCCTTATCATAAACCGCGTTAAAAACGGAAATGACCTAAGCAGCGCAAAAACAGGCCGCATTGCTATAGGGCTGGCAACCAGGCCGGCTAATAACCTGCCCATAAATAATCTTTTATTAAAATTTTTATTCCAGAGCCTTGCATAATGCTTCTCCAGCTCCCGTCTTGTTATTTTACCATTTAAAAATTCGACAGACAACTCGCTGGCTATCTTTGCACTATGGATGGCCATAGCCATGCCGTTACCGCATAGCGGATGTATCAGCCCGGCCGAATCGCCTATCATGAGCACGTTATTATCTACCGTAGCCTTCCTTTCAAAACTTATCCTGCTTATGGTAATTGGCTTATCAAATACCGGCGTGGCAGTAGTAAAAACATGCTTGAGCGTTTCATTTTTAAAAAGGACTTCTTCCTGGTAAGCATCGATGTTTTTGTATTTTTGAAATGATTTACTGCTTGCCAGGTAGCACACGTTTACCATCCCATCCTCTACCTTTGATACCCCGCAATACCCACCGGGAAAATTGTAGAGTGCAACTTTATTATCCGGCACATCATACTGATAATGCGCCTTAACGGCAATCCAGAGCGATTTTTTAAATGCAAAAGGGCGCCTGAGTGCTTTATCGATATTTGACCATTTGCCAAAGGCTCCAAACACTAATTGCGAAGTAAACACGCCAGACTCTGATGTAACGGTAAAATGCACGCCATTATAACTGATATCTTTAATAGTATCCTTAATTATAAGGCAGCCTGCCTCTATAGCTCTTTTATATAACAGGTAATCAAGCTTGTAGCGGCTAATACCGGTTCCTCCTAAGGGCAGTGCGGCACTAACGGGCGCCTTTGTGCCTGCTTCAGAAAAAGTGAAATGCGTAATTACAGGATTGCCTTGCCGTAAATCAACGCCAAGCCATTTTAAATAAGGCAACGCTTCGTTAGATAAATACTCTCCGCACACTTTATGTGCCGGATAAGTGTTTTTTTCTATAAGTATAACAGCAAAACCTTGCAACGCCATATGTATACCTGCCGTTAAGCCGGCCAGGCCACCACCTGCAATAATCAATTGGGTTTGCTGCATAAACTAAGGTATAAAATACTCCTCTACTAATTGTTATAATTTTTGTAAAAGAAACACCTAATATTTATGAACTACTTTGCGACCCCAAATAACCACTTTTGTTATTTTTGAATAATGTTGCCTGTCCGGCCTTACACCTGTAGTAATTCCTAATGTATAGTTTTGCTTAATGCCTGTAATAATTGCATCCTTAAGTTTCCACTCTTTATAATGGATATCAAACCTGTACAATCGTTTATTTCGCTTTACATAAAGGGCGTGCCGCTCGGTAAGCCAAGTATCAAGCAGAGGTTTTGAACCTGCCGGTGTGGTATATTTAAATTCCACTTCAAGGTTACGGTTCCATGTAGCATTTTTTGACATAAAATGGCCACTTTGCCGCTTCATATCGGCTTTTACATATGGAATGCCTAAAAACCAACGCGGAATAATAACGTCAGGAAGTTTATCAGCTTCAATGATCAGCATATAGATGCCGGGAACTCCATCTTTTATTACATAAGTCCTAAGGTTGATTTCATTAAAGCTTGAGATATACGGAAGCGGCGGCATAAATTTTGGCCTCAGCTTTTTTACTGAAAAGGCTAAAAGCGAAACCCACGCACTGCCATCAAAAGTATCGGGGTACAACCCTTCCGGAAGCAATTTTTCCAAATAGCTTTGTTCTACGCGGTAATGCAGCATAAGCACACCATGCCATTCCTGATAATACTTCCACGGCCTATCCGGCAAAGGATAGCTCCTGTTGTCAGTGCTGTTCAGTATATCCTTAATCGTGGCCATATAACACGTATACAGTTTTAAGTTCGGGATTGATTTTAATGAATACTCTCATTTCTATCCTCACCATCACTATTGTTAACATACCTGCCATGTTTGGGCAAAGCTACCTCATCAAATTCTACAGCAAGTTTATGGAGCCCGTCGCGCAGTGCCTGCCCCTCCATATGAGTACCATGGCCTGTTATGGCCCTTTCAGGCTGTAAGGCATCAAGGCTGCGTACTGACTGCCGTGCCAAAGGCCAATCGGTAGTTAAATATAATGGAGGGCCATTAACTTCTTCTTTTTGTACCAGTACCTTATAAAAAGAGTCCTGCCTTACGGTAACAAATGCATCGCCAGCAATAAGTGTCCTGTCACTTTCCCTAAAGAACGATACATGGCCCGGTGAATGGCCCGGTGTATGAATCCATTGCCAACCGGGCAGGTTAGGAAGGCTACCATCGGCAGGGAGCGGGAGCAATACGGGTTCAATATATACCGGTTTATGCGGATAGATAGAAGAAATCTTAGCAAGCATGCCGCCGCCCGCTACACCCGGATCAGGATCAGGAAAGGATTGAGCCCCTGTAAGATACGGAAATTCGAGGGGATGGGCATACACCGGCACTCCCGGCCACTCTTCAAGAAGGCGCACAATGCTGCCTACATGGTCAAAATGACCGTGGGTTAGCAGGATAGCTGTAGGTTTTGTACCCTCGCCAAAACGTTCTTCAGCAGCTTTAATAATATTGGTGGCTGATTTTGGCATACCGGCATCTATAAGCACCCAACGGCCCAATTTTGGCTCACCTATAAAAATAACGTTTACAATTTGATTTGTATAATAATATACATCGGGCCTTACCTCCCGGCCTTTACCCGCAGAAACGGAGGTCATGGGGATGATATGATTGTCATCGCTTTGTTTCATTTTATCTTCCATAACTATACTTTTTAGAGTTAATTATTTCTTTAGAGGCAGCTGCTTAAAAGCAACTTTCTTTTCATGCAACAAAAATGTATTGTTACCCCCTTAAAATTAGGTTGAGGTAAATTATTTAACTTACATGATTATTTAAAAAAGTTACATCGCGCTAAATACGATAAAGGTTCTTAACTGGGCATGTCCTATCAAAAGGATATAAAAAAAGAGTAAGGGCTACTTACTCTTTTTACTTGACAATTAAATATTTCCTATATAAGTGTTACTGTGTGGTTAAGGCTTTTTTCGTTAAGGTAGCGGGTAATGTACTCCAAAGCCATATTTTTTTGTTGGGGCAATACTGAAAATGAATTAATATGAAAGTCTTCCCCCTCATCACTAATGTGTATAATATCGGTATACCCTTGTGCAATCAGGCTGCCTTTTAGTTCGAGTATGTTTTTATGCTGCGTATTGGCCAGTTCTTTTGGCACCCTGAAGCGTATTAACTTCTCCATTTGTAATTATTCTATATGTGTTAGTGTTTTGTAATGTTGCGTAAGGCGGCCATCTCCTTGCGCATACCCTGCAATATATCCCTGATGGCCTCCGGGCTGGAATCGGGTTCAAACTCTTTGGTGGCAATACTACAGGCATACTCCCAAATTTCCAATACATCAGACGCTTTTACCGTGTAGGGTGCATAAAAGGTATTGTCAGATTGTAGAACAAGGCTGTTCTTGCCATTTTTGTTCAGCCTTTTATACACAATACCCTGGTCTTTGGTCAGTAAGATATATGTCCTGCCATCGGTAACGTGGCCCAGCTGCTCCACATAGCGCCCAATAATAAAAGAACCTTCTTTATGGGGCGGCATCGAATCGCCCTCTACAGGGAATGCCCTGAATTTTCCGTTGCCTAAAAAAGGCAGCGATACATGCTGCAACCCTTCTATAAATTCGGGATCGCTATAACCGTTCAGGTATCCGGCTTTCGCTTTATGCGGAACAATCTCTATAATGTTCTCCCCTTTGCTATCTACGGTAATGGGCAACAGGATGCGGTTGTCTTCCAGTTGCAGGAGGCCTTCCAAATCCACTTTACGGATGTCGGCAGTGAGTAGCAGGTCAATACTCACATGATAATAATGTGAAAGTTTAATAAGGGTTTCATAAGGGGGCTGCGACTTGCCCTGCTCATATTTGGCGAGGCTGTCCCTGGAAATAGAAAGCCCCTCAGCAACGATTTCCTGTGATACATCTTTTTTGACCCTCAGGTGCCGGATATTGTCAGAGAATAGAGACATAAGCGTTTTGGGATTATTTATCCCGACAAATATAGATAATTTTGGGAATATCTATCCTAATTTTGTAATTAATAATCATTGGGGTGTAACAAGCCGATGCAGCAAAAAATAAACAGCGTGAATCCCTCAGTTGAAAAATTAAAAATAGCAAAACAGCTCCAGGCAAAAATTAATGCAATGCAGGGCTTAGGGAAACTAAGCAGCGAACCTGCAAGCAACGATCTTGCCCCTTTTAGTGCTGCCTTTCCCGGAAATGTTTTCCCTACAGGGGCTATCCACGAATTTATCAGCTACCAGGCGGCCCATGCTGCTTCAACAAGTGCTTTTATTACAGCTGTAACATCTAAATTAATTAAAAATGGCGGGCTTTGCCTGTGGGTGGGCAATAGCAGAAAGGTATTCCCTGCCGGATTGAAGCACTTTGGCCTCGAGCCCGACCGTGTGGTTTTTATTAATGCAGCCCGTACAAAAGATGCCCTCTGGATTATTGAAGAAGCGCTGAAATGCGAGGCGCTTACTGCTGTTATAGGCGAAGTGAAGGAGTTGGGGTTTACCGAGTCAAGGCGATTGCAACTGGCAGTAGAACATAGCGGTGTAACCGGATTCATACACCGCCACGACCCACGATCAGAGAATGCCGTTGCCTGTACCACACGCTGGAAAATTACTGCCCTGCCCAGCCTTGCAGAAGGCAACCTGCCCGGTGTTGGCCACAGTACCTGGGATGTGCAGTTGCTAAAAGTGCGTAACGGCCGGCCGCACTCATGGCAGGTAAGCTGGCATGACAAAAGATTTGCACTCCTGGCTGATAAACATATTTATATACCATTACTAAACCAACGCCATACCGGATAATGCCAAGATACGTTTCCATAGCATTCCCTTACCTGCTTACAGAATATGTGGTGCGCAGGCAGCCCGAATTCCGGGATAAGCCTTTTGTGCTAGCATCGCGCCAGCGTGGGCGTATGGTTATTGATGCCGTGAGCATGGCGGCAGCAAAGAAAGGCATTAGCAACGGGATGGTACTGGCCGATTGTAAGGCGATATTCCCGGAACTGGAAATGCTTGAAACAGAAACCGGGAGGGCAGAAAAATTATTAAATGCCCTCGCCGAATGGAGCATCCTTTATACGCCCTTTGCCGCGGTTGACCTGCCCGATGGATTGATTTTAGACAGCAGCGGCTGCAGCCATCTTTGGGGCGGTGAGGCAGCCTACCTTGAACACATCAGGATAAAACTGGGCGGCTATGGCTATACGGTGCAGCTTGCCATGGCCGATACCATTAGTACAGCATGGGCAGTAGCTCGATTTGGAGAGACTACAATAGTAAATCAAGGACAGCAGCATGGGGCATTACGCAATCTGCCGCCCGCCGCGTTACGGCTGGATGCCACAATTTTAGCACGGCTGAAAAAATTAGGCATGCGGCATATCGGCAGCTTTATAGAAATGCCTCCTTCGGTACTGCGCAGGCGCTTTGGTGCCGAACTGCCCAAAAGGATTGCGCAGGCATTAGGGCAGGAAATGGAACTCATTGTGCCTGTAAAACCGGTAGAACCCTACCAGGAACGGCTTTCGAGCATGGAGCTCATTGCCTCAGCAACAGGTATAACCATTGCCTTACAGCAGCTTTTGGAAACACTTTGTTTGCGTTTTGAAGCCGAAGGCCTGGGCTTAAGGCATTGTATATTCAAAGCATTCAGGGTTGATGGTATGGTGCAGCATATAGAAATTGGAACCGGCCACCCTTCAAGAAATGTTACTCATTTGTTTAAACTTTTTGAGCATAAAATTGCTACGCTGGAGCCTGCACTGGGTTTTGAATTATTTGTGCTTGAAGCACCAAAGGTAGAACCGGTAATCCACGAGCAGGCAGCAATGTGGAATGCAGCTTCGCAAAATGATATGAAAGTAGCAGAACTCCTGGATCGGGTTACAGCCAAAATTGGCCCCGGTGCCGTGAGCCGCTACCTGCCTGCCGAGCACCATTGGCCGGAACGATCCATAAAAGAGGCGTCTCCCCTATGGGAAAAGCCGGTTACAGCATGGCGTACTGATTTGCCACGGCCCATACACCTGCTGCCCCGCCCTGAAATTATAGAGGTCACCGCAGTACTGCCCGATTACCCGCCCCTGTTATTTCGCCATAAAGGGACACGATACACAATCAGCAAAGCCGACGGGCCGGAACGCGTTGAACAGGAATGGTGGCTTTCAGAGGACCTGTACAGGGATTATTATATTGTTGAAGATGAAAACGGGGCACGCTACTGGGTGTTCCGCTCCGGCCCTTATAAAGATGGGGATAAGCCCAAATGGTTTTTACACGGATTTTTTGCATGAGCTATACCGAATTAAATATCACGTCTAATTTCAGCTTCCTGCGCGGGGGCTCGCATCCGCATGAACTTATGGAACAGGCGGCTGAGCTTGGCTATAAAGAAGTCGCTATTACCGACCAAAATACGCTGGCCGGTGTGGTACGTGCACATGTAGCAGCAAAAAAAGCAGGGATACGGCTTATTGTAGGTTGCAGGCTCGAATTGCTTGACGGGCCGCCCCTACTCGCCTACCCTACCGATAAGGAGGCTTACGCAAGGCTTTCAGGCCTGCTCTCTACCGGCAACCTGCGCGCCGAAAAAGGCCAGTGCCACATCTATAAAACTGATGTATATAAATATGCGGAAGGGATGAAGTTTATTGCACTGCCCCCTATTTCGTTAAACGAGGCTTTTGATTTTGATGATGCTTATAAAGGTACACTTCAGGAATATCGCGATAATTTGGGTGCGGCACTTTACCTGGGCATGAGCCGCTCATATCAGGCCAACGATAACAAACGCATGCACCGCCTTTGGCAATTATCAGAATCTTTGGGGATAAAGCTCGTGGCCACTAACGATGTGCATTACCATATTCCTGAGCGCAGGCAATTGCAGGATGTGCTAACCTGCATCCGCGAGAAGTGTACCATACATACCGCCGGTTTCCGCCTCTACCAGAATGCCGAGCGTTACCTTAAGCCCGCCGATGAAATGCAGCGGTTGTTCAGGCAATATCCACAGGCATTGGATACATCCCGCGAAATAGCTGATGCTTGTCAGTTCTCGCTGGACAGCCTGAAATATATCTATCCAGAGGAGATTACCTCAGGCGGGCGCACACCGCACGAAGAGTTGGTAAAACTAACATGGGAAGGGGCTAAAGAAAAATTTAATGAAGAGGCACTTGAAAAAGTGGAACAAAATATTATTGATGAACTTGAGTTTATGAAGCGTAAAAACTATGCTTCTTATTTCCTGACCGTATATGATTTTGTACGTTTTGCAAGGAGCAGGAACATTCTTTGCCAGGGGCGTGGTTCGGCAGCAAATTCGGTAGTATGCTATTGCCTGGGGATTACCTCGGTAGACCCATCAAAATTTAAAGTGCTTTTTGCACGGTTTATGTCGGATGCGCGCGATGAGCCGCCCGATATTGATGTTGATTTTGAGCACGAGCGCCGTGAGGAAGTTATCCAATATATTTATAAAAGGTACGGGCGCGACAGGGCTGCGATTGTAGCTACAGTTACACAAGTGCATTGGCGCGGGGCAATACGCGATGTGGCCAAGGCTATGGGGTTATCTACCGATGCCGTAGACAGGCTGGCAGCCTCTATACAGGAGTTTCGCGATGAGATTGAAGACGGTCGCGTTACTTCGGAAGGCTTTGACCTGGCCGACCCGCATTTGATGAAAACGCTCCAACTCACCCGCGAGTTTGTGGGCTTCCCAAGGCAATTGGGCCAGCACACAGGTGGTTTTGTAATTACCCAGGACAGGCTTTCTGATCTGTGCCCCATACTCAATGCGCGTATGGAAGACCGCATCAACATCGAATGGAACAAGGATGATATTGAAGCCCTTGGTTTTTTAAAGGTAGATGTATTGGCGCTGGGGATGCTTACCTGCATCCGCAAGGCTTTCGACCTGTGCAAACAGCATTACAACAAAGAATATACGCTGGCAGCGATCAACAAAAATGAAGATCCTGCGGTATATAAAATGATTAGCCATGCCGATACGCTGGGCGTATTCCAAATCGAGAGCCGCGCCCAGATGTCGATGCTGCCGCGCTTAAAACCCAAATGTTTTTACGATTTGGTAATAGAGGTAGCTATAGTAAGGCCGGGGCCCATACAAGGCGATATGGTACACCCCTACTTGCGCCGCCGTGATGGAAAAGACCTTATACATTATCCTTCGACAGAACTAAAAGATATTCTGGAACGAACACTGGGTGTACCCCTTTTTCAGGAGCAGGCCATGGAAATCGCCATTAGAGCAGCAGGATTTACGCCAGCCGAAGCCGACGGCCTGCGCCGTAGTATGGCAACCTTTAAGGCCAAAGGCAAGGTAAGCGACTGGGAAAAGAAGTTGGTAAACGGCATGTTGGCTAAAGGTTATGAGGAAGATTTTGCCCGGCGGGTATTCCGGCAGCTGGAGGGCTTTGGCTCCTATGGTTTTCCCGAAAGCCATGCGGCGAGCTTTGCCCTGCTTGTATACGTATCATCCTATCTAAAATGCTATTACCCCGATGTATTTGCCGCAGCATTGCTCAACAGCATGCCCATGGGGTTTTACCAGCCTGCCCAAATTGTTATTGATGCGCAAAAACATGGTGTGGAAGTACGGCCGGTAGATATTAACCATTCTAGTTGGGATAATGTGCTTGAGGAGAAATCAGGTAAGTACTTTGCGCTGCGCCTTGGCTTCCGGCAGATTAAAGGCCTGTCTGCGGAAGATGTGCAGTTATTAATCGCAGCGCGGACAAAAGCATTCCGCTCTGTAAATGCGTTGCTTGATGCAGGGCTATCCATCTTTGCGCTTGAAAAACTGGCCGATGCCGATGCATTTCGCTCCATAGGCCTTGACCGCAGGCAGGCGCTCTGGGAAGTATCTGCCCTGTCGGATAACCCGATAGGTATGTTTGAAGGCCAGCCATCTGAAAGTAAGAACGAAATACAACTGGAGTTACCATTGCTAACCGATGCTGAGCATGTGATTGAAGATTATTCGGCTGTAGGCTTATCGTTAAAAGCACACCCGGTGCATTTTGTACGGCCGCAACTGGACAGCTTTAGGGTAACCGCCACGGCAGATTTAGCCAAACTGGCCAATGGAGATTCGGTGGCTGTAGCCGGGCTGATAACCGTACGCCAAAGGCCGGGTACCGCTAAAGGCGTGATATTTATTACCATTGAAGATGAGACGGGTTTTGCCAACCTGGTGGTGTGGGGTAAGGTTTTTGAAGCCTATCGCCGGGATATTGTGCAGGCACGGCTATTGATGGTACAAGGAAAGGTACAAATTGAGGGAGAGGTAATACACATTATTGCAAACGCCTGTTATAACCTGTCTTCCCTTTTGCAGGAGATGACCGTTAACGAATTAGCGGTTGCTACGCTTTCGCGTTCTGATGAGAAGAATCCTGAAAAAGTGTTTCATAAAGGCAGGAATTTTAGGTAAAGTGGTTTCCAATTATAAAATGCTTTAATAAAAAGATTATGTTGTTATTTAATGAAAGTGATTTGTTTACCACAGGCTTTGGTACTCAAAAGAATTTTGACCTGCCGGATTTAGGCCTGATGCTGCATGAAGGCTTTATACCTAAAGCAGAAGCAGACGCATATTATGACCATTTACTGCTTACTACACCATGGCGGGAATACCAGATGCCCATGTATGACAAAGTAGTTACCGCACCCCGAATGGTTGCGTGGTATGGCCTGCCTGAAGAAACTGGGGGAAATGCTTTGCCCTGGACACGGGAGCTATCAGCGTTACGTGCCAAAGTAGAGGAGGCAACAGGGCGCTCCTTCAATGCTGTTTTATTAAACCTCTATCGAAACGGCAACGACAGCGTGGCCTGGCATTCTGACAAGGAACACCTCATTGGTCAAAACCCTAACATCGCATCAGTAACTTTCGGGCAGACAAGACCCTTCCGGCTTCGCCATAAAATAGATAAATCCATACCGCAACTGGAAATTCCGCTGCATCACGGAACGCTACTCCTGATGCATGGATCAACAAATACCTTTTGGGAACACCACATTCCTAAATCAGCTAAGGAAATGCTGCCGAGGATCAATTTAACCTTTAGGCACGTTAAATCTACTTGATACCATAAATAATTTAGAGAGAAGAGGCAAAGCATATTATTTTATCAGGTAAGTAAAGGCAACACATTTTATTCTAGTTTAGCCATTTATTCTATTAAACATGAATCAGGCAGATAAAAATTTACAGTCGGCAGCACATGGATGGGAAGTTAGCCCTGAAAAAGGCACTATCCCATTTCAATTAAGCGATTTTATTGAACGGGTTATTGGCCCCATGCAGCTTGAAATAACCGAAAGCCCTGCAAGAGAAACAGAAAACTTAGAATATGGAGGAACGTCTTTATCAATTAAAGGGAAGAAAATACTTTTTCGAGTAGCAAAAACAACCCCAACCAAAACAGGGCAGTTTGTGGCGCTTTACAAACGCTCTATAAGTTCCTTAAAAATAATACCAATAGATGCAGAGGATAATATCGACTATATTTTTATTGCCGCATTTAATCAGGATTACAACGGCATATTTATTTTTGATAAAGAAATCCTCATAAAAAAAGGCATTTACTCTAAAGATCAAAAAGGCGGTAAACTATCTTTCAGGGTGTATGCACCCTGGGTAAATACTATTGCAGCCCAGGCTAAGCAGACTCAAATGTGGCAATGTAAATATTTTATGCCCTTGTATCCTAAGCAAAATGAAGGCTTTAAACAATTTGAACGCTTATTTTATAATTTGCTACGAAACATCCTGTAACCTTTCGAAAATACTTCTCTAAACGCTTTTACGTAAGGCTACTATTTGTTAACCTTTACGTTAAACCCGCCATCAATATCTTTAAAAGCCCATGCCGCCATAGATTGTATAATGGGCTGCAAACCCTGGCCTGCTGCGGTAAGGGTGTAGGTTACAAAAGGCGGTACTACAGGCCGTGCCTCCCTGATAACAAGCTTATCAGCCTCCAGCTGCTTTAAATGCTGTATGAGCATTTTCTCGGTTATGGCCGGTATGCCACGTTTAAGTTCGCTATACCTTTTGCTGCCATCGGCAAGATGGTATAAAATAATGGGCTTCCAGTAGCCGCCTATTTTTTCCATTACATAAGTTACCGGGCATTGTGCCAGTGCTATCTTCTTGTTTTCCTGTATGGTAGATGTTTCTTTTACTGCAGTCATAATACACACTTTAGGGTAAGTACTTGCACAAAAGTAAGTACAATTTTATCTTTGTACAACAATCTTAAAACATAATACCATGAAAATTACCATTGCAGGATCATTAGGCAACATAGGCAGGCCACTAACCCAGATATTAACAGCCCAGGAACACGACGTTACCGTAATAAGCAGCAGCACAGACCGTAAAGCCGAAATAGAAGCATTAGGGGCTAAAGCAGCCATCGGATCTGTAAGCGATGCGGAGTTTCTTGCTAAGGCTTTTGCCGGTGCCGATGCCGTATTTACCATGACACCGCCCAACATGGGAGGCAGTAACATTATAGCCAACACTACAAAAGCCGGTGAGGCATTTGCTGCGGCAATAACACAATCGGGGGTTAGGCGCGTGGTAATGCTAAGCAGCATAGGTGCCGATGTACCACAGGGCACAGGCCCTATTGCCGCACTTTATAACATAGAGCAAATTTTTAACGGGCTTAACAACATAGATATCACGTTTTTGCGTGCCGGATATTTCTACACCAATTTTTACGGCAATGTGCCCATGATTAAGCACATGGATATTATAGGCAGTAACTTACCCGAAAATACACCTTTGGTTTTGGTGCACCCTCACGATATTGCAACCGCAGCCGCCAAAGCCTTAAAGAGCAATTTTACCGGCAAAAACGTGGAATATATTGTAAGCGATGTAGTTACACCTGCCCAGGTTGCAAAAGCATTAGGCACAGCCATAGGGAAACCGCAATTGCCGTGGGTAGAATTTACCGATGAGCAAGCATTACAGGGCATGGTTCAGGCAGGCTTACCTGAAGAAATTGCAGGTTTGTATACCGAAATGGGGACCGGCTTACGTTCAGGCATTATTGCAGCTCATTTTATTGAAACCAATGCTCCGGTAATCGGCACAACAAAACTCGAAGACTTCGCACAGGAGTTCAAAGCACAGTTTTAAATTTATATAACCCAATCAAAATAAAGGCCTTACATAACCGTAAGGTCTTTATTTTTTTAATTAAGCTTAGCTTTTAATACCTGTGCCGCCTGCGTATACCCGCCCTCTGAGCCGTCTACAAAGTGTATGTGCCCATCTTTAAGGTCGCGGACATAGCATGACATGATGGATGCCCCGCTAACGTGAAGCCCATATAGTATTTCGCCATCAGCCTCCATAGTATCAAGCAGTTGCTGCAACGCGGCCCTTTGGGTGGCGTTGCCGGTAATAACAGTATTTATACGGCCGTCTATAACCAGGGTGTCGCTCATCTCTACAAGGCTTTTAAGATAGTCTTTACCTTTGCGGGTGCTGAAGTAAAAATGCACATAAAGTGAAGTGAACCAGTTCTTCACCAGCTCCAGCCACTTTATTTTACCCAGCCTTGCACGCATTTCGGTACCCAGCCGGCTAAAGGTGGTTTTAAGTCTCAGCATATCAACCGATATGGGCTGGCGCTTCTCCGGCGAACCATACAGCTCATCCATCTTCAAGAGTATTTTACTGAACACAGAAGGCTGGTTATCAACATCTTTGGCAATTATCAGCAGGGTAACCACCTCTTCTTTATCTTTTGGCGGGGCAATAGTATCCCACCTGCACTGCATGCCGCTGGTGTCAGGTTCCTGGTTATCAGCCGTATGCCCGGCCAGCAGGTAATCCTTGCCTTTAATAATGCGTTCGGCATAGTCAAGCCCACTGCCCAGTACTATAGGTATGGCAAACACCGCCGACCGGTTATATTTAGCAATGGCTATACTATAACCCTCATTATAAGCCTGTTGCACAGGCAGCGTACCCGTGCGCAGCTCCAGCCCAAAGTTTTTCATAATGCTTTCTCTGTAAGCCACGAGTGCGGACATAGCTCTATAAATCAAATCATTAGGCACTATAAAGGTAGCGCCATCGCCACCAAAAAAGAATGGTACGGTAATACCCATGCTAAAGGCAATGTTAAGCACCGTAACAATGCTGCCGGTAGCAATAAGGTTAACGTCCTGGTGGCGGCCACCCATTACGCTTTGGGTAGAACCTACAATATCAGTTATAATAACATGCCATGTATCAGGCACTTGCATAAATTGTTCCTGTTGCTCAAGCAACTTATGCAGGGGCATTTTTTGTACCGGGAGATCCGAATAAAATTGAGTATCAGCAGTTTCTGATGGCATTTTTGGATAGGGGTTAGCAATAGGTAACTAAATTACTTTAAATTATCTTTCACCCAATTTTTGGCCGCTAAATTAACAATTCATTAAAGACCGGTCGGTATATTTTTTAATGGAAAAAACGCTTAATTTTTCACTTTTGGAGTTCAAGATTGGATTTTTGGATAGTTCGATCTTTCGATTTTTCGACTTCAGAATTTAGTTACCCTAAGGTCTAATTTTTCACTTTTGGAGTTCGAGATTAGCTTTATTAAGCTCTTCGATTTTAGTATTTAAATTTGCCGGCAACAAATTGAATTTTGAAGAAATAAAAAACATTGAAAACAAATTAATATTAATTGATAGCATACAACCAAGTCATTTATCCAGCCCTCCATTATCCTATAGTACCCGTATTGCCAAAATATAACAATTTCCGCTAAAGCTCAATCTTCAATATTTCAATTCTTCAATCTTCAATCTATTCCCTATCTTTGCGCCATGAAATTCGATTTAGTTACAAAAGACCCTCAAACAAAAGCCCGTGCAGGCGTGGTTACCACCGATCATGGCGACATACAAACCCCCATATTTATGCCTGTGGGCACTATGGGCACCGTGAAAGGCGTACACCAGCGCGAACTTAAAGAAGATATAAAGCCCGATATTATACTGGGCAACACTTACCACCTGTACCTGCGCCCGCAAACATCGATACTGGAGCAGGCAGGCGGCCTTCATAAATTTATGAACTGGGATAAGCCCATCCTTACCGATAGCGGCGGCTACCAGGTGTACTCGCTTTCGGCCAACCGCAAGATTAAGGAAGAAGGCGTTAAGTTCAAGAGCCATATTGATGGGTCGTACCATTTCTTTTCGCCGGAGAGCGTTATGGAGATACAGCGCACCATTGGCGCCGACATCATCATGGCATTTGACGAGTGTACCCCTTACCCGTGCGACTACCGTTACGCAAAGCGCTCTATGCACATGACGCACCGCTGGTTAGACCGCTGCATTACCCACCTCGATAAGCTTCCGTATAAATATGGCTACAGCCAGGCGTTCTTCCCTATCGTGCAGGGCAGCACGTATACCGACCTTCGCCAGCAAAGCGCCGAGTACATTGCTAATGCAGGTGCTGTGGGCAACGCCATTGGCGGATTATCGGTAGGCGAACCGGCCGAGGAAATGTATGCCATGACCGATGTGGTGTGCAGCATACTACCCGAAGACAAGCCGCGCTACCTTATGGGTGTGGGCACGCCAATAAATATTTTAGAAAACATTGCCCTGGGGGTAGACATGTTTGACTGTGTTATGCCTACGCGTAACGCCCGAAACGGCATGCTCTTTACCGCGCACGGCACCATGAATATGAAGAATAAAAAGTGGGAGGATGATTTTTCACCACTTGATGAAATGGGCATTACTTATGTAGATACCCAGTATACCAAAGCTTATGTGCGCCACCTTTTTGCGGCAAACGAGTTTTTGGGTAAGCAGATAGCCACCATACACAACCTTGGTTTTTATATGTGGCTGGTACGCCAGGCTCGCGAGCATATTATTGCAGGCGATTTCCGCGAGTGGAAAGACAAGATGGTAAAGCAAATGAGCCAGAGACTGTGAGTACTACCCTACCCGACTGCACCCTGCAAAGTAATGGCAGGGTTTCGGAGGCGTTTCTTAAAAAAGGGATATACACATTTAGCGAAGCCTGCAGGCATGTAAAAAGCCTGCCCTACGGCCGCAATTTAAATAAGGAAGCTGCTTTTGCCGTTATTGATGATAACCGCGGTACCTGCAGCACCAAGCATGCCCTGCTTAAAAGCCTGGCAGCCGAAAACGGCGTAAGCGTAGAGCTGGTTACCGGCATCTATAAAATGAATGAGGCCAATACACCCGGCGTGGGCCAGGTGCTCAGTAAGTACGGGCTTGATTATATACCCGAAGCGCACAACTATTTCAGGGTTGGCAATGCCACGTTCGATTTTACCTTTCCTGATGCTAAGCAACAGGGGTTTACTGAGGAGTTGCTGGAAGAAACCGTAGTAACACCCCATGAAGCCGTGGCACTCAAGGCGCAGCATCATAAAAATTTTTTAACAGGCTGGCTTTTGGCAAATAAAAATATAAATTTGCCGTTGGATACGCTATGGCAGATACGCGAAGCCTGCATTGCAGCGCTGTCGCAACAATAAAAATAGTACATGAAGATAATAGACTGGTACATCCTTAAGCGCTACCTGGCCACATTTTTTGTAATGCTCCTCATGTTTATCCCCATCGGGATAGTAATTGACGTATCAGAGAAAATCAATAAGATACTCGACAAGAAAGTGCCCTTTTTAAAGGTAGCAGCATACTATGGCGATTTTACCATTTATTTTGCTAACCTGCTCTTCCCTATCTTCCTGTTCCTGTCGGTAATATGGTTTACCAGCAAGCTGGCTAATAATACCGAGATTATTGCCATACTAAGTTCGGGTATATCGTTTACCCGTTTTTTAAGGCCCTACCTTGTAGGCGCAAGCCTTATATCTATCCTGGCATTGCTTATGGGTTTCTTTTTTGTGCCCAGCGCCAGCAAAGGCTTTAACGATTTTAGGTACACCTATCTTAAAACCAATGCCGAAGTACGCAAAAGCACTGAGGTGTACAAAAAAATTAGCGAAACCGAAACCGTTTATGTAAGCAGCTATAGCTACACCAGTAACAGTGGTGTAAACTTTAAGCTGGAAAAATCTAAGGTTAATAAAGATAAAAAGGAAGATAAAAAGCTGGACTATATTATCAACGCCAGCCTTATTAAGTGGGAACCGAAAGAAAAAATGTATGTGCTTAGCGGCTACACCAAGCGCACTATTGGCGAGATGGGCGATGTAATTGAGTCGGCACCCACAAAAAAATTCAGGTTCAACTTTAAGCCCGATGACCTTACCCCTACCATTTATGCCGCCGAAACCATGACATTAGGCGAACTTAACAAGTTTATAAAAAGCGAGCAACAGCGCGGGTCGGGCAATATAAACGCCTACCTGGTAGTAAAATACAAAAAATATAGTATTCCTATTTCTGCCTTTATACTAACCATTATAGCTGTGGCGGTAAGCAGCATGAAACGCCGTGGCGGTATGGGGCTTAACCTGGCCATAGGCATAGGCCTGGCCTTTAGCTTTATATTTATCGACAAAATTTTTGGCACCCTTGCCGAAAAATCGAGCATGTCTCCGCTTATAGCCGTCTGGATACCAAACGTTAGCTTCGGCATACTTGCCATATACCTGCTTCGCAATGCAAGGCGATAAGCTAAAAAATTACCTGCACCTGCACCTCATTGTTTTTGTATGGGGCTTTACTGCTGTAATTGGCAAAAAAATAACCCTTGCTGCCATGCCCCTGGTATGGTTCAGGATGAGCATTGCCGTTGCCATTATGGTTTTATATGCGCTTATTGTTAAAACCCCTTTTAAGGTATCGGGCAAAACGCTTTTTAAATTTGTAATAGCCGGGCTTATCATTGCACTGCACTGGCTTACATTTTACCACGCCATAAAAATAAGCAACATTTCTATAACGCTGGCCTGCCTTAGCACCGGCGCTTTCTTTGCATCGCTTTTAGAGCCTTTGCTCTACGGCCGAAAGGTTATATTGTATGAGGTAATCTTTGGGCTGCTGGTTATTGCCGGGCTCTTTATCATATTCAACTCTAATGGCAACTACCTGTGGGGCATGCTTACGGCGCTGCTCTCGGCACTGCTGTCCACCATTTTTGCCATCATCAACGGCAAGTTTGCCAAAGAGCACAATCCTGTTGCCATCTCTGTATATGAGTTGCTGGGCGGCATCTTTTTCTTTTCGCTGTACCTTATTTTTACAGGGCAGTTTACCGCAGGCTTTTTTGATATCTCTGCGCCCGACTGGGGCTGGCTGTTTTTATTGGCATCAGTATGCACGGCCTATGCCCAGATTGCCGCGGTAAAAGTTATGAAAACGGTAACGCCTTATACCATGATGCTTACCATAAACCTGGAACCCATTTATGGGATTATTCTTGCACTATGGGCCTTTAAAGACACCGAAAAAATGGGCTGGACGTTTTACATGGGCGCAGCCATTATCCTAACTACCGTGATACTCAACGGTATATTTAAAAACCGCAGTCAGGCTGCAAACTAAATGACTAAAAGGTATGGATTTCTAAGTCAGAAATTTTTATCTTTGTAGCTTCAACCTAATTTAAGAAACCTGCCTTTACTATGGAGTATTTAGATTTTGAGCTACCCGTTAAGGAGCTGGAAGAGCAGTTAGACAAATGCACAATTATAGGCCAGGAATCAGATGTAGACGTATCTGAAACCTGCAAACAAATTGAAGGAAAACTTCTTGAAACCAAGAAAAATATATACAAAAACCTAAGTGCCTGGCAAAGGGTGCAGCTATCGCGCCACCCAAGCCGTCCCTACACTATGGACCACGTTAGGGCGCTTACCGGCGATACCTTCCTGGAGCTTTTTGGCGACCGTTCTTTTAAAGACGATAAAGCCATGATAGGTGGCCTTGGCAAAATAGGCGGGCAAAGCTTTATGATTATTGGCCAGCAAAAAGGCTTTAATACCAAAACTAGGCAGTTCCGCAACTTTGGTATGGCAAATCCGGAAGGATACCGTAAAGCGCTAAGGCTAATGAAGATGGCAGAGAAATTTGGCATTCCGGTAGTAACCCTGGTAGATACCCCCGGTGCGTACCCCGGCCTTGAGGCTGAAGAGCGCGGACAGGGCGAAGCCATTGCAAGAAATATTTTTGAAATGTGCCGCCTTAAAACACCTATCATTACCGTTATAGTAGGCGAAGGCGCCTCCGGTGGTGCATTAGGAATAGGTGTGGGCGATAAAGTATACATGCTGGAAAACACCTGGTACTCGGTTATATCGCCAGAGTCATGTTCTTCTATATTATGGAGGAGCTGGGAATATAAAGAGCAGGCTGCCGAAGCGCTTAAGCTGACCAGCTTTGACATGAAAAAACAAAAACTGATAGACGATATTATACCGGAACCGCTTGGTGGCGCCCATTATGACAGGGAAACCACTTTTAAAAGCGTTGAAGAATATATTTTAAAAGGCTATAACGAGTTAAAAGACTTATCAACAGCAGAGCTTGTAGCACAAAGAATGGATAAGTACAGTAAAATGGGCGAGTTTAAGGAATAATCCTGAAAACACTCCCAAACTGCTAAATTATCCGAAGCCTTACTGCTTCGGATTTTTTTTGGGTTGTTAACAAAATGTAAATTTTATAAACATTTTGTGCTAACAACTTAATCAATTAATAAATATATAAAAAGCTAATTTTAGCAAATGGAAAACGCACAACAGTACTCTTCTAAGAAAAAAGACTTCTCGAAGCTTATAGCTCTCGAGAGTGGCAAGCTGCCTCCACAGGCGCTTGACCTGGAGGAAGCCGTATTGGGCGCAATGATGATTGATAAAAAAGGTGTTGATGATGTTATTGATATCTTGCAGCCCGATGCCTTTTATAAAGATGCCCACAAACACATTTATGAGGCCATTGTACAGCTTTTTAACGATACGCAGCCCATTGACCTTTTAACCGTATCGGCACAGCTTAAAAAGAACGCCAAGCTCGAAATGGCCGGTGGCGATTTTTACCTGATACAGCTTACCCAAAAAATATCATCGTCGGCACACATCGAGTTCCACTCGCGCATTATCCTGCAAAAGTTTATACAGCGCAGCCTTATACGCATTTCGGCAGAAATTACCGAAGAGGCCTATGATGAAACTACCGATGTGTTTGACCTGCTTGATAAAGCCGAATCGAAACTGTATGAAGTTACACAGGGCAACATCAAACGCAGCTCTGAAACTGCACAAAGCCTTGTAATACAGGCAAAAAAACGTATTGAAGAAATTGCAGGCAAAGAAGGCCTGAGTGGTGTGGCAACCGGGTTTCATGACCTGGATAAGCTTACCAGCGGCTGGCAGCCCAGCGACCTTATTATTATAGCGGCAAGGCCGGGTATGGGTAAAACCGCCTTTGTACTTTCTATGGCGCGTAACATTGCCATAGATTTTGGGCATCCCGTAGCACTGTTCTCACTGGAGATGTCGTCTGTACAGCTTATTACTCGTTTGATATCGAGCGAAACAGGCCTGCCCTCAGAAAAACTGCGTACCGGCAAGCTCGAAAAACACGAGTGGGAACAGCTGAGCATCAAGGTAAAAGACCTTGAAAAAGCCCCGCTTTATATAGATGATACACCATCGCTATCCATATTCGACCTGCGTGCCAAGGCCAGGAGGCTATCGTCTCAGTTTGGCATCAGGATGATAATTATTGACTACCTACAGCTAATGACAGCCGGGGGTAACGGTAAAAATGGCGGTAACCGTGAGCAGGAGATCTCTACAATATCCCGAAACCTTAAAGCCCTTGCAAAAGAGCTTATGGTGCCGGTAATTGCACTTTCCCAGCTATCGCGTGCGGTAGAAACCCGTGGCAGCAGCAAGCGCCCACTGCTATCTGACCTTAGGGAATCAGGGGCGATTGAGCAGGATGCCGATATCGTATCGTTCATCTACCGCCCGGAATATTATAAAATTGAAGAGTGGGATGATGATGAGCAAAGCCCTACACAAGGCCAGGCCGAGTTTATTGTAGCAAAACACCGTAACGGCGGGCTCGATAACATAAGGCTTAAATTTATAGGATCGCTGGGTAAATTTGACAATCTCGACGATTTTGCGTCGCCGTTTGGCGATTTGCCATCCAGCATGAACAGTGCCAACGACTTTATTACCAAAAACCTGCCGAGCGCCAATGAGGCCTTTGGCAGTAACATGAACAGCCGCCCGGGCGATGATGACGATGTGCCGTTCTAAATATTAAAACCTGAACTAAAAAAATAACTAAATATTAAAAATTTAATGAGTACTATACACAACGACCATCTTATTGAACTGACTGAAGCAATTAAACAACTGCATGTACTTGATGCTGAACATGTAATTTTTGAAGAGTAATTTGTATATTTGAGGTAAACAATACCGCTATGGAAACTATACACTTAAGGATAAATTCAAAAGTTTACGACCATGTTATGTGGCTGCTTAAACAGTTTGACGCTAATGATGTTGAAATAGTTTCGGAAGAATTCCTGAAAAACAAAGCTGAACTGGAAGAGACGCTAAGGCTGAGCGATGCAGGTGAACTTAAATATTATACCATAGATGAAGCTGAAAAAATGGCCGATGAACTGCTTGCTAAAAAAGAATGAGGCTCATTCTTAACGACAGGTTTTTAGGCAAATTATTTAATCAGATCGAATATATTTCTGAAGACAAGCCCAAGGCAGCACAAAAGTTCAAGAACGATATCTTTAAAGAGGTAAGGCAAATAGTCAGGCTCCCCTACAAACATAGGCAGTCAATCCATTTTACAGATATTAATATCCGTGAATTCAGTTTTAAGGGCTACCTCATTATCTACAGGATTAAACCTCAACAAAATGAAATTGAAGTATTTGGCTTTATAAAATATAACCAGGAGCCTTAAACCAAAAAACGGCCTTATGATTAATCATAAGGCCGTTTTTTGGTTTAAGAATTTACCTCTTTATAAAACCACAACATTAAACTCCTGTTGCAGCGGTTTTAGCTGTGCAAAAAGGGCATCTATAAGTTTACCGTCATATTCCAGGTACAGTGCCGAAAAATTATCACGACGCTCCTGCAGGCTTCGGTTTGGGAACATCTCGTTTTGCAACGCTGCAATACGGGCAAGGGCATCGGCATGATGGCGTTTTTCGGCCTTTAGCAGGCGTTTCTCTAAGTTATCAAGCCCTTTTAGCTGCTTTAACTCCTGCGCCTTTACAGCGCCTGCAAATGTGGCATCGGTTTTGGCCGCTATGGCAGCAAGCTTTTCAAACTGTTGCTGCAAAAAGGCTCTCTGTTCAGTAAAATCAAGGGTATGTTCAGAGAAATCCTGTACCTTACTGTTAAGTAAATCAGGCTGTTTTCTAAACACATCGGCCCATGTCAGCCCCAGCTTATCCAGTTTATCGGCCTGTTTTTGGGTGGCTACCATTGCCGAATTACGCAAAAGCAGTATGGGGAATGTTACGGCAGAGTAGTTAAAAAACGCCTTAAGCTCCAGCCAGTAGGCCAGCTCTCCCCCACCGCCTATGTAGCACAGGCTGGGCAAAATAACCTCCTGATACAGCGGACGCATTATTACGTTAGGGCTAAACTTTTCGGGGTGCGATTTTACCTCTGCCACTATGGCTTCTTTGGTAAACACCATATCAGTATTGTTTATCTTATAAACCCCGTCTTCAAACACAATACGCTCCCTAAGGGTATCTTCTATATAAAACAGGTTTATCTCGCGGGGATTAACCTGTATGCTGTAGTCTTTTAAAAGCGTGGCGGTTTGTGCAACCTTTTGATGCGACGACTGGCTCAGCAGCTCTTCCTGTACATACGGTGCAAACAACGTTTTAAGCTGCACATCATCGCCATCAACAATAACCAGCCCATGCTTGCCAAAAAGCTTGTTGGCTAAATAGCGGGTGGCATCGGCCAGGTTGTTGTGCTTAAGGTAAGCAGATTCAAACAGGTCAGTTAGTGTTTTGGCATTATTGCCGGGGCCCAGCGCCGTGGTAAAGGCTTTAAGCACGGCATCTAACCCTTCGTTATCCAGCCTGCCCACCGGACCGGTACTTTCGCGCGGCCATTTTATTTTTTTATCCTTAAAATTAAAATAGTTTATCTCTTCAAAATCGTGGTCTTCGGTAGCCATCCAGTATACGGGTACAAAATTATACTCCGGGTAGGCCTCCTTCAATTCCTTAGCAAGGTTAATAGCCGAGACTATCTTATATAAAAAATACAGCGGCCCTGTAAACAAGTTAAGCTGGTGGCCGGTAACCACGGTAAAAGTATTTTCCTGGCGCAGCAGGTCTATATTTTGTTTGGTAATAATGTACGGCTCCAGGCTGGTGTACTGCTCTGTAAGGGCATCAGCCAGTATGGCACGGTGGTGTGCCGGGTAGTTCTTTCGTTTTTCTTCTGCCTGCAGCTTAAAATTTTCCAGCGTGGGAAAACGGTGGTACAGCTCCTTCAGGTTTGGCTTTTGATTGAGGTAATCAACAATTAGCGGGGTAAAATATCCTGAATTTTGGTAGCTGATACAGTCGGTAGGCATTGTTTATTTGTTTTGCCCAAAGGTACGGAAAATAAATATATTGATGGTTTTCTATTAATTTTGAACGCTTTTTATAACTACCACTCCATTAACACCACTACTGCCATATGTGCCGGATGCTTTACCTCCGGTAATCAAGCTAATAGATGTAACGTCAACCCGCCTGAGCTTTGCAAATAACATTTGGAGGCTTTTGGCATCAGTAACTTCATAAGGCCTGTTTTCTATTACATATCGCATTCTTGAAAAATTTACATCGTTATGGTTCATAACAAAATCTGCCAGTGCTGCTTTACGGTTTCCTTTATCTTGCATTTTAGGTCCCTCTGTTGCAACATATAATTCATTGCCGTTCAGGTTTAAACCATCGGTAATAAATTCAAGTTTTTTATAATCAGTCGGCCTGCCATTTTTTTCATCAAATTGCCATTAGGTTAGGATACGGCCTGTAAGCAACTTTTTTTTCACGTCATTGGTAATACTATCATTGAGCAGCATACTTATAAACTCCAACTCATGACCTTTTTCATACAGTTTACTTTTGCCGTTAAACTTCGTTTTTATGGCTTGCTGAACAATTTGCCCATTAAAGGCTGCTGCGTATACAGAATCTTTGTCCGCCGGGGTAAGCGTGTATGGGTTATTATTTTTAAGCTGATATGAAACAATGCAATGGTTTGGCATACTGCCTTGCAACGTTTGCAAAAATGTTGGCAATGGCCCGGCTAATGTATCGTGTGGGGTAACAACCCCATTTTTGTAGGCAATACTATCCTGCGCGTGCACCAGGCCCCCAATAAATAAAACTATATAAAGTATTTTTTCATTGCCATTGTTATTGATTGTCTACTATAATAAGAAGTTGTGAGTTTTCCCATTCCAGATTGCCATTTTTTCTAAACGTTTTGAATTCGACCGTACAGGCCGCGAACAGTAGTTTTTCGCGCTTTATAAAGCGTATCAGCTTTTTATAACCTTTGCCGCTCAGCGCATTATGTATGGTAAGAGATTTAACCCCAATAAACTTTTTATTGATGTAATAAGTGCAGTCCTTAAAATCAGCATGCTTATTCCCTTCTATAAACATGGCCAGTATATGGTCATGATAAGCCTTTTTATCAGTACAGTTGCCGCAGAGTAGTGTTGCATCAAAAAAACGCCTGAGCGAATCGGTATGCACCGCATCATAAGCAATCCTTGACACAAGCAACTCTTTTTTAATATCAGAATCAACATCCTGCCGGTTAAGTATGCTAAAAAGATACAACGTGTTTTCAGGCAGAGAAAAGAGGTTTTTATCGGGCACACCGTTTTTAAGCGCCTCCTGAACGAAAGGCGTGTTGAAAGCCACAGTATAAATAGAATCTTTGTCGGCCGGTGTTACCACAATACGTGGCAGAGCAGGCCGCAATGATGGGTTTGATACACTGCCGGGCTCAAAACCGCCGGGTACAATTATACCAGGAATGAGCGGCGTCAAAATGCTATCCGTTACCTGAGCCGTGGCAGTGTTGAAGATGAGTACTATTATAAAAAAAATGTAATTCATACTCTTATAGATAACATAATCAGGGCAAAGGTTGGGAGGAACTATCTTATTTTCTCAAAATAAGTACCGTTAAAGGCATACCGGTCAAAGGTATTGAGCACATTAAGTTCGTCATCAGTTTGTACTAAGCTTAGTATGCGCTTTTTCGGGTCATAATCTATAACCTTTTCAGGCTTGCCTTCTTCGCCATGATAGGCAATGTATTCAAGGCCATATTCATCCGTCAGGCCCTCATCTGTTTTTATCAGGGCAACAGGGTTTAAGGCTGCGCCTTCTATCCTTAAAAACTTAACCGTTTCCATGTAATATTTGCTACTTTCCGTCATAAACGTGTGCGGCATGTACACCGTGCCGTTTTTGGTTTCAAGGGAAAATATCTCCATGCAGTGCATCATTTCAGGCTCTTCGTCGCGATTGTTTTCGGTAAACATAAAAATTTTAGTCGCCGCGCCGTCCGGGGTTTTGTACTGAAAAACGGTGCGCAGGTCTTTCATGGTACCGCCCATGTAGGTATCCCACGAAAATGCCCGCAGCTTTTTATCGTCCGATGCCGTAATGGTTACCTTTTCATCCAATAGCTTAAATTTATAATCAATGGCGTCCGGTTGGTTAAGCACCTGCTGCAAATGGTTTAAAAATATCTCATTGGCAGCCTCAAAACGGCTGTAGGCCAGGTCGTCCAGGCTATCATTAACATAGCGCCGGTCATACCAGTAGTAAATAGAATCAAATTCGGCCGTCAGCTTTTTGTCTAAAGCGGCAAAATCCTGTGGGGTAATGCTTTTTACCGGTGCGGCCGTAATAGCTGTTTGCCCGCCTGTTTTTTGGCAGGAAGCAAGCAGTAGGGTTAGGAATATGGTATAGAGTATGATTTTCACTTTTCAACTATTTAATTGTAAATATACCAAATTACCCCTCACACCTTAACACTCCGCACCAAAAACAAAAACCCCGGCAGGGTTACTGCCGGGGCCTTTATAAACTATTGTAAACTCACTTATTCAACCACAATCTTCTTGTTAGAAACTGTGCCTTCAGAAGTTATAACCACCATGTAAATGCCTTTAGAGGCAGTACCAAGGTCTATCATTTCGTTATTGCTTACCGTTTTGTTAAGTATAAGGCTGCCGGCCATGTTGTATATAGCTACATCGGCAGTTTCGCCGGTAAGCTCCAGCTGAAACTGGCCTTTGTTAGGGTTAGGATAAAGCTTTACCTCATTGGTAAGGCTTGTTGTAGCAGGGGCTGCTTTTTTTGCACCGGCACCTGAATAACAATCCCACGCAAGGTCGTCTATAGCTATCCTGTTGCCACCGGTATTCTCGATTTCGATAGTAGCATCGGCAGATACATTGATTAACTGGCTGAATGTTACAGGCGTATCAAGCGATACTGTAATAGTGCTACCGTACTGTATACCGTTAACGTAAACTTTAAGGGTAGAGTTTCCTGTAAATATCCTTTTGTAGCTAAAGGTAAGTGTACCAATGCCACCTGTAACAGGAGTAACATTTTCAAGAGTACCTGTCCTTATGCCTATAGCTTTTCCGTTAAGGGTCTGGTCTGTACGGGCATCATTGGCAGTCCATTGTATGCCGTTGTTTCCTGTCCATGTCCTTGTAGCATAAGCAGATGAAGTAGCAGGGATGTTTGTAAAGTCTTCGGCACCACCCACACATGGTGTTTCAATAGTGTTTATTTCGTCTTCAAGGCCTATTGCATATACGGGGCCGTTAACGCATGCTGCATTATTAGATGCAAATACTGTAAGGGTGTAATTAGTTTCAGCAGTAAGGTCGGCCAATGTAAATGATGCATTACTACCAACATAAGCTACCACGGCAGAGCCAAGGCTGTCGCCCACCACATAGTTAGTTCCGTTTGCAGGGGCAGTAACGGTACCGCCTATGCTCAATAGCACAAGGTAATTATCAGCTGTAATGCCTGTAATGGCAACATCTGCTGTTGTATCCGTTTCGTTGCTTATGGCTATTACACCTTCTGCTACATCCGGGGCTTTGCACTCGGCAAGGGCTATGGCAGTAAGGTTAACCACGCATGAAGCCTCATCGGTATCATTGCTTGCTATGGTTAGCGTTGCAGGGTATGTATCCGGTACGCCTGTGTTAAACCTAACTATTACCTGTTGTGTACCTAAAGAATCTATTACCACAGGAAACGTTACCGGCGATACTATTGTGTAGTTTACCGTATCATTAAGGGTAAGTGCGCTTATTTCAAGATCAGCAATGCCACGGTTTTTGATAGTGAAAGTAGCATCTCCGTTAGTATCAAGGGCAACTGAGCCAAAATCAAGGGTATAAGCACCGCAGGTTTGTGCAGCACCATCCTGGTCAACAACCTGTAACTCCTGCGCTTCAGGTATCTGGTAGCAATCCCACACAAGATCGTCTATAGCTATCCTGTTACCGCTGTTTACAATGTTTATAGTAACCGGGCCTTCTGCCTCTATAAGCTGAGTAAACACTGCAGATGAATCAGAAGATACCGTAATATCGCCACCATATTGTATACCGTTTACAAACACTTTCAGGGTAGAGTTACCTGTAAATATCCTTTTGTAGTTAAAGCTAAGGGTGCCTATGCCCCCATTTACCGGTGTAGTGTTAGTAAGGTGCCCTTCGCGTATGCCTATTGCATCGCCGTTAAGGTCCTGGTCAGTACGGGCATCGGTAGCCGTCCACTGTACGCCGTTATCGCCAGTCCATGTCCTTGTAGCATAAGCGCTTGAGCTGCTGCCAAGGTTAGAAAATGTTTCTGCACCGCCTACGCATGGTGCCACCGGCGTAGAAAAATCTGTAACGGCAGCAGCTTCAGCATATACGGGGCCACCGGCACAATTTGTAGTATTGTATGGAAATACATATACATTATAATCTGAACTGTCAACAAGGCCACTAAGGGTAAAAGCTGCAGCACTGCCATTATAAGCTACAATACCACCCGCAAGGCTGTCGCCAACCATATAAGTGGCAGCATCTGCCGGGGCACCTGTAAGCGACGTGCCGTTTGTAAGGATAGCAAGGTACCTGTCAGCAGTTACATTGGTAACGGTAACGTCAACAGATGTTGCTGTAAGGCTGTCAAGGTCTATATCAGCATTGTCAGTTGCCGGGGCAACGCAGGACTCAAGGCCTGTACCGCTAAGGTTTACTGTACAAGATGCCTCATCGGTATCATTGCTTGTAATGGTAAGTAATGATGTTGCAACCCCTGTGCTTGGTGTTTCAAAACGTACTACTACCGTAGCCATGCCCGCAGCGCTTACTGTAAAAGGTGTTGAAGGTGAAAGGATATAAAAATCAGAAGCATTGCTTAAGCTAAGGTTAGATACCGTAAGGTTTGATGTACCGGTGTTTTTAATGTAAAACACTTTATCAGAATACGTATCTATAGCCTGAGAGCCATAGTTAATAGCCAGCGCGCCACATGCCTTATTTACACTGGCTGCATCGGCAAGCTGTAATTCAGGGCCTGCAACAGGAACCGTGTAACAAGTCCATGCTACGTCATCAACAACAACCCTGTTGCCGCTGTTTTTAATTTCGATGGTTACATTGCCCGCTACGTTAGCCGTATAGCTAAAAGTGCTGGCCGTTTCAGATGAAACTGTAATATCGCCGCCATACTGCACACCGTTTACATATACTTTAAGTGTAGAGTTTCCTGTAAATACGCGTGCATATTTAAACGTAAGGGTACCCACACCACCTGATACGGCAGATGTGTTTTTAAGGGTGCTTGCCCTTAAGGCAATAGCTTTTCCGGTAAGGGTCTGGTCTGTACGGGCATCGGTTGCGCTCCAGGCCACACTGTTGTCGCCGGTCCACGTCCTGGTGGCATAAGATGATGCGCTTGCAGGAATGTTTACAAAAGTTTCAGATCCGCCGCCTGTACAATCAACAGACGTTAAAGCTGTAGTTGTGCCGTTTTTCGGCATGCTGCCGGCCTGTAGCGTACCCATAGAAAGGGCAGCCATGGCCAAAGCCAGAAAAAATCGTTTTTTAAACATGATCAGTAAATTTTTAGTTGGATAAATTGCTGTCTGTTATGCTATTACCTGCAGGGTTTAGTTACAACAACAAACCAAAATTACATTTATTAACCATTACTAAAACGCTTTCGAAGCTAAGAATACATTAAACAAAAGTTACTAAGTATTTGTTTTTTAAAGCCTTATAATTAAAAAATGAAAATCATTCGTTAAGTTAGTTGAATAATAAATATGGACCTAAAAATAATTTAACATTCATGCATCTATAAAAGGAAGGGTGTAAAATAAAACGATTTTAATTGTAATCAGGACATTATTTAGGGTTGTAGTAGTAACCTCACAAATGATTAATTGTAATAATATCTGACCAAATAAGTGGTTTTGCTTTCAAACATATACATTTCTTCGATAAGCAGGCCGTATCGATTATATCTATAAAACGACTGTATTTTTTCACCATTGCAATTCGTCAGTACCATCAAAGTTACTTTGTCATCTTCATAGGTGTATTCATAATAATCGCATTCTTCCGTGCCGTCTTTATAACTGTAGCACTTACTGGTTACATAACCGTCAGTATTATAAACCACAATCTCTTTGGCAGGCCCGTAGTCACTGCTATTCTTATTTGTTACCGTTTTAACGCTGCCATTATCCGTATATTCATAGGTTACTACATCACTATAGTTATTTTCTTTTATTGGCCTTCCCTGCGCATCATATTCATAACTAAAAGTAGCCGATACTAATCCATTTCGGTTATAGTTAATAAATGCTTTTTTTTGACCCTGCGAATTATATTCATATGCCCGCTCTATATGCCGTGGTTCACAGCCGTTGCATTCTTTTTTAATTTCCGTTTTTATATCCCGCAGTATATGTATTAGAGAATCTTTGGTTTTGTACACCTCTGTCAGCTTACCAAAGTTATATGAATAATCTATGATTGTGGGCTGGCCTCTATCTATATAAAAAAGTGTATCCTTCTCGTTTTTCATTTCCAAATAAATAAACCTGTTTGCAGAGATTTCTTTAACCAGGTTATCATCCCTGTCATAATAATAGTCATCATGCCTTTGATGGTCAGGAACATAATGTTCATCGTCGCCTTCTTCATCAATTTCAATCCTTTTTACTATTTTACCAGTAGGGCTATATATTTTTTCGAATGTATAATAGCTGCGTTCTGAAAACACATCATCATTACTGGTAATTGTATACATTGTTGAATAATGCCTGCCCGTTATTTTTCTGGTATTTGCATCATATTGTTGCCAATAAAGCTGCGTGCTATCCCTTTTTACTTTGCCCCGCTTTGATATCTTATATTCATATGCCGATACCTTATGTATACCATCCGGAAAATCCCCAGGTTCCCATTGTTTATTATCCAATGTAAAAATATAATGCTGCCCATAAGCCGTAAACCCGGCAAAAAACAACAATAAATAATACCCTGTAATGCGCATAAAAGAGGAGTTTAGCGTTAAAGCATGAAAAATACAAAATTTATCTGCTACTTTTGCACTCTCTAAAATCTATAGTTTTGAGTACCAAAGCCCTTTTAATAACACCTCCTTTTACGCAGCTCAACACGCCCTACCCGGCCACGGCTTATATTAAAGGGTTCCTCAACACAAAAGGCATTACCGCCACGCAGGCCGACCTGGGTATTGAGGTGATATTAAGGCTGTTCTCGAAACAGGGATTAATAGATGTGTTTGAGAGGGTAAATCAATTAAATTCCAAATCTCAAGCATCAAATAACAAACAGGGCAGCATCCAACAACTGTCAACTAATGCCCAACGCATACTCGCCTTAAAAAACGAGTACCTAAAAACCATCAATGCGGTTATACTGTTCCTGCAGGGCAAAAACCCTACGCTGGCACACCTTATATGCAGCGAAGACTTTTTGCCCGAAGCCTCACGCTTTGCACAGCTCG
>Ga0265780_10001487_pt1 | contig 32917 bp, 25 predicted proteins | sample P1T30metagenome_FD_192432 | JGI IMG/M metagenome (GOLD analysis project Ga0265780, IMG submission 192432) | Plant litter microbial communities from East Loma Ridge, Irvine, California - P1 T30 | ecosystem: Environmental > Terrestrial > Plant litter > Unclassified | place: USA: California...
CTTCGTCGACGATAACCCAGTCGTAGGGAACTTCTGTAATGCCCAGCGCCTGCTTGCCAACGCCTACACAGGTGCCCGCCACAACGCTGGAGCTGCGCGCGAGGAAAGCGGTGTAGTTGGAGCGCGGACTGCGCAGCACTTGGGAAAACTCCGTGGAGAGGCGAGCGATCTGCCCCAGCCGAGCGCACTTAGCCGGGCTAGGCGAACCATACAGATGAGCCAACGCCTGTAGCTTATCGTCCAGAAGATCGCGCAGGTTGGCCGCTTCATCGTCGGCAGATGCATAAATGCCGAACTGGCGCCCCGCGACCTCGACAAACACTTGGCTGAGCCGACGCAGATGCTCCTTGGACGAGTCATCTTCGCTATCTGCCTCGTCAATTGCGCGTGTAAGGCGGTCGATGCTTTGAAGTAACGGGCCCAGCACGATATGAAGCTCCGTAGCGGCGCGCACGTAGCCTTCGGGGAGACCCATGGCGACGCCGACCGTTCGTACTCGGTCCATGATCTCGGCGTCAAAACTTTCGCGGTAGCGCTGGCGCAACGAATCCTCTTGAATGCTACGGAGTCCAGGCGATACCATCGATTGCAGGCCGACGCGTACCATGGACACGTCCAAGCTCGACGCCCGCAGCGAACCGGACACTTTGTCCATCGCATTGTTCACAGCTTCATGCGATTGGCTGACCAGTAAGATATTATGCGCAAGTCCCCGTGATAGCAGCAGGTGGACAAATGACGCGATGAACTTGGTTTTTCCCGTCCCGGGCGGTCCCTGCAGTAGCGAGATTGGACCGTAGGATAGCGCAGTCCGCAGCGCCTCCTCTTGGGAGGTGTTCAGCTCGTAGCTACCGAGGTCACCTAGATCGATTGTGACGTCATGCTTCGGCATCCGTTCGGTTTCTGGATCGAAGTAATCAACGAGTGAGGGGATGAGGCCACCGCCGGCGAGCACCCGTTTCATCGCCGCGACCCGCCGTTCGGACGCCACCTTTTCAAATGTGCCGCGCAGGTGCAGGATGTCGCCAGTTTTCGGCGAAAAGCGCATGCTCTTGGCACGTACCCGCATCACGTCACGCCCGAGATCTGGTGAAACCCATCCGACGGTAAACCAGCGGTCGCTGCCGTCCATGGCGTCTACCCCGCGCTCGAGCAGCTCGATGCCCTCGTCCTCCGAGAAGTCGAGCACACCGCCCTCGCAGTCAAAGTGGATGATCCACTCATCACTTTGCGGCGGTGACTGCTTCGCGCCATGCCGCACGGTGATCTTCGTGACGTTCATTTCATCTGTGTCGGACAGCGCGGTCCACAATGCCTTGGCAGATACTCGTTGGAGGGGCGTGCTCTCGGGCTGGTGGGCATAGGGGTCGACACCGAGTCCTACGACGACCGTCTCGTCGCCCGGCTCATCCAGGGCGTTTGCGATGTAGTGCTGGTACAGCAGAACGGCCAGCGCAGTAACGTCGGCCTCCTCCGCAAAGGTGACTTGTATCTCTGCATTTAGCGAGAATGTCTTGCGTCGGTGGGCACTGACAAAATCGATGTGATCGATCTCCTTGACTGCGGCGTCAAGTACGGCGTCTTCTTCTGGGTCGTACTTGATGTAGAGGTCTTGCCGCGTTCCGACTATGTTAAATCGCACGTGCCCGGTCCCCGCATGCTTTGTCGCCCGCACTGAGTACTCGCCATTGTTAGAGACGAGGTCCAGTGACGGAGGGCCACCACGACCGCGGCGCTTGAGAGTGGCCTTGAGCGTCGGGACCGAGCGCCGTTTTGGGTGCAGCTCGTCCTCTAGCGTCTCGGCTAGTAGGTCCAGCGGCGGCATGGCGTCCACCAATTCAACGGCCCGAGACACGTCGCTTCGTGTGGCCTCAAAATCCTCGGGTAACAACGTCAAGACGAGCATGCACACGGCAAACGCGTCGCGGTGCAGTGGGGATGCGCTCTCCAGAGCCGGCGGCACAGTGCCGACAGTGATCCCTTCGTCGCCATCGGCGCTCAGATCTGGTATGTCGACTAACACGACTCGTGGCAGTTCGTCCCCCGTGGTCTGCGGTACGACAATGTTGTCTGCTTTCACGTCTCCGTGGGACAGCCCCAGGATGTGAAGTCGTTGCACGGCATTGAGCAAGGCGTGCGCCACCAGCGCACGTTGCCGTTCCTCTGGGCCGGTCGCCAACCACTCGGTGAGCGTCTGACCTTCCGTCCATCGCGTGACAAGCACCAGTCCGAACGTGTTCAGGCCAAAGTCCAGCACCTCGGGGGTGGCGTCGAAGCCAGACTGTCGCAGCGATCTTGCTTTCTGCAAGAAGGCAAGCAGCCGTAGGTTGCGCCCCAGATACTTCGGGTCATACTTGAGCTGCGGCCAGCACTTTACCAAAACGCGGTCGCCGCTCTTTTCCGATTCGTAGACCATCTTGGTGGGGCCAGGCGAGATGACGCGCCTGGCCATGAGCGTCATCGGGCCGGCCTCGGTCTGGTAGCCCTCGAAGTCTTCAGCGCAGACGTCCGGCCCGGCATCGACGGCCAAGCAGGCGTTCAATGCGTCGAGCGCGTCGGAAGCGTTGCGGTAGCGCGCTTCTGGGTCAAGATCCATGGCCTTGGCGTACCAGGGCTTCAACACTGGAAAGTTGAGCGTAACGATGTCGTTGTAGACGGGCACGGCATTAATACGCTCCAGCTCGCGGCCTTCGAGCATCTCGTAGATCAGGACGCCCAGCAAGAAGACGTCGCGGGCGAACGGATCGCCCACGCGAGCCTGCGCGGCAACGCCTTCGTCTTCTGGTAGTTCGATGGACCCAGTCTCCAGTTCGACGCGATGAACACCGACGGTCTGGGCTTGGGGGACGCGCGCGGCAGCAAACGTGGACAAGATCACGCGGGAGGGCTCGAGCACCCACAGCGTACTTTTGGTGATGTCGCGGTGGGCAATCCCCAAGGCGTGCAGCTTCGAGAAGCGGGCTAGAATGCTTTTTGCCAACGACCGCCGGTCTTGCTCGCTCATGGCGCTATTGCGGGCCAGGTGCTCGGAGAGGCGTTCAATGCCAGTAGGAAGACGGTATGCCTCGACGAAGTTGGTGGTGATGTCGTCCGCGGTCGCTGAGCCGATAGGCTCTAATAGATCTTCGTGCAATTCGGGCGCTTGGACGCGCAGCGTTTCATTTAGACGCAGCTCGCGAAGGCCGATAGTTTGGCGCTCGATGGTGGAGGTGCCGCCAGTGGCGAGCTCTTCGAAGTTCCACTTTCGCAAAAGCGCCTTTGAGCTTCGACTCTCTTGGTGCTCGGCTAGGAACTCCGACCAGATCTTGCGCGGATGGATGTAGTCCGCTTGGTCCTCGATCTGCTCGAAGCCATGCAAAACGGTGCGGCGCTTGAGCACTGCCGGATTGGACGCGGAAAAAATAGCGTTGTACTGCTGGCGCTGGGGCAAGGGGTCCGCGGACCGATAATTCCATGTCGGCGGGATGTCAGGGAAGCGTCTCGCGTAGCGTGTAGCGTCGGACGCAGCATGCACGAAATCGGGGAGCGTCGCGATGAAGCGGCGCTGCTCGTCCGGAAAGTTGATTAACCGGCACTTGGGATGACAGAGGACTACGAGCGACTCGACGAAGGGCAGCTTGAGGGACGAGTTCTTCTCTTGAACGAACTTCCTTAAAGCGCGGGCCTTGTTGTCAGTGGTATCTACCGGCGAAGGCATAGGATCACCGCGATGGAACCACTGACCTGCCGAATACTCAATGTCGCCGGACCAGTTCTTCAGTTCGACCACCAAGATTCGATTGTTCGTCAACAGTAGCAGGTCGATGTCCAGCGGCTGTTTGGATCCACGGATGATTAGCCTGAACGCTGCATAGGCGCCCCAATCGCGAGGCAATTTCGCTTCGAGCTCGCGCAAGGCGGCATGCTCGACCTCCAAAACCCCCCGGGGGCTGAGATAGTTGATTCGCAAAGTTGAGATCTCCGGAGTCTGATTTATTGGCAAGCCGTCTACGTCGGACGGATAGCCGAACCTCGAATTCTTGGCCGATCACAGCCGTTGGGCAGCATAGCATCTCGCTACGTTGGAAAAGTCACTGACTGTCACGAACGACTGCTGCCCTTCGGCGGTCGTGGCCGAACCTGCCCTGTCGGCCACCTACCGGTCACTGTGCAGCGCCTACTCTCCCCACTTTCCGCAGCAAGCGAATTCGGCAGTCGCAGCCACACATAGCGACCCCATCGAGCGCAAGCCGGAGAATTTCGATATGCTGTGACCCCTGTCGCCCGGACGGCGGCTATTCACGCTTTCGCCGACCCAACAGGACCTTCTAAAAGTGAAGAATTAAACAAATTGCCCGTGAAACCAGCAGATCATTTAGGCGGAAACCCGTCGTTGGACGGTTGGCACTACCAATGTGACGTATCCGTGTTTGCGGCACTGGATCTGCTGGTGGTCAACCGTGTCGCTAAGGTGCTTCAGCTCGAGCCTGCGACACAGGAAGACCTGGAGGCGGAGCTTCAAGCGCCCCGGGTTTCGTCGTCGAGTGTCGTGGACGGCGAACGCCTCGTCGTCCAGGCCAAGTTGCGTCGTACCGGCCAATGGACGCCCGCCTCGCTGCGTGACTTGGTGGAGCACGGGGAGAAACGCCCGTCCGCGCTGAAATTGCTGGAGGATACGAAGGTCCGATATGTCCTGTTCACCAGCGCCGACGTGTCGGGAACGCTCGGTGCGCTACAGGTCGACGCCCTCCTGGAGCGCCCTGGGGGCGACGACCTGCCGGCCGATGTATTCCCGGCCACGCACGTCAAAGCCGCGGCAGGCCGGTTCGCGGTGCTGGCTCAATACAACGAGGCGCGCGTTGTCGAGAAGATCGACGCCTACTTACTTAGCCCCTTGGGCATCCCAAGAGAGAGCCACGAAGCCTGTCGCGAAGAGCTCCGCAAGGTCGCAATGGCGGGGATGCGAACAGGCTACGCTTGGCCAAGGGCTGATGTGGAGGCCATTATCAAGAGCCATGGGGGTTCCATTCCGTCTGAGCGCGACCCCAAGTTTGTTCCGCCCACGAACTGGGACGAGATCGTTGCCCAGATGGACAAGCGCAACGCCATCGTCATTACAGGACCGTCGGGCACGGGCAAGACGACCGTGGCCAAAGCGCTCTACCAGCACTACCGGAAGGTCGTGCCTGGGATCAGCTACGTGGAGCCTGGAGGTCCTGGCGAACTGAAGGCTCGGCCAGACGCCGGGCCTACCTTCTTCTATGTCGAGGATCCGTGGGGCAAGTACGAGATCGGCGCCAACACGGCAGCGTGGACAGCTGAGCTGCAGGAGCGGCTGCTGAAGGCCAGTGCCCAACAGAAGATCGTCGTCACTAGCCGCACCGATATCCTCGCCGCGACCGTCGGGAGCCAAAGCGACTTCCTCAAGCAGTGGGAAGTGCGGTTGGAGGCCAAGCATTACGGCGACAAGGAGCTGGGCACGATGTTCGAGGAGCTCGTCCGTCTCCTCGGCTCTGGTATCTTGCAAATGGCAGCCATCCGTGCCAAGGAACGCGTCCTGCAAACGTTGCGGACCCCCTTCGAGATTGACCGCTTCGTCGCACTGCTGCAAGCTGGGGCTATCCCTGCCGACGAGAATGAAGACCAGTTTGTGTCGCGGATCTTGCACGAAACTCAAACGCGCGCCATCGAAAACGAAGTCGAGTGGATGGTGAAGGCTCGCCATTACGAGAAAGCCGCAGTGGTGCTATGGGGCCTGATGGCCGCCCGACGTGGCGTGCGTCGCCAGGACTTGCCCACCATCCGCCGAGCTATCGGCAAGCTGGATCCGGCATTCGGCCTTGGGCTGGAGAACCTCGTGAACGACCTGGTGGCCGGCGGGAGTTTGCGCCAGCCCAGCAGCGACGTCACGTACACCCACCCCCGTGTGGAGAAAGGTCTCATCCGTGTGGTGCGGGCCAATCCGGCGGTGACAGAAGTCACCCTGGAACACCTGATGACGGCTCTCGTCCGCATGGGCAACACCGAGAACAGCCAGGCCGTCGAGACCGCGGTGCGACTGCACGCCTTCATCAAGGACTTGAACGAGCCGCTGTACGAAGTGCCTTATGAAGTCCAGCTCGCCATCGACACTTGGCTGGAGGACGCGCTCAGCAAAGATCATGACGACTACGTTGGCCTGCTGCGCCTGGCCAGCATCGCTGGCTCCAACGTCTGCATCCCCGCTGAAGTCGCCCGATGGCTCCGTCCTGTGGCGACCGGCAAGCATTTCTTCATGCGCGACTGGAAGCTCAGCAATCGCAGCGACGAATGGTATGAGAAGGTCCGCAACCATCCGCTCACGCAAGAAGTTTGCGAGCGCTTCATTCGACTTGTCCTCACCGTGGAGACTCGCCACTATCCTCGCCGCATGGCCGAATACCTAGATGCCATTGCATTAGGGCTGGATGCCGCGTGGGTAGACGCGGCGAGGATGATCGTTCATCAGGGCGAAAGCTCCACCGCGACCACTGTTAGCTTCGGTGCCATGCGCGCCATCGAGAACCGCGAACCGCTGCTGCAACTTGCGCTTGCCGAGCTCCGCAAGGAATTTGAGGAGCCGGAGCCGTACCCTGATCCCGAGCACTGGCCGTTCATTGACGGTCACTTCAATGAAGACTGGGAGCCCTACGACGGCCATACAGATTACTACTACGCCGCACGCGAACTGGTCTCTGCATTCGCAGAGGCAACGCGTCGTGATTCGGGTTGGCAGGCGCTTGCCAAACACAAGGATGTTCGGGCATTTTCTCGTGAGTGGTTTGATGCCATGGAAGCGACCAAGGGGGCAGAAGCTAGCGATGATGAGTTGCTGCATCTGCTGAAAGTGGGTTCAGGGGAATACCTTGAGCAGCGAATCTGGCGATTTTTAACGAAGAGGTGGCGCCGGTCCTTCGTGATCGACCTTCGGGCGCGACTGCGTGCTGGCGACGAATCAGATGGCCTCCGCGAAGCTGCAGCACGCTGTGCCTTGGAGCACGCGCCGGATTTGTTGACCGAAGTGGCCAAGGAACTCTTTGATGAGGGCCAGACGGTACGATTGCTGGAACTGGCGCACGACGCCAAGACCCATACCAAGCGCTTCGGCGATACGGATAGTCAACACGTGGCGTACCATGCATTCGAGCAGCTCCTCCCGGCGCCCTTCGACGAGCTTGCGGCGGCGCTTGTGCCCCTGGACTATATCCAAGACGTGCAACTCACCGACGCCTCACTGGATGCGCTGATTCCTCTGCTCGGAAAACACCGGGGGCCTCTCCGTCCCTTGCTAATCTGGCTCGCCGCGGCGAATGGGCGAGCTACGGAAGGCGTGTTGGAAGAAGCATTGGGTGAATCGCTGCAGGCTGACGAGGCAGACGTAGCTGTTCGCGCCGCCGCTGCGGCGGGTTGCTGGCGTCTGGTGAGGTCAGCCTTGACTCACCCGCGTGCAAAAGCTCGCCAGCGTGCGTTGAATCTCCTGGCGGCAACTTCTGACCAAGGAATCATAGACGACATCGTTGCACTTACTAACGACCCCAGCGCGTTCGTCCGCCGTTCTCTACTTGGTTTGTTGGCGAAGCAGCCTGAACGCTACGCCGCTGCCCTGGTGACCTTGTGTGAGGACACGTGGTCTCCTCATTCAGTTCCAGATGGTGAAGCTCAGGACTTCCCTCTCGCTCGAGTCGCAGCTCGGGCGCTGGCCACGCTGACGGCCGTGCCATCTGATCTGACTGGTGCCATCGTCGAAGCAGCCTTGGCGACGGATGACTTGACCGTGACTGACCTGCTGTTCGACTTCCTCGTCGAACGCGGTGACGACGACGCGTTGCGTGAAGTGATCAACCTCGTCTTCACTGTCAAGCCGACATGGGCCAGTGTGCAGGCGGCCTCAGCGATTGCTCGGACTAAGCGCAAGATGTCTGCTGATGCACTGAAAAGGGCCGATCCGCGCTGGCTGGGCAAATCGAACCGCTACTTAGCAGCCCAGACGGTCGAGGCTCTAGGCAGCATCGCGGACAGCACGCAGATCCTTGCTACGGCCGAGGCGCTGGCAGTCAACGAAGATCGGCGGGTGCTCTTGATCCCCCTGGGCATTGGAGCTGATCGCCAGTCGCACGATCTCGCCAACAAGGTGCTCAGCAAACTGCCGCCTGGTCATCCGGCCGTCCAGGTCCTTAACGCGTCGAAGCACCCGCTTCCCCATGACGTGCTGGATCAGCTCGGCAATGCGCGCACCGTGGAGGCCGTCCACTGGCTGCTCGGTAACCGCATTGCCGAGCGTCCGTCAGTGTTGGCGCAGTAAAAGCAACGCCGGCATCGCAGCCGGCGCATAGCTCAACAAGAAATTTGCTCAGGTGCTGCGACAAAAATTGGAGCATCTCATCGCCCCCAGTGGCCACATCCAAGGACCGCATCACCGATCACGTGGTCGGCCATCAATGCACCTGCCGTCGAATGTCGGAATCGATCATATCTGTCGCTCGGTGGCCATGGCGCGAATGACTCAGTTCAGATAGGAGCAGGTACCCGGTTTGAAGGTGCGCTATAACCGTCCTTGGCCGAGCACAGTCCTTCGAATGAGGCCGCTATCGTCTATAGCAGTCGCTCGGTCAAGTGAAGAACAAACAGAGTAAGCAAAGACAGCTGTACGACCAATTCTTTTTCAGCCGAGACGGCAAATCATTTACTAAATACCCAAAGAAGAAACGCACCAATCCCCATCAGTGCAAGCTTGTCTTTTTCGGCCTGGGCAGCAGCGGATTCACGCAGCGCCTTTTCTTCGTATGCTTCGACAATGATGCTTCGAGCTTTCGATAAGGCGTCCGCAGGATCCTTATGAACAGGCAAATATTTCAAATTTTGTATGAAGCCGGGAAGTGACATCCCGTCGTCGAGAACTAGCGGCAAAATTTTTTTTCGCAATGCAGTAGCCTTACCGATCTCTTGTGAAACCCATTTGGACGCCTCTGCATGCTTGCTCCAAATGAGCACGAATAGATCACACTGCTCGATAGCGCTATTTATAGCTTGGGCGAGGTCCTGACTTGGCGATACGGAGTTTTCTGCTACGAATACGTCGACTGGGGTACCTTTTAACTGCTGTTGCAATTTCTCGACCTGGGGCAAGTCATTAGTAGAATAGCTAACAAAGACTTTGAAGCTCACGAGTTCCTCTTTCGCAAAATTGTTCGACTGTTCCCGTACGAAAACATGTTCGATCATATCGTGCCACGGAAGTAACGCTAGAGCAACACCTAACAGATGGGCGTCGGCGAAGTCGCGATGCGTACCGCAATGCCGCGCCCGCGCAGCCAAGAACGCCCCCGCTCCCCAGATGGCCTCCCCTGCCCTGCCCGCAAGTGCGGATCGTGACCAGGAGGCTCATAGCGCGCTTTTTCGGGCTGGCTACCATAAGGTGCGCGATGACTTGAAGAATAGCCCTACGGTGCGTTGAGGCGGCTTCCTCCGCCATTGCACATGCTCGGCCCTACGCTGGGCGAATCCACCTTACGGCAACCCTGCTAGGTGATCGTCCGGACGAGCTGCGCTGGGCTTATCGTCGTCCGCAGGCCGCTTTAATATATTCACGCAGCATCCCGGTAAGCGACTCTCCACGGACCACGTCTACGACCAGCCATCCCGCTTTTCCTTGCGAAGTTTTACGCTGTCGTGCCAAGTGTAGGTCCGCAACTTGTCACCCTTTGGGCGCTTCTCGTCCACTTCAAGCAAGTTCACGTCGATGATGACCTGACGGCCTTCAGCGCGAGATTCGCCATACCAAGCCTCGGTAGCGCCTTCATAGTTGCTCACGAAGGGGTTGCCTTCCCAAATATCGCCTTTCATGTCAGGCGGAAGCCCGGCAACACACCGGGCCTCCGTTGCGGAAGCGTCGGTCAGGAGCTGGACAAACTCTGGTGTCATCAGTCGGTGCAGCTGCTTACGCTGATCAGACGACGGCAGCCCGCCGCCCTTGTACGAAAGCACCCATCGGTAGAAAGCCTCGGCTGCGGCCTCGGGCGTTTCGTTGGCGGCGAATGCCGAAAGGTGCACAAACGCCAGTAAAGCTAGGAGATATCGCATCAACTACTCCTTGGTTGGGTGCCTCGGACATTCGCTGCGGGCCGGCTGGGCGCGACTGAGAGATCGAAAATGCATAATCAGGGACGGCAAGTCACGCGGTGCTATTTGGTCGTATTGAAGTGCTTGAAGCTGGAGATCAGCTTCGCACCGCAACTTAGGCGGTCGCCGTCGAAGGCAATTTGCTTGCCGCCGATAAGGTGGTGAGCAGATCCTGTCGTAATTGTGCAGTCGCTGTGGCCAGGAATGGGGCAACTGCAAGGGTCGCCAACGCACGCCACAGGCACGCCGTGAACCTTGAATTGGGCGACACTGCTGCTGACCACCTTGCCGCCGTGTGAGGTGGCGTCCCCCAACCGGATGACGTTTCGCATTAGACTGCTCCTCTTCCCGCTTGTGCCGATTAGGGTCTTGCGGCGGTCGCAGTGTCGGACGCATCGCTCTTACCAAGCACCGCGCCCACCGTTGGCGGCTTGTAGTTGTCAGGGTCGATAGCGGGCTTGTCCCTGTGCTTGAACACGTCCCGGTTTGCCTGCGCCTTGCGCCGCTCCGCTGCCGTCGGGCTGACAAAGACGATGCTGGCCCCGGTCGGGTCGCGCAGGTTGACGGCGGCCGAGGTGCCGCCCTCGATGTAGCTGCCCATGACGCCGAGCGCCATTTGGACGAAGAAGGTGGCCGCGCCTGTATTGCCCAGCCTCCGGTCGGTGTTGATGAACTGCGCCGTCTTGCCGCTGTCGATTTCCGGTCCGCCCTGCGCGGCGTACTGGTGCAGCATGTTCTCCATCGCGACAAGGTGATCGACGTTGTTGTCGAAGGCGGCGACGATCCGGGCCGGGCCTTTGGCGCGCTCGGCGTCCGGCAAGGTTTGCAGCGCCTGGTGCCAGCCGGCTTCGAGCAGCTTCTGGCGCGCATCGCGCCGGGTGACCGGCTTGCCGTGCTCGTCCTCGAACTTGACGAACACGGGGCGGTGAATGAAACCCAGCGACGGCAGGTTGTCGAATGCCTCCATCTGCTCGCTGTTCCACGGGACCGGGAACCACGGCGTGGGTTTCCAGTCCTTCGGTGGATGGTTGGCCCAGCGCTTGAAGGTGTCGGTCAGTGTGCCGTTCTTCTTGACGAAGACCGGATTCTTGGCAAAGGCGGCGGCGGCCTGCAGCCATTCCTCGACCGATGGTTGCCGTCCACCGTTGAACTTTTCGGGGTGGGCCAGCTTCTCGGGATTCGGCACGTCCCTCCTCAACTGGTAGTACATCCTGCGCAGGTTCTCCTGCAGGTAGTCGTTGTCCGGGTCGTCCCACACATAGGGGCGCAGCGGCTCGACCCGCTCGCGCCGGGCCAGCACGAACACGGCGCTCGCGTCCGGCCGCTCGGGAATGTAATAGCCGTCTTTCACAATCGAAGGCGCGCTAGGGGGACTACTCCTCTCGCGGTCCGCCATGTCGTCCGCAGACGTCAGCACGAGATAGGGCAAATCGGGATATTTGTCGAAAAGCGCGAATGCCTGTTCCAGCAACTGGTCCGGCCGTTCGCTAAGCTGCCAGGGGCCGGTCACGAACAGGTGCCAGGCCATGCCAGTGTTTTCGGCACTACTCCCCAGCCCCCCTATCGGCTGGATGGCGCTCGGCTGCCAGTCGGGTCTTTCAATTGGAGCGCCGGCGTACATGGTCGGTGCGCCCCAGAACATCGGCGACCGTTCGGCCCCGTTCTCCAGCGCGTCCAGGGCGCGGCTGCCGGAATCGCCGCGCTTGTCTTGTGCCGCCCACTCATATTTTTTTGGGTCACGCTCGCGAATGCTGGCGTGCGGATTACCCTGTTGGAGCGCATCCCACAGCTTGCCCTGCCGGTACTTCTCGTAGGTCACGCCCAAGCCAAGCATTTCGAGCACATATTCCCGGCGTGCCTTCTCTGTGTGCGCGGCGGCTTCCTGCTCCTTGAGCTGCTGCGTCTTCTGCTGCCATTCCTGCGCACGCGCGTTCGCGGCGGACGAATCCTTGATCCACTTCCCGCCGAACAGGGCCGTAACCAACAGCAGCGGCACACCAAACCAGCGCATTCTGTCCATCGTCGTCTCCACGTCAACCTGAGCAAGTTCCGGATGCAGCACGAAGTAGTCGAACACGACCCACAACACGAACAGCAACGGGAACACGAGCAACGCGCCCAGGATGTACTTCCACGCCTTGGGGCGTCGTACTTCCGCTGACTCAGCGATGGCGTGGCGACTCATGCTTGCCCCTTCGGCGCGTTCGACGGATCGACGCGCTTGCCCATGGTCGTTTCGGAAACCACGATGTTCCACAGCTTGCCGGTCAGGACCGGCAAGCATTTCGGCAGCGTACCGTAGCTGTAGTAATCGACGTTGCCCTCGATGAGCTGCTTGCGCCAGTCAGGCTCGCACTCGTAGTAGGCACTAAAGTCCCGCATGAAATCGTTCCAAGTAGGAATTCCTTTGCGGATGCGGTCTCCCTGCGCTGGCTTTTTCAGCCGCCAGTCCGCCACCGCGCACAGGTAGGCGTAGAACTTCGGATGGCTGGACGCCTTGCCGCTGCCTATCGACAGATCGTAGGCCGTCACATAGCGGTGGTTCGCCGCGCTGTCGAAGATCGCGCTGTGGAAGGACTTCTCGCCCACCTCCTTCTGCCAGCGCCGGCGCGCGTCGTTCAGGCTTTCCTGCACGCAAGCCATGACCTTGCCGTCCGGCTGGCGGATGGCGCGCACGATCCTGTATTTGTTGTCAGGGTTCGTCCCATCCGGGTTCTTTGCCTTGTTGTAGGCCAGTTCAACCCGCCTGCGCTCGTTGTCCGGCAGGTCCTGCGGCATGCCTGGGCGGCTTGTGTGCCCCAATGGGTCCGGGACCTGCTCCGCCCTGGTTTGCAGATCGCTGGCGGTCACCGCGACGGCGGCGGTGATCGGGTCCACTTCCTCGCATGGGCCGCGATCCTGGGGTGCCAGTTTTGCCAAACGCGAGCTTGCCGGGATCTTGTCGGGCTCGATCTGGTTGCCGCGCATCTCCGCCTGGCAGGGCGCGGCCAGCGGCTCGCCGTTGATCCTGCGAATGCCTTCGCGCTGCTTCTCGGGCGTGTCGGTGGGATCAATCGGCCACCGGGCAACCGGCAGCGATTCGCGCAAGCTGCGGCTGCCGGCTCCCACGTGGGCGTGGTCGTCTTCCCCCGCGATCCGCAAGGGGAAATCGTGCGGTGCCTGGCCGACCAGCACGGCGACGACTTTGCCCGTTTTCGGGTCCAGACGGTGCTTTGCCGTGAACACCCTCTGGAAGAAGCTTTTCCCGAGCTCGACCAATGGCCGGCGCGTCACCGTACTGCGCACCCATCGGGTACGGACCTGGGCCGACGTGCCGTGACTCGGCACATAGCCGATGTCCATTTGAGGGTTGTATTGCGTGCCATGTGCGTAGTCCGGCACACCCTGCCAGCCGATGCCGCGCATGTTGTCCAGGGCGACGGTCATATCCTCCGGGCAGAAGTAGAGGTAGACCTTGCCGCGGTTGTCGCGGTCGCCGCCCGGCGTCCAGCAACCGGCGACCATGCCGCCGCAGTCGCTCTCGTTGATCTTATCGAAGACCGGCGCGGTGCCCTTGGACTTGGCTACGCCGGCCACGATGTTCACCAGCGTCTGCAGCCTGGCCTGCAGGGTCTGGCGGCCGTTGATCAGGTCATAGTGATGCGTTTTCTCCATCGCCGTATCGGAGTCGCCCCCGAAAATGTTAAAGCTTTTCATCAACAAGCCCATTTCCTCGTCCAGGCTGTAGGGCGGGTGGGTCAGGACCAGCGTGTCGGCGGTACGCTCGCCTTTCTCCAGCAGGATGGCCTGTGCCAGCAGGCTCAACAAACAGCCCTGGCTGTGCGCGACAATGTTGACCGTGTCTTTCGGCTCGAACTTGCGGATCATCGCGACCAAGGCCGCCAGCCGGTGGGCGGCGAGCACCATGTACATGCGCCCTGGCCCGGTCCTGATCGGCCTGAGCGGATCGCCAACAGGATCAACCGGGACGCCGACGCCACGGTTCCACATATCCGGCAGGGTGCTGGTGGCGTTGCCGAACGGGCCGCCACCCTTGGACAAGTCCTTGTCGAGCCGCGTGCCGTAGCGGTCGGTCTTCTGGCCGTGAACGGTCCTTGTCTCATCCTGTAGTTCCCTGAAACCCCAGTAAAACGGGATGACCGGGCTGTCGGTATCTGTCTTCACTCGTCGCTTGAAGAACACCGCATCCGGGTCGTCTTCAACCTGCTCCTTGTCTTTGTCGGTATGGCCCGGCATCTTGTATTCGGCCGGCTTGAAGTACCGGAGCAGACGCTCCTGCAGGCCGGCGCAAAGCCCTTCCTCGGCCGCGCTGTAACCCATCCCAACATCGTTGACGCCGTGGACCAGGATGACATTGCCGGGCAGCTCGCGCGGCACTTCAATGACTTTATCCCGGAGCCGGCCGCACTGGAGCACCATGCTCTCGGTCTTGATGACATATTCCGGCCTCGGATAGGGCTTCTCCGCCATGTTCTCTCCTGTTCCAAGCTAGTTGTCGCGGCCGTCACGCAACAAATGCACGTCGGCCAGGTGCATCGCGTCCCGTGCCAGCAATTCAGACTTGCCATCGACGCTGCTGCGCCCCTTCGTGCTGGTTCCATCACTCAGCGATATGTTCATGGCCGCGTCCTTGACGATGCCGCCCTGCGCTAGCTTCTCGTCGGCCGTGGCCGCGCGTGGGTAGCGCAGTTCGGCCTTCTGATCCGCACCGCTGTTGGTGAATGTCGGCCGCAGCGGCGTCATGGTTTCCGGGCCGTCGTAGAGGTAGTCCGGGGCATGAAACTCGATAGGATGCTTGCTGCCGATGACAAACTCCCCATTGCCTATCCTGAAGAAGGAGCCGTCCTGGGTAACAAAGTGCACGGCCTGGGCGGAGACCGTCACGACACCGTCGCAGGCGGTCAGCTGCATGTTCCTGGCCGAGTCGATGGCGGTATCGTCGTGCTGGCTCTGGAGGACCAGCTTGCCGAAGTGAGCAATGGCGTTCAGCCCCCCATGTTGCGCAAAGAAGGACACGCCCTTGCCGGCGTTGACGGTGAAGCGCTGGCCGGCCGCGAGCTGTAGATGCTGCTGCGCGACCGTGTCGATGTTCCTGGCCGAGTAGCTGACGATGGCCTTGGAGCTGGCAAAGCCGATGCCGGCCGGCGACGTGATGCCAATGACCGGCTCGCGCGGTTCGGCAGCCTCGGGCGCGGTGTTGCTGCCGTCTTCCCACCGCTTGAAGCGGGCCAGCAGTTCGTCCTGGTCCTTGGGGTCGATCTCCAGGCCATTGTGCGTGGCCGCGTAATTCCCGAGGGACGCGAACAGCTCGCCGCACTCGCGCATCAAGCCGAGGAACTCTCCCCGTTCCAATTGGCTGCCTTTGGAGGTCGCTGCACCCAACAGCTTCCAGGCGCTCAGGAAGATCCCCTTCGCAGCATGCAGCGCAATTGCCTCGTCGGTGCGCAGCTCCGCGCCCTCACCTCTTGGCGCCGCTCGCCCGTCCTGGCGCAGTTCGGTCAAGTAGCCCAGATTCAGCTCGGTCGTGGCGTGGTCGCTCGCCAGTTGGGCGCTAATTTGTCCTCGTGTGTCGTCGAACCTGAGCTGATTGCCTCGGCGTCCGTTCACCTCGCGGCTGCGCAGCCCAGATTGATACCTGGTGGCCGGTAGCGCATCTTCATGCCGAAAGGCCGGGGGAAGCGCGACAGCGTTATAGAGCTGACCGACGATGATGGGCTTATCGGGGTCTCCACCGGCAAATTCGACCAGCACCTCCGTGCCAACGGGCGGCAACAAGCGCGCACCGCATTGCGCGCCGCTACCCGGCCCATTACCCGCCCAGTTCGAGGCCACGCGGACCCATGCCGAAACACCATCCGCATCGGAACCGCCGCCCTCGCTTCCGTGAGCATGGTCTAGTGGCCTGGCAGCCGGGAACCTTACCTTGACCCGCCCCAGTTTGTCGCACCAAATCTGCTCGCCAGGGGGACCAACCACAATCGCGGTCTGCACCTGTGGACGCCGCAGGACACGGCGCGGCGGGACGATTCGCATACCGCGCCGCACGCAGGAGAACCGCGTCTTGTAGCGGCCCTGCTCCCCGGCGTCTGCTGCGAGAACCGCGTCGTCGCCTTGAGCCCAGCCGTTCCGAGCGAACAGGCGTTCAACCCGCGTGCTGATGTCAACCGGCAGATTGTTTTGGGCGACTATCCGCTGCTCGGTAATGACGAACTGCCGCTCTTTCTCCGCATGCGTATCGATCTCCGGATGCCCCGTGAGACTGAACCACTCACCCGCAGCCAAGTCACGAACGCTGCCTTCACCGTGAAAGGACTTGGAGGCGTATTCGAAGCGCGCCATCTGGGTGTCGCCCAAGGCGGCCAGGTCAAGCATCGTGTCGCCCAGGTGCGGTGCCGCGACGTAGTAGTCCTCAAGGCTTGCCGCAAGCTGGTTCCCACGCGCGCCCTGGTTCACTTGGGACGTGGACTTTACCGTCGTGAACGGTGCCGCGTCCGGGTTCTTGTAATCAGGGCTGTACAAAGCCACCCTACCGGGCTGCAGATTGCGCTCGGCGCTCCAGTAGGTAATGGTGTCACGTTCCTCGGTCGCCGCGTCTCGATGAAAGCGCACGGTGCCAGCTTCGTTCTGGCGAAGGCTGTACGGGTCCTTGAATAGGACCAGCGTGTGGCCGATAGCATCGTCTGCCTGGCTGCCTGTGGCTCCCGACCAATTGGGGAGTCCTGGACGAAAGAACCACGCGATGCCGAGCCGCTGCATCAGGCGCCGAATGAACGCAGCGTCCGATTCGTTGTGCTGCATGGTGAATTCGCGCCGCGCCGGCCTATCGTTCATCAGGCCAATGGTGATTTCGAGGTCGAACGTGGCCGCCAGGACTGGATTACTTGCCCGCCATTCCTTAACAAGCGTTTCGATGATGTCTAGCTCGCTCATGTCCCGGAAGATGCGCGTGTTGACGCGGTTTTCCATCACGGACAGCGCATCGCGCATGACCAGCTGATAGGTCGCTAGGCCGCCGTCGCTCTGGCCGGACAGAGCGCCGGTAACGATACCGCACAGGCGGCGCAGCTCGCCCCGGTCGGTGACGATTTGCAGCTCCGCAGGGACGCCGATGAAATCCTTGAGCACGAGCCTGGCGCTTTCAGCGACGCACAAGACTCGATATTCGAAGCCGCCACATATCGCTTCGTGCCCGGCGACCTTCTGGGCCAGGAGCTGGCCGGCAGAATTGCCGGCGGCGCCGTCCAGTACAAGCCGAATTGGCCTGTCGTCTGTCGAAAGGAAGTACTGGGCCAAGTCTGAGAGGCGAACGTTGTCAAACCCTGCCATCTGTCGTTCCTTCTGGTGGACTCCACGTTCCTTTGCATCAGGAAATGGACTACGTTTATTCTTTTTCTAAGGAAAAAATGCCGACTTTCGTCTACGGCTCGTATTCAAGAAAGAAGGAGTATTGATGCGGTAACCGCGCTGCATGCTGTGGCGCCGCAAATTGCATAACACTCATGTGGCCGGTAGACCAAATGCATCGAGTTGCAAGAGCCTGCCGGCAGATACCCGAAGCCGTAAAACTGCAGAAACGGTAGAACATCCAGAATCGGTTACTCGCTACCAAAACGGTAGAAAGCCCAAAATCGGTTGTCCAGTAGTAGTATCTACCAAGCAACGTCGTGTGCATTGCTCGGACGCAGGCGGGGTTTGGAGCCGCGACAGACAGCACTACCAACCAGCAACAATAGTGGAGTAAGCAGAGACCTTCGAGACGCTGAGTCAGCGGTAGCTTCTGCTGGTTGCGGACACGGCTGTTGTGCCGGAACATCGCAGGAGCAGCCTACCGAACCTTGCGAATTGAATCGCCATGACAATTGTAGACACCCTGAGCCATAATTCTGGGCACAAGGAGAAAGTATGAGTGGAAAGCGGTACACAGAGGAATTCAAGATCGCAGCGGTCAAGCAGGTGGCGGAGCGCGGTCACCCGGCGAGCGAGGTAGCGGCGCGCCTGGGGGTGAGCATTCACAGCCTGTACACCTGGACAAAGCGCTACGGTGTACCCGAAGAGAAGCGCAAGGCTGTGGATACCCAAGCCGATGAAATGCGGCGTCTGAAGGCCGAGTTGAAGCGCGTCACGGAGGAGCGCGACATCTTGAAAAAAGCCGCGGTGTATTTTGCCAAGACGTCCGGGTAAGATACACCTTCATTGCTGAATTACAGGACCAATTTCCGGTGCGGCGGCTGTGCAAAGTGCTCTGCGTGCATCCCAGCGGTTTTTATACCTGGCGTTTAAACCCCGAAAGCCGTCGTGCCAAGGAAGACAAGCGCTTGCTGGTTCCGATCAAGGAGTCATGGCTGGAAAGCGGCAGCGTGTACGGTTACCGAAAGATTAGCGATGACTTGCGCGAGCTGGGTGAACAATGCGGTATCAATCGCGTTCATCGCCTGATGCGATTAGCCGGGATCCGCTCCCAAACCGGCTACGCCAAGCGCAAGTACAAGCGCGGCGGTGCGCCTTCGCTGGTGGCGCCAAATCATCTGCAGCGCCGGTTCGACGTGCAGGAGCCCAATCGGGTTTGGGTAACGGACATTACGTATATCCGCACGTATGAAGGCTGGCTCTATCTGGCCGTGGTACTTGACCTGTTCTCACGCCAGGTAGTGGGCTGGTCGATGAGTTCGCGCATCGATCGCGAGCTGGCGATGAACGCGCTTTTAATGGCTGTCTGGCGCCGGCAACCCAAGAATACGGTGATGGTGCATTCGGATCAGGGCAGTCAATTCAGCAGTTAAGATTGGCGCGACTTCTTGGACGAGCACAATCTGCAGCAAAGCATGAGCCGGCGCGGAAACTGCCATGATAACGCCGTTGCCGAGAGCTTCTTCCAGCTGCTCAAGCGGGAACGGATTCGACGCAAAACATACGGCACCCGTGAAGAAGCAAAGCAGGATGTCTTCGACTATATCGAGATGTTCTACAATCCGAAGCGCCGGCACAGCTTCAGCAATGACATGTCGCCGGTCGAGTACGAAAAGCAGTATTTTCAGCGGCTGTCGAGTGTCTAGAAAACTCGTGGCGATTCAAATTGGCATTCCTGGCCGTCACGAGTAGAGTATTTACATCAATACCCATACTCCAAACCGCTGATGAGCTGCATTGCCAGAAAACACGAGCTCGCGCTCGCCCCAGGACTTTCGAGCATCGTTGACGCTGCCGAAGCGGCTGGGTGGTCGGTTAAGCGGGAACCTTCATTTGTCGAGCTGGTGAAACCAGCCGGTCAGCCGGACGCGCTGATCGGTTATGCGGTCAACTCGAAATGGTGGTGCAAGGGTTTGGGTCCGAGCTATAGCAAGTCGTTTCGCGTGACGGCGCTGACGCTTCTGGAACTCCTCGGTCTGCCAACCCAGCAATGAGCTATCTGGTGGCATGAGTAAAAGGGTCAGAGTGGTTGGACAGCGCCATGCAAAGCCGTCTAGATTGGAGCGGGAAAAACGGCGGTGCCGACGAGCAAAATAGGTGGCTATGGAGGCACCAATCGAAAGAGGACCTCGTAGCGATTTCGAAAGCTCGCCAGGTGACCCGTGAGGACGTGGCGCAGAACGTCAGCGAGTGGGCGACTAGGGTAAAGCCGTGATTAAGGTGGCGCTACGGCGCTGACGGTTTGCTCAGGCGATACTTCGCGATGAACTTGTCATACCTCGGCCACTTCTTCATGTGCTCGTGTTGTGGTTCGTCAGCGTGACAGCCGATGCACAGCACCTGAAGATTGGCGGGGGAAGAATCATACTTCAGCCCGTTCCGACGGTGAACATCCAAAAACCTGCAGTCAGGTGGTGGGAGGTGCACCGCACATTTTTCACAGCGAAAGCCGCTCGCTTTTCGTGTACTCCATGAGATTTTTTCCCAGTCGTCCGGGTATTCATTAGGTGGCGCGGTCTAGGCCGTCTGCGCTGGTCGCCGTGCCATGAGGTTGGCTGGCGTAGCTGGTTCAGGATTGGCGAGTCAAGGAAGTTGGCAGCTTCATTACTGCATCGTCTGGAGGTCCCGCGCGATCTCGTCCAATTTGTCGCTGGCGTTGGTGAGCCCGAACTCAATACGCTGATTTGCTCGCTGGGTCAGCTCGGACCTGTCGCTCCCAACGAGCGGCCGGGACGACGACAGGCCGTTAGTTGTAAAATGCTGGATGAGCCAGGACCCGATTGATGTTTTTGGAATCCTGTCCTATGTTCATTGAAAGCTAGACGGGGCTACCAAAATATGAATCGACGACTACTGCTACCGCTATCTGATTACCAACGAATCTATCAGGTCATCTATAGCGTCCTTGAGGCGTCTGGTATCGCCGTTACGCACCGCGCCTGCATTTTTTTTGCGGCCGTCGGGGCGAACATCCTACGAGAGCATCACGACCTTCCTGCAACGATCAGTGCTGGCTGTATGGCGCTCATGGTTGATGAGCAGCGGGCAAACGTCGTTGTATATGGCCGTGATGAAAACGGCGTCTTTGTAAACGATGAAAAGGCGTTTCATGCATGGGTCGAATGCGATGGTTGGTTGATCGATTTCATGGCCCCCATTATGGGTGTCGCATTGCGCCAAGGCGGAGTTGAGTGGCCTGTTCCTCGCCGGATGTTACAAAAGCGTCTGATTCATCGGAAAAACAGCCTCGACGAGATTCAACACGTCGGTGAGTTCTTTGCTAGCCACGATCATGCTCTTACTGAGTCGCTCATCGATGGCCAGTCCGTTCAGTTTCTTGATCTTATGAATGCCTGTATGGCTTGGTATCGCAGGCCGCCGAAGCCATTGAAGGAGATTGCATTGGCTGACAGCCACGGGCCGACGAAGAAATTAAACTTACGCGCGCCCTCGATAGACGGCGTTTGGTAAAGCTATGCGATGGGCCCTAGAAAGAACTAATTGTCGCCCACTGATTACATATATACTCCGTATTCTAATCTTATCAAATACTCTCGAACTAAATTAAGATTACCTTCCACGACTAAGTCCATAGGACTTTTATTGTCGAGCGCCATGGCTGGAGAGATAAACCATTCCCACGCCATTGCACGATTATTTCCAAACAGGCGCATCACATCCCGCTTGATGACTCGCCAAGCCCTGATGTAGCATTTTTTCGCCGAACGGCCGTGTGACTGAACTAACTTAGATCGGCCAAGTATGCGGCAATAGTGCTCTTTTTTTCGCGATCGTGCGCTCACGCCTTCACTCCCGGGATCTTAGTAGGCAGTATTTTAAATTTGAAGAGATGATGCGTTTATGAAGCTGACGACGGAACCGGCCAATCCAAGAGTTGCGCCACGCGTCGTATTACCCATCGCGCCTCCGCTTCAGACGTCCAATGGGTCCCAACTAAACGCAGTAGGTATTGGTCAAGTATCGCTACCTCGCTCAAATGCGAGCGCTTACCAGCTTTGGATTCACGTGACTTGATCAATAATTCCTGCGCGATTTCTTCGCAGGTCCGCCACCGGTCATACAGTTCGGGTGGCGAACATCCCGGCGAGAAAAATTTACCTTGATAACTCGTCACTAAAAGCTTCGGTTGGGTGCCCGGTACCGCACCAAGAGCGACCGGATGCGGAAAATCGGAGGGCACCTTCGCAAACTCGACATCATCATTTGCATCCATGCGCCGCTCCGCTCCTCACCGTTCTATAACGTTTATTGTCTCGCACTCTGCTGTTACGAGCAGCTCATCGCGTCCTTGGTGTCGGTCGTAAAGGTCCATGTCTTGTCGATCGTTAAGCCATTTGCGGTGCCGGTTGCCTTACCGGTGGCGGTACCGACGAAGTGGACGGTGTACGTCGTACCCGGCGTGAACGGTGCCTTGCCGACTATGAAGGCGACGTTGGCGCCCAGGTACTGTAAGTTCAGATCGGTGCTGTCGCGGACCAGCAGGCGAACATCCAGTGGGGTGCTCTGCCCTTCCGGAGTCACGGTGAACGAGGTCACTTTCAGGATGGTGCTGGCCTCGGTGGCGACGCTGATCGGGTAGCTGGTCTCGGCGCAGACGTTTGCCTGCGTCATCTCGAATTCCTTGTAGAACGGATTCGGCGACTCAGTGTGGTGCGTCATCGGCACGCTGGTCTGCTTGTCGTACGGGAACACGCCCACGTAGCCACCAGCGTTCTTCTGCGGCTTGATGTAGCCCGCATCGATGTACGTCGGGCCGCTGTCGTCGCCTGGTGCAATGCCGACGTCGGTCAGGCCCTGGATCATCATCGCGTTGCGGTGGAACACGGTGCTCAGCAGGGTCTGCACGGAGGTCATCTGGATACCCTCGAAGGCGATGACCTCGGTGCTGGAGGCGCCAGCGTAGCCTGCCGCGGCCATGCGATCACCCGGCTCCGCGCCGGTGAAGCCCGGCTTGCCTGCGATTTCGTGGTGCGCGTCGGCGCCGCTCATGTTGGTCAGGACGTAGGCAGCGTGGTTCTTGGCTGCGATGTCGATGTTGGCGTTCTGGCGCACCGGGCCGAGGCCTTCGATGGCGCGGAAGGCGTTGAATTCGTTGAACGCGATCGCTTGTACGCTGCCTGCCGGGTATGCTGCCGGCGTCGCGGCTTGCAGTTCAGCCGCCTGCAGGGTGCTGATCGGGGTCGCTGGGGTTGTCGGGGTCGAAGTGTTCGGGTTCGTTGCGACAGGGGTGCTCGTGGCCGGGGCCGAGCCGCCACCGCCGCAACCTGTGAGCGCGCCTAACGTGGCGCCAACGATTGACAGGGTGATGCAGCAAAATTTTTTGTGATTTTTGTTCATTTATTGATCAATTGCAGTGATGACAATTTTTAGATAAAGAGTTGTTTGCTACATGCGCGACCATCGCCAATGTCGTCACGCGGCCGGGTGTTTGTTCTCGTTTGGAACAAAAATATGTTCACAGCGGTGGCAGTAGAAGCCCAGATTCCACTGCTCGATCGCATGGGGATACTCCAACTTGTTGTACTGTGCATTGCGTTTTGCAACCACACGATAGTGCTTAATGGAGGCAAAAAATAACCACGCGGCCGCGACCAGACCGAGCATCACGCCAACATGCGGCGACACAAGTACGCCGCCGAGGAATCCGGCGATCCAACCACCCGCCCAAGCAGATACTCCCCCAATCAGAACGCCCAACAACATCCAGCTCTCGGTACGTTTGGCAGGCTTTGCCAATTGTTGCGCCAACGCCGTCGTCGTTGTTGTATTCGTCGATCCCTGCGTATTTGCGACAGCCAAGTTCCCATCGACCATCCCGACAGTCGTCCCGCGGGACATGGAACGCCCATGGCTGGTGCCGCTACTGACAATCGCTGATATTTTCTGGGTACTGCCGCTACCACATTTGTTGCAGTTATAGTTCACCGACATCCCTCCAATTTCTCACTGATATTAATTCTCAAATTCGCCGCCGCTCTCATCGTGCTTTCTTGGGACTATTCGTCGATCCTTGGTTCCATCCAAAGTCTGGACGCACTCACGATATCGCTCCGGCCTATGCCGCTAAAACCGCTTATCTCGGTCGAGCCATCTGCACACAAAAACAAATACACAGACTCTCCGCTGACTGCGCTTCCCTTCGATATTTCGACCACACGCTTCAGCAGGTAATCCGTGCTTGGCTCCCGCCTTGTCTGAACATGGATGCGAAATTCGTGGATGTTTTCAAGCGAGGCGAATTCAAAAATATTTTCAACCTTGTCGAAAATGAAGCGCTGCCACCTGCTTTCCTCGTTGACTGGAGCAACATCGAGGTGAAACAAATGAGTGTTGAGTGGAATTTCGACGAAGGGATAGCTGTGGAATCCGGGCTGATTGAATAGTGTTCGGAGGACATCGACCCGATCGACGTCCTCTGACGCTTGGTAGGCGTGAAACATTTGTTGGTCCTCGAGTGATCAAAGGCGGGCAACAGTCGACACGATTCAACTGAACCAACCAACTGAAGCGTGCAAGACGACGTCATCCATGGACAAGGGCGTCGCACCGCACATCGCAGCGCGCCGCTGGTTGACGACTATACACGACAAGGAGATGTCGTGTATACCATGCAATGGTATGTCGGGTATGGCATGTCGCTTGTTGAGCGAGCAACAGGCATCATCTGACGCATGACATCACCTCCAGAAAACGCGTCTCCAGAGAAAAATCCGGTTTTTTCGGCGGTTGGCCATAATTTGAAACGAATCCGCCTTGCAGCAGGAATGAGTCAAGCGGAGTTGGCGTTTGCGGCCGAGATCAATCGGACATTTGTGTCTGACATCGAGCGCGGGCTCGCGAACCCTTCTGTTTTAACGCTCGCGACCCTCTGTTATGTCCTTGAGGTCACGCTGTCTGAACTCTTCAATGAAGTCGAAGCGTGCCCCCCAGGCCTCGTGGAAGGCCGCAGGCAAAACGCAGCGAAGCCGAAACGACCAACGCAAAATAGGCGGCTGCGCTGACCGGGATTCCGTTGCAGCGATAAAACGCCAGGCGAGGCGATCGGACCTGATTGACTACAGACCCACGTCGTGCAACTGGACCGGAGACCACCTTGGCCTCGACATCCCGTCTGTGATCGGAGGTTCTGCACGCACCGCTTATGTCACGAAAAGTCCTCGCCGACAGTATGCGAGGATTCGAGAGGGTTGCCCGATGGCCGGAACGCAAGTACGGTTGACCTGATCGGGATCTTGTAGCGATTCAGGTAGTTAGTCTTCACGTTATTTTCGTCCTGGAGGCCAGATGAAGAAACGTTTTACCGACGAGCAGATCATTGGACTCTCGCGCCAAGCCGGCGCCAACGGTGTGCTCATCTTAGATCTTCGTAGGAAGCACAACATCACCGAGCAGACCTTTTTCCAGTGATGGAACAAGCAGAATGGAAAGACGGTGCCGGAAGCACGTCGACTGAAAGACCTCAAGGCCGAGAACGCCAAGTTGAAGAAGCTCCTGGCCGAGCACTTGCTGGCGATCGAAGGACTGAACGAGATCGTCGGAAAAAATTGGTAACCCCGGCAGTAAGAAGGCAAGCGCTTGAGATCTTGAAGAGTAAAGGTTTATCCGAACGCGCTGCCTGCCAATTTGCCGGGGAAAGTCGGCGCGTGGCGAATTATGAGCCCAAACAGCCAGCCAAGGATCAGGCGCTTGGAGCGCAGCTGATCAAAGGCGTCAAGCCACTATCCGCGCTTTGGCTATGGACGCATCACCGTGATGACGGACACGAAGGTGAGCCGAGTATGGCAACTTTGGGGTAAGCTGGGGCTGAATCTGCCGAACGCCGACCCAAGATACGCTGCTGTGGGAGTTACATGCGCATTCCCGGCTCGACTGCGCCCAATGGCGTGTAGGATGCATGACCTCGTGCACGATCAGCTGGCCAATGGTGGACCGCCCAAGATGCTGCGCGTTCAGGACGAGAACATGCGTGGATGCCTGGTAATTAAAGTGCGTGAATCGCTGTGCAGTCAGGACCGTATCCTGAGATTGTCCAGGCTGATGCCCATCTATTGCAAGCAGACCCGTCATCCGCCGGACAACGGCCCTGAATTCACTGCCGCAGCCATCATGGAAATGGCTGCGCGACCAGAACATAAGTCCGTCTTACATCAATCCAGAAAGTCCTCTGTAAAATGGCTTCGCCGCAAGCTTTAACAGCAAGCTACTCGATGAATTCCTGAATCGGGAATATTTTTCAGCAGGCACAAGGCCAAGCTGATCACGGAGAGTTGGCGGCTCTTCTATAACAAACAGCGATCGCATTCTGTACTTGGGAATCGTACGCCGGCCGCAGCCGGACGTGAACGGCGCTAGGACCAGCTTACCTGAAGTCAAAGACTAATTATCGCTGTGGCTACAAATTAACTGATCAGCTAAGGTCACCCAACCTTACTAGACGATCGCCTTTTCACAAATACTACACTGCTACAGGGGCGGGGATAGGCGGATGCGGATCATATCCCACTATTTCAAAGTCTTCGAACCTGTACTCATAGATACTTCCCGGCTTTCTGTTTATTACAAGTCGCGGGAGCTCTCTTGCCTCGCGAGTTAGCTGGTTTTGGATCTGAATCATGTGATTTGAATAAGCGTGTAAATCGCCAATGCTTACCACTATTTCATGCGGCACCAGACTACATTGTTGCGCAAGCATATGAGTCAACAATGCCAATGAAGCTATATTATATGGGAGACCCAAGAAGCTGTCAGAACTCCTAATATATAGTTGCGCGGACAGCCTACCATCAGCCACATAAAACTGATAAAGGAGATGACAAGGTGGCAAAGCCATTTTACCGTGCTTAACATTCTCTACCGGAGTCATCGTTTCGTCAGGCAAGAACTCGGGATTCCAACCATGAAACAAAATCCGACGGCTATTAGGATTCGTCCGCAACGTGTTGACAACATAATCAATCTGATTGAGCGAGCCACCGTCCTTTGTCGGCCACGCAGTCCATTGCTTGCCATATATCGGCCCTAACTCTCCCGACTCATCCGCCCACTCGTTCCAAATCGTTACCCCATTCTCGTTTAGCCAATTCACATTGGTATCACCACGGAGGAACCATAACAATTCATTTGCTATACTTTTAAAATGAACTTTCTTAGTAGTAAGCAACGGAAAACCGTTCGCTAAATTATGTCGGATCTGCCGGCCAAAGACGGAAGTAGTTCCAGTGCCAGTACGATCCCCCTTCTTAACCCCATTTTCCAATACATCACGCAATAACTGCAAATAGCTTTCCATTTCTATCCCTAAATGTCCTAAGTTTTCCTAACCTAAACTACACGCAACCTGATACGCTGAAGCTCCTCCATTTCGTTGCAAAGCCTAGCATTCGCTTCCTGTAAATTGAGTACCTCGTTATACAATGAAACGTTCTGCTCAGTTAGAACTTTTACCTTGTCACGCAGGAGATCCTCAACTGACTTTTCTTCGCCATCAGGCTCGGCGTGAGTACTTTTCTCGTCTTTTTTAGCACGGATCTCTGCCTTGATGTCCTTCAGACGTGAAAGCGCCCAGACTCTATTGCGGATTGTATTCCGCGACAACCCGGTTAGTTCAATAATGGTCGCAACTGTGGGCTTAAGTTTTCCACGCCGCAAAGGGTCTTTAAGCTTTTCAAGAGCTTCTGTAATAAGCGTATCATTATCTTTCGACGTATCTTCGAGAAACTGCGACAGCTCCGCCGGCCTTTTCCGTTTTTCCATGCTAATTAATGCACATCAAGTTGGTCGATATGCTGAGTAAGTTTCTCAGCCAGTGAAATCCAAATTACCTTGAATTCGGGCGCCACTTCGTTTTCTGCCTTCGCGAGCGCATGCTCCTTGCGAATTGCAAGTGTCATCGCGGAGCGTTCCGTTATGACATGGCTTCCGCATTTTGGATCGCATTGATAGTCGCCGTAACATTCCGGCTCTTTTACAGAAGAGCTAACGAAATTTTTCGTACAGCTACCGATGCTCGTTGGCATGTGACTTACACCTTGCAATGCCATTTTCCTAATGTAGAGTTCACGGCTTTTACCATATAATCCGAGACCAACAAAGAATGCGTCGATTCTGGCCTTATGCTCAGCCGCACCACCTCCCGCAAACTTAGCATCCTCGGCGTAGAGATCTAACAGGGCATCTTCACGCGCTTCGGCTATCCGACTAGTGATGCTATCCATAAGGATCGCTCGGTACTTGCCGTAACCTGCCGTAACATTGTTTGGCATAGTAGCAAATCTGCTATGGAAATGCTTAAGTTGCATCGATATGAAAGGTAGTCCTACCTCTTGTTTTGCCAGCTGAGAAACTAACGTTTCTCGACATTGGTGAACGGAAAACAGATGTCCTTCGAATAATCCTTTCGTGTCTATCTTTTCGATCCAGCGGATAAACTTCGTATTGAGCGCTCCGCCGCGATATCCATGTCCAGAAGACGCAAACCCGTCAAGTTGGGGCGAAAACAAATAGCTGTTGCCCGTGAAGTTGCATATAAACATAAGTATTTCGTAGGCGTCCCTGACAAGATCAATCGCCATCCATCCCTCAGACGTTGGCTCATCTCTTGGCCGTCCCTTCACGAGTTTGGAATCTAGAAACCAATATCCCAGCCGATAACTTAAGCAACCAACTTTCAAAAATTTACTGTCGGACAACCGCATCCCTGTCAGTAACAGAATTATCATCATTGAGGCCGCGTGCGCATCGTTTGCTAAGAGTGCAACTCGACCACGTTCGACGCCAAATTGCAAGATAAAATCTTGCCCGTTTACACCAAAAAACGAGGAATCGTAATACGCCGTCACTGCTTCCGTCCAAGTTGCAGACGCAGCATACAGTGGTTCGGTTTTGGACGTTGCGCATTCCTTGTCATGGATCGTAAGACCAGCAGCGGTTTTGAAATCTCCAATGGCCCGCTTGCAATAGTCGAGCAAAAAAAGAAATTGTTCGTCTGAAAGAGTCGGGATGTTCCCTGGATCCTCCCCTATGGCGAACTGCAAAGACGAATGCGTAATGTCGCGCAAAGACCACTGAAGCGGCTTGGACAGATTCTTCTGAACAATAGGATCCGAAATTAGCTTAAGCGCACGCTTTAGATGAACGTTTGGAGGATATTTAGACACCGCCTGTTCCAACATTGAAAAGCTGATATCTGAAAGCGCGCGAATGCTGCTACCATATTGACCCTTAACATCAAGAATTAAAAAAGAGAAGAATCTAGCCAAGTCCTCAATACGAGATTTGACCGTAACTGGCAATACACTAGCTTTCGTATCCCTCGCATGCTTTAACAGCTTTGGAAAATGGCTGTGAATAGCCGCAGCCACCTTCAGGTCTTGCACAATTTCAACAGTTAAACACAAATCGAACTTTTTCTTTGCGAACGAATTTCGATTACCAATAGTAGAGCCACGACCATCTATATAGTCTCTCCAAACTATGCTTGATGAAGTCTCTCCCGCGTACAGTGGATCTTCCTCCGACATAAATCGCCACGTCCAATCGCCGAAAGAACCAAGCCATATTGGCATATCGGAAGGAAAAGCCGCAGTACCTGCAACCACGGACTTTAGCAATAGTTGATGCGCTGAGGTTTTCAAAATTACAGTCCTTGGTAAACAAGCTGATCAACTAATACGTCCTCAAGAGAACCTGCTACGATCCTAGCATTATCGACCACCTCGTGAGGAAAGATTTCTTCAGTGCTGACAATGGTATCGATCATCTTGACGACATCGGTGAACAGGTCTTTTCGAGAACGTATTGATGGCGCATCGGACTTCAACGCAACACTAAGGCGACTTTGGTACACGATCAGCTTCGGTAAAGAGTTTTCAGTAATAACGGCTCGATCGCAGAATAAGCACATATTCCAGAATTTACACACGGTTCCAATCTTATGGTTCGTTATCTTGCGCACATCCTCACTAGGTTTGTAAGGATCTGCGCATCCGCATCCAGAAAGCGTTTCAGCAAAGTCAGTAGTATTTCGAACCTGACCACTTTGTCCGGTTGACGGTACGCCTTGTTCCTTGAAGGCTGTAGCCGAACGACTTACGATTGCCTGTAAAGCTTCGGAAACCGTTTTATGAAACGCTGGCGTTAATTGCCTTTGATCAAGGTATTCAGCCGTTGCGTTTATGGTCGCGTGGCCGCAAACAGCTTGGACTTTCAGCATATCCGCACCTGCAAGTACCATGTTCGTGACGAACGTCGGCCGAAGTCGGGCTAGATTAAAACTGAATTCACTTCCGAGTATTGCTGGAAGATTTTCGTCTCGCATAAAGCGGCGGTACCACTTCCCTGCTTTGCGATGAGGGTCGATCGCAACGATTACAGTACTTTGCTCTTTTTGAGACCGTTCCACATCTTGAAATATAAACAATCGCTTAGCAATCGAATCATCTGCCTGAAGACGAATCGACTTAGTCACAGCCAATACTAGCCCAAGAAGCCGACGAACTCTCTCTACCTTAGACTCTTCAAGATAAAGTTCTTGCACTTCTAGCAGTGGAAGATGGAGTTCCTTCTCTTCAGGACGTGAAGAACTTCCGGATCTCTTTTTTTTATAGAATATTACTGCCTTACCTGTAAGCGCGTGCTCCTCCTGGAAACAATCAGTCTCCAGGTCTTTTATTGATTCAACATTCAATCCTGTCAGCATCGCCAATTCTGCTGCTAAAGGCATGACTAACCGATCATCGATATAAGGCCACACTCCCCAACGCACGAACAACTGACGCAACCTATCCAACGTACAAACACGGTCCAGATTACGCCGAAGGAACTCAGACATCATTAATGCAGGATTACAATCATACTGATTCTCGAACGCCCACAGAATTGCTCGTTCATCGTTTTGCTTGACAAGCCGCGGGATTAAGCCAAAAGCCTGCTCCACACTCCAGCGTTCTTTTAATAATCCCCTTACTTTCTCAAGATCAAGCTTATAAACACGAACTGCCTCTGCGATTGAAGGATACGTGACACCCTCGAGGGTGACTTTTACGTACGACTTTCCTTTCTGCTCATGAGGTTCGAGCCCGACTGCTTGTTTAACGGTTAAGCCTCTAAGTAGCCGCGCTCGAACAAGATTATCTCTAAGTGCATAGGCCCCTGCCAGTTCCTTTACAGAATAGAATTTTCTTCCGCCAATCGTGCAATTAATTGATCTACCACCGAGCGTTATGAACCCATCGCCTCTTTTCAAGCTAGTTGCTTTGCCAGCTGTTAGGTCTTTGTCTCTGTCAATAACTGGGCTGTTATTCGCCTCATCGCGTTCGACGCCATTTGCGCGTATGTTCGGACGCGCAACTCTGTAAGGTATGCCGTTTCCCGTGGGTGTATAGCCAGAAACAACCTTTTCTGCAAGTCCGATCCACCTTGCGATTGCTGCGTTTAGCACGTCTTGTTCATCCGGCAGGTAGGCCATACGCTGATTGGTTTCAAGTACACCTTTGAACATTGGTGCGTGATAGACCATGGCGTCAATAATTCGGAGGCCATAGGCAAGATCCATTACTTGCCGGACAGCTTTATACAACGTGTAGCGGGTCTTGCTTGCTAGCGCCTGCTTTGATAGCCAGTCGTTAAAGCGTATCAGAGCATCCGACTCCCAATAACGAGTCAAAAAGAATCGTGGGTCTTCCTCCAACTCAGAGTAGCCTGCCTGCGTCTCGACGACATATCCGATATATCTCTCTTTCGCCCAACGCCTTTGCCTAATAACGCTCGATGACGAGCCACCTTCAGATTGGAAAAAAATCCATCGAATTTGTGCGTGCGGGTCAGCGCGCGTTGGAGTCGGTGGATTATTAAGTCTGACTACTTTCTCAGCCACGATGACCTCTTCTTTCCAAGTGCTGATTAGAACCTAAAAACGTTGCGGAACGAATTTTCTCCGCTTCTTCAAGTCGGTCCACACGTCGGCCCTCGTCAGTCAAGCGTTCGAGCATCGCGGGAGAAATTTGGGTATAGATTTCGGTGGTGGTTAAACGGGAATGTCCAAGCACTTGTTGAGCTGTAAGCATTCGATCTTCATAGGTCTTACCGAAATCAGAACGAAGAATCGAAAACGCTGTTCCATGTCTCATCCAGTGAGTACAAAACCGGTCATCTAGACCTTGACGTCGAACCGCTTTTTTGAATTGTTTTGAAGCATTTCTGCTACTCCACTGCTTTCCATTCGTGGTCAAAAAAACAGGCTTATCGGGGTCACTCAGTGACCAGTCACTCGCAGTTCTATAGTCCAAACTGCTATGATACCTTTTAATACGATGCAGAACTGCACGTGAAATAAGAGTTACCCGTGGTTTTGAACGCCCCGCCCTCCCTTTATTCCCAGCAACGCTAACTGGAATAAAGGCATATGAGGAATCATATTCATCCAATCTTGGCAGATCCTTCAGCTTAAAGTTAACTAGTTCAGAAATTCGCAGTCCCATATCGAATTGCGCGTGGAACATGCAACGTTCACATTCATTATGCAACCCATTGAGAAGGGTTACAATGACGTCATCAGGAATAAACTTCGGGCTCAACGGCGAAGGTGACGACGTAATATATCCAAGTATATCCTCAGGCCCCCAGGGAGATTTCTCCAGGCTTCTTATATTTCCGCCTTCTAGAGTGCATAGCCAAGTAAAAAACTGCTTAACGCATGCTTCTCTTAGATGCAAGGATTTATCGCCAAGGCCTTCCTCAGACATCATGTAATCTAACCACGCAATAAGGTCCGATCGGGTAAACAATCTTATATTGCCGTCGATGTCGAGGTTTGGATAAGGAGGATATGTTTCTATCCATCGAGCCAAGTACGAAAGCATCCTTGCATACTGACTTGGTGTGCTAGGGCTTAAACTTAACCCGACTTTTTTACGGAGATACCGCAGCCAAGCGCACATTGACTTTACCAACCGCCCGCGTCCGTCGATAATGGCAAGGATTGGGTAAGGTTTACTGTCCGGAGTCAGCACAAGACTTTGCTCGGTTGCCAGAACTACAATTTCTTTGGACGTGTGCGTAGGTGCAGGAACTGCTCTGAACGCGGCCTTGAATTCTGGACTTGTAGCCAAGTAAGTACTTCCTGAAGAGTGAACAAGATTGATGAAATGGACAAACAGTATGGTTCCGACGCGTAGACCCGTCAACAAAAGAAGAGACACCTGTCCGAAAAAGTTTCTTAGTTGGTCTTTCTGGTTTAGGTACCTTAAACACCTGTATTCGAACCACCTGGAACAGGCCAGGCTGCAGCTGACGCGCGAGCCGCGCGCGCTGCCGAAGCTGGTCATCAAGCGCAAGCCGGCGTCGATCTTCGACTACCGCTTCGAGGACTTCGAGA
>Ga0265780_10001488_pt1 | contig 32895 bp, 20 predicted proteins | sample P1T30metagenome_FD_192432 | JGI IMG/M metagenome (GOLD analysis project Ga0265780, IMG submission 192432) | Plant litter microbial communities from East Loma Ridge, Irvine, California - P1 T30 | ecosystem: Environmental > Terrestrial > Plant litter > Unclassified | place: USA: California...
TTCTACAGGGATTCCAGAATTCTCTGGTCGTTGGTCGGCCTCCGATCTGCGCGCTGTAGGGCTTGTTCCCCAGATCTTGAGTTTGTGGTTGCATTAGTATTTCTGGCCGCGTTGGCCGGAAGGCTATTTCAGCAGGCGGAATATTTAGGACGTTGGGCTTGAAATGTGGACCAGCGTCTCACCGCAACAATGTGAATGGGATTTTGGAATATTTGGAAGAATATCGACAATCGTGAAGGAATGCATTCGGTGTCTCTAGCGTGTGGGGAAATCGTTCATGCGAAGCACGGTCCGATTGCGGTCCCATCACCCCGAGTGTCGATCCTGTTGCGACGACGGCTACATATAATCCGACCACCCTCCTCGGACCCGAAAGCATTGCCAACACGCCACGCAGAGTCTACTGATGTGAAACTGGTACGAAAATAGCTCCACTGAGCCAGAGTCCCGTGTTCCAATCCAACAGTTCATGCACAGCATGATGGTGCCTTGGGCTATCCGACCGCTGCCCAAGGCTTCTGCGTTGAAATTTAGACAGGAGATATTCCTGCGGTCTGGATTGGTCGAAGATAATATCATGGCGATTCATGTCCTCAACTCACATCGGCGATTGTCCTCGCCTGCAGCAGGAGGACTGAATGGCCGTTGTTAGATCGAATCTTAATATCGTACACCTAATTCGTGCACGCGAGCTTTGACGGACTAGAGTCCGGTATCCGGTCGACAGGGACTGTGCCGTCCCGCAACCTTGGCTAACAGCTTCTGGAAGGCGTTTCAGGCGTTGATGGGTTTTACGCTGGGATGCCTGGAGCAACTGCGACAGGGGATTTTAAAATTGGTATCTTTGAAGGGGAAGAGAGGGTCTGGCGAGGACTTGCTTTGTCAATGACTATACTTGGCTCCTGGCGTGCTTTAAATGACACGTTCGTCTTTGGTACAACCCATGTGTAAGATGATGGAGTGCACATGCATAATGCTAATGGAGTAGTTGAGCATCGTTGTGCTCAGGCGGGCTTGATCCCGAACCCGATCGTCTTCAAGGAAGCAATTACCTAGAGACGTGAACAGCACGTTTGTGCGAAGAGATGCACCGGTTAATGACATGGAGACACTTCTTTGGCGTGTCTTTGGGTGACCGTCTAAAGTCGCAGCGTGGTGTCTGGCGTTTAGTCTGACCTTGGGCCATGTGCGTGGCTTGTCGTCATGAAAACGGGAGCCAATGAGGGAATGGGGCTAGATTCCAATTATTTTAACATGGCAAATCAGCGTTTCAATGGATTTTTCAGCGGCTGTGGAGCATGGCCTAGCCACGTGGGAGCAGTCCCATGTGCGTCATTGACAAGAATGGACCTACCAGTACCAGAGCCTCATCACTCGAAACACAAAGCTAGAGGGCGAGCTAGCTATGGTGTCGTGATAGTTTGGACCTGGCCTCGAAGCCATGGTGCGAATATAACAGTGCAGACTAGAGGCGGAACTACTGTAGGCCATCCAGGCGCGATCTGCGAGCTGCCGAGGCTGTTTACTCGAAAGGGGATAGCGGTCTGAAGAGCTTTCCAGCACAATGATACTTTGTGGTTCGTTCCTGGAGTGCGGATGGGTAAATTTCCTGCGCGGCTAAAGGAGGAAGGGTGGAAGAGTAGTGCTAGTTGGCTGATTCGGATCGGAACAGGCCTCCTAATAGGTGTTGTTGTGAGGCATCCTGCGCGGGTACAAGTACAGCAGATCAGAGGGGGCGTCGATCTCCGACTGAGGCTCGTGAGTGCCGATGGGCAGCCTCTTGGGCAAATAGAGTTTGCGAGGCACGTTGACGGAGAATTCGATGAGAGGGCGTCGGCTGCTCTCCTCTTCTCCTGTCCTAGGGCGTCGAAGGGTTGTGGCGATTAGGGGCAGCGGTGGACTGCGCGGTGATGATGCGCCTGCCAAAGCTGCCCATCTGCCATGGTCACGACAAAGTTTATATTGACTCGAGTCAATTGCAGCGGAAAGTCCCTGCGCAAGCATGAATCGAAGAAGGGTGGTAAGTGCTTCTAGCGCGATGATGACCTGCAAATGATGTGCCTCTGCTGATGAAGCGAGGAGGCGTGAGTCGTGAGTCGTGAGTCGTGATGGATTTGCAGCTCTGTTGAGGCTGAGGGCGACTGCGTCTTCTTTCAGGTATTGTCTTGTTCTTGTTCATCCTGTCTCGCACGGCAGCTCTCCTGATTCTGATCTGCCCGCAAGGTGCAGATTCGCAATGCGAACGGTGGTGCCGCACTGTCGGGCACCTCAGCCATCCCTGGTGCCGCGGTATTGCGGTATCGTATCCGCCAATCGCCACTTCGGGTGGCGCTCCCAATACCTCCTATTGCGGTCCCCTGCGGTCCTGCGGTCCTGCGGCCTGCGGCCTGCGCACCAGCCTCCGGCTCTGCTGTCGCATGGGCGGTCGGCGTCGTCTTCTGGACAGGGGCCACAGACTGTGCATGCGACCTGGTCCTGGTCTGGTTCCTGCTCGTCTTCCTGGCACACGCAGCGCGCTCGACACCAGCACACAAGGCGAGATATAACCATGCCGGGCCATTGACGCTGCTCCGCTTGGGCTCCACCGTCCTGAGCTTTCGTCAGAGCCTTGGCTACCACCATCGCTGCAGATTGAGCCAGTCCCGTTCTATTCATCCCAAGCCCCAATCCCCTGTTGCGTCCCTGTTCCGTCACCCTTAGCCCACCCCGGCACGCTGCACAGAGGCGAGCCGGTAGTTCCAACCTAAAGGTCCACCCAACCCGCGCCCTCTTCAGAGCCATTCTACTCCTATGAAACGAGTTTGAAGCAGGCAAAGAAGAGGCTAGCCGTTCTCCATACCAACCCGCTCTCTCCCATGTCGCCCGGTCTGCATACTTCTTTGTCTGGCAGCCGAAGCCATCCCACCCTCTCTTCACACCCACACCCACACCCACACCCAAACCATCCACAGGACCAAGGACCCGTTGAAGCCAGCCTCGTCCAAGTCGGACTGCTCCACCCCAGGTACTACAAGAAAAAGACAACACGGACCGTCGCCTTCACGCCGCCCGGCGACTCTACCCACCGTACTTGCTCCTTGCGACTTGTCTGAGAGCCGACGTCGCTCATGTCTTTTCTAGGATTGCGTCCCAGCTCGCGCAGTTCGTCTGCCCGCACCCCCAAGCCCTTCTCTGCCAGCACCACCACCCTCGACTCGCACGCTCCGCCCCGCTCCGCCAGAGGCATGGCCGGCGTCATGGACATTGAACGGTCGCGGACCCGCCGGGAGCGCACATATATCAACATGGAGTGCTGCGTGTGTGAAGAGAGCCTCGAGTACACACTGCGCGGCGAGCGCATCCTGCAATTGAGCTGCGGGCACGTCAGCCATGAAGCCTGCTTCTACGAATACATCCGCGAATTCGAGTCGCAGCAATGTCCCACTTGCAATGCCACTTTGGGCCTCGACACTAGCCGTGGAGTGCAGATGGACCTCGGTATGTGTGACAAACTCATCGCGCCGCCTGTGCCACCTCACTAACCCGCGGCCCCCAGAGAAACTGAGCAGCATTGTACGCTCTGTCCAGAGCGACTCTTCCACCACAGCTCCCAGCCACCGGAGCGCAACTAACACACCAACTCCCTGGGACAACCAAACCGTGTCATCACAGCAGCACCATAGCGACCAGGTCAATGGCCGTTCACGGAATGGGAGCGACGCCTCTGCCCGCTTTGCACCCAGTCAGTCCCGCCAGCGGGACAGCAGCCACAGTCGCGATCGCATCTCGGAACGCGGCCCATCGCGGCAGCACATGCGTACTGAAAGCGGCGCCACCGGACACGCATCCTCCAACAACGACTACGTCCAGGACGGCCGGCGGCATGACTACGACGTGCAATCCACCGAAACCAGCTTGAGCAGTCCACGCGGCCTGTTGAAGAGCCCCATCCCGCCTCCTACCGTCACAGTCCGGAGCGAATTCCCAACTCTTTCTCGGTCGCGGCAGCAGCAAAGCTTGACATGTCTCATCACCGTCGAGGTGACCGAGGGCAAGTGGCGCGCAGACCCCGACGACATGCGAGGCGTTGCCCCGCCACCCGTGCCCTCCATCGCAAGTGCAGGAAGCTTTTCTCGCGGCAAGTCGCCCTCCAACGCCAGGCAGTACGACTCGCCATATGAATCGGCCGAGGCCCTGGACGAAATTACTGAGGATTTGCATACGCGCGTCGACAACTGGCATGGCCTGGATTTCTCGCGCTTCGGCAAGCTCCGACTGCACGGCCACATTCGCGTTGGCAAGGACCGCCAATCATGGCAGGAGCTCGAGTGCTACCTGTTCTCGGAAATGCTCATCTGCGTGAAAGAGAAGAAAGTGACTACCCAGTCACAATGGGACGGCCCAGCAGCATCCGCTGGCAAGAAGACGAAATGCACACTCAAAGGCTCCATCCTGATTAAGAAGCATCTCAACCAGGTCGAGCACTCCGCCGACGACCTCATACTCACTCTCAGCCTCTCCGTTGCAGAGCTTCCGTCGTTCCACTTGCAGTTTCCAGACAGGGAGCAGCTCGAGCTATGGCGACGCGCCTTGATGGACATTCGCCTCGACTTTCCGACCAGCAGGGCCATGCACGACTACGACCAAGACTTCTCCGGCACCGACGAGGACGACTACCGTAGAAGGCGACTCTCATCCGTGAACTCATCCTATGGCGCATCCCGATCGACCATGACAGCGCCCACTGAATACACAAACTCCCGTGCAGGCCAGCCCGAGCCCCGACTCGGCAACACGGTTCACGTGCCCATTGATGTCGTCGTCGTCATACCCGTGTCTTCATCGATGCAAGGTCTGAAGATTAATTTGCTGCGCGATACCTTGCGATTTCTGGTGCACAATCTTGGCGAACGCGATCGCATGGGTTTGGTCACTTTCGGCTCAAGTGGAGGAGGCGTTCCGATTGTGGGTATGACCAGCAAAGCCTGGAGAGATTGGCCAAAGGTGCTCGATTCGATACGACCCGTGGGCCAGAAGAGTCTCCGTGCTGATGTTGTGGATGGTGCAAACGTGGCCATGGACCTCCTCATGCAGCGGAAATCTAGCAACCCCTTGTCTAGCATTCTACTGATCAGCGATTCGTCTACATCAGACGCCGAGAGTGTCGACTTCGTCATCTCTCGCGCTGAAGCTGCCAAGTGAGTTAAACACCTCGTACTTGATACTTATTTTCTGCTAATATTCTGCAGGGTCTCCATCCATTCATTCGGGCTCGGACTAACTCACAAGCCTGACACCATGATTGAGCTCTCTACACGCACCAAAGCGTCTTACACCTACGTCAAGGACTGGATGATGCTTCGTGAGTGTGTCGCAGGATGCCTTGGCTCTCTGCAAACCACCTCACATCAAAACGTCCGATTGAAGCTGCGGCTCCCCGAAGGCTCCCCAGCCAAGTTCGTCAAGATCAGTGGTGCCCTTCAGATCACCAAACGAGCGACTGGAAGAGACGCCGAAGCTTCTTTGGGTGATTTACGCTTTGGCGACAAGAGAGATATCCTTGTTCAGCTTGTCATCGCCCCAGATACTGGCTCACCCGAGCAAGTTCCACAAGACCCTTGGGAATCGATTGTATCCGGCTTGGAAGCATTAGGTGGACCACTAGACCAAGACGAGTCACGTACACTCAGCGTCGAGGAGGTGCCCTTAATCCAAGCTGATCTCACGTATGGAGACATCCTACGCGAGGGCTCACTGTCACACCTCCCAAGGCCCTCGTTGCTCGCTATCACACTTCTGCCATCTGGCCCAAAGAGAAGTCCAACTGGACGTCCACCAACACCTCCTATCCCACCTCATCCCCATGTTGTACAACGTCGCATGGAGCTGCTTACATCAGACATGCTGACCCGCGCACTGACACTTGTTTCACGCGGCCAACATGAACGAGCTCACCATCTCCTCAAGGAAACAAGGAGTATCTTGAAAGGTCTCGGAAAAGGCGGGTTGCCACCACTGCCCCCTCCCGGCCACCGTCGCAACGATGCTTCCAGCGCCACAGGAAGCACTGGCGATTCTTCACCCACCACCAACAGCAATAACGGGGAGATGCGACCCCGTACGCCTTCGCCCCACGCCGATAGCCCCTTCACTCCTGCAGCGGGCATCGACGCGCGAACCATGCACGCACTCGATGCGGAGCTCGAATCTAGCCTCGAATGGATCAATCACCCTGCCGTCTTCGGTAGAGACTCGCGTAAGGCGGTATTGCAGGCCATCGGCGTCATATCCTCACAACGCGCATACACTTTCCGATCACCTTCCGAATCGCTTTGGGCTGAGCGAATCACGGGCGTGAAGCGCTTGTCAGAGCGCTCACGATTATGGCGCGAGTCTGGTGACCAAGAAGCGCTCATGGAAGAGAACTAGTTGCTCGCGTCATCTATCTCGCCTATATTACGACTACCATTTTTGAATGTTGTACTACTACAATGTCTTGGGCTTTTGTTACTTATCAGCATTTTACATCTCGATCTTCGAGTCTTGCGGTTTTGATGTTGGCACATATACCGTATCTGGGCGCCTTGCTGACGACTTGAGCCTTCGTTCGCTTTTTTTTCTTTGGGTTTAACGATACCACCACGATCTTATTCATTACCTTTGATTCTTGGTTCGCAAAAGACATGGTTGCGAGCGTCACTACAATTTCTGATTACACCTTAGAGGATACCACTTGCTTAGCAACACTGCAATCATCGTAGCTCAGTGCATGAATATTCACATACACGTAATATCCAACTATTCCAACTACTCCAATTTCAAGCGATTCTGTTCAAGCCGAGATACCGTCGGCACCTCTGCAGGTCATTGCCTAGAAGAACATAGGTCCAAAGTGGCACCATTTTGCTGCAGGCCTATTAGAAGTACATGCTAGTCCTCTACCGTTGGGTATTCGCTCTGACAGGCTAGACCGTAACAATAGAGTCCATCTGATGCGCAGACCTCTACAATACCCTAGTTAGCATGCTTATGCGTGCCAATCTGCACCACCTGCATGCACGCACTATCAAATCAACCGGCTATACACAAACCGAAGCTAGTCATGCTGCTAAGTACCTCCGCCATGTCCTAGACAACCCGACTGAGGTGCGCAATAGTCTCGATTATCTCCAAACACGAAATCTGCCGCCTTTGCCTGCCTGTCATATCCAAGCGAGGCAAGTAACGGTGAACTCCGCTACTAGTCAAGCTATACCGGTCCTTTTTCCGAGACCCATCCACCCATTTCTCGACCTAGACCTATACTACCCCTCACATAGGACAGACCTTTCTCTCGGCAAATGTACGGTAAGCGGCGCTAGCGCTCACCACTATTCTCTATTCATACTCCAACAACACGGGTATTCCCATCTTACTTGCAGCAGTGTTTACAATGGCAGCCAACAATCACTTGCGTCGGTGATCATCTTGTCCAGTAAGCCTCACCAACTCGTGTCACCAACCGACGGTGATCATGCTTTAATATCGAAGTCCTGCATGAATCTGTTTGCTGACATGGGGCGGTGTTAACGGGGATCGAGCCACGAGTAAGTAAAGATCGACAATCGGCGGCGGGTCTGTCCGCTTCACAACAGGCTCGGAACATCGATCATACCTGCTTTTCTCTAAGGGTTCCATGATGTTTACTTTTTATTTATGGTTTTCGCCTCTGTAATCTCTTCTTTGGGCATAGAAACGCACACCAATTGTTGTACCGAGAAGGAAAGGAAGTACCCGACAAAGGCACGGGCGATCTCAATACCGGAGCTACGACTTGGACCCATGAAAGTCGATGTGGCTGGGAGAAGGGGACCAGGATCTGAAACGACAATAATTCGAACCCGTCTTCCCTTCGACCATCAACAAACGCCCAACTCTAATCGTTCCAGATGAACGGGTCCATAACGGCTAACCGAGCTCTGCTGACGGCAGCTGCAAACCCCAACGATCCCTTGTCGGTCTGGTTTGTGTGACGTCGTGGCACGCGAGATGCAGGAACACATGGACATGGCTGTGAAGTGGAAGGGATGGAAGTGGTAGCACGGCATATGGGATCAAAACCCGCTCCCAACACCATGCAGGCTCGACCTTGCTTTTGCCGTATCCGATTGTGGATTTGGCATCGAATCATGCACCGCGGAGACTGCACATCGAAAAAGTAAACATCTACGAGCCGCTTCACCGGAACTGCCGCGAAGGGTCGATGTTGGAGACCAATATTGGCTTCTCTCCGTTCCCGCGGAGCGCTGCCAATAGCATCCTACCGGAGCACTGAAGGGATTCCTATGGTCGAACGATCAATAGTAGAAATCCCCGTTTGGTCTGGCGTTGCACAAAAGACATAAAACGGTCCCACGGTCCTTACGGGTGTCGTCCCGTCTGCCATCGTCGCGGCCAGCCGTCCCGCACTCACGTTGGTACTTCGGAGCGCCTTTTGGGAGTTCCGCTTCGCCTCGACGGCGGGACGTTTCAATCGTCGCGGCTCAAGCCACAGCTAGACACGCTTCGGGAATGACAGCAGGGATATGTGGGTCCAACGACAAAACGTAACGGCTATTCCAGTGTAGCGAGAAAGGCTGTGGTACCAAACCGCGAAGGGCAACGGTGCTACAGGGGAAAAAGCAGGGCGTGGTATCCTGCGTGCGGCGACGTGCGTTCGTGTGATGTAATGCGAACCCGCCAAGTGCCATGGTAGGCAGGTAACGGCGCTATTTCAGATGTCTACCCAGTTCGGGGATTTATCGTGAGTGTCGCTGGGAGCGTGGAGGGTTTCCTTGTCGCGTACTTGTTTCCGACGAAATCTCATTTGATCGGCGCAAATACATGTTCCTGCCACATCCAGAGCCTTGCAGATAGATGCGCGCCGCTGTGCTGGGAAACCTATCATGGGCGGCGGAAGCGCACACATGTGTGTTGCAATATCAGTCTCCCATCCAAGTCGCACTAACCCGTCTTCACCACTTTCCGCGTCTCGAAAATACTTCCCCCGCGCCTCCTCCCCGCGATAGAGCCCGAGTGGGGGTGACCTTAGCAATGGCAAAAGCAAATCCACCAGAAGTAAAATGCTCCGGCGCGTGGCGCCCAGGAACCCGAAGATAGGTACGTGACAGCAGCTACCATCCCTGCGCAGTCATCAAGAAGCAATATACCAACACCGTAGGTGCATGTTGGTGTAAGCAAACACACACACGTGCAGCAACCCCCAATGGCCACAACATACAAAGTGAAGCTGTCCAAACGCTTCCTCGCATCCACGCTCCAAAACAGCGACCCTATCCCCACGGACCGAAACCTGCGTGCGCGACACCAGGATCGCTCCCGTATAGTCCAGGTATACCGTATGCGACGGCAGTGTCATGCCATATCTGCACTCCACCAACCCTCGCCCTCCGATCCCATTTCCCCGCCCAAGGCACCGGCTCGGCACACGATCGCACCGGCGCGAGTCATTGCCCCAAAATACTCCCGACGGCGTGGTGGTCGGGATGTCTGAAGGATCAGGCAGTTTTGACGAGGCACGTCCGTGTCGATATTCCTGCCACACATGGGCTTAGCATGAGATGCGGGCCCACGGCGCTGGCGATACTCGTCGCAGGTTGAGGAGTGAGCAATCCATGTCTTTGGGATACGTGGTGACGGTGTCGCGGCGCGCGCGTGCGGTTCCATCTCCACTGCTCGTCTCGTCATGTGGAGGCAACGACATGTCTGCGCATCGGGACGACGTGCTCCACATGGCATCTGAGCAAGTGCAGACGCCAGAGATGGTGCCGTACGGCCGCATGAGCAGTTTGGTATTTTCTCCTTCGCGCTGTGTATCGTCTCCGGACCCTGGACCTTGTTGCTCCACCCGTCTGTCTCGCTCGTTCTTCCGACTGTGTGCAAAATCTCCGCGTACTGCGCGTGACAGGCTATGTGAGCAGGGACATCCTGTACTATATAGCCTGCATGTATAACGGTGCTGCGTCGCAAATGTTACCCCAAGAGCATGAGTATAGCTTTGCGTTATCGGATGGGCTACCACTTAACACACCCTGGTCGCTTTCCGTCGTGGTTGACAAGATCTTGCAGGTACTACAAACTCCTTTCGATAGACGAAAGCCGTAATTTATTGCTTACTCCCGTCTTATCGGTTGGCAATACTTGTCACAATACTGAGTCGTTGTTAACAGCATCGGTGCTTCGAAGGTACGATAGGATGGTTTAGCTTTCATCCGTAGGAAGTGGACTCGAGCTACGTTGATACTCAAGCTTTTGGTGAAACACATGGCCGCGTACGCCGATCACTCCCAATAGAGGCAGGAGGGCTTCTGTCGACCCATCATATACACATCTAGTATTGAGCCGGAGATACATCAAAGGCCGACTTATGAAGGGACTGACAGTGCTGATGAAGAGATAATTACACCATGTGCGATTGACACATTTCATGACTTCAGTGCGTTTCAATATGGTTGCAGCACATGTATACGATCCATTACAAAAGATCCTTTCTTAGAAGAGTGAGTCCTTGTGTCCAGAGAGAGATCTCTCCATAGCTCTTGCTCATATTCATATTTCGTGTTTCATTCTCCTCCATTTTGCCCTCGCCAGTTCTGCCTTCCTCGTCATGATCGATGCTGGGCACTGCATACCGCGCTCCGACCTCTCATATCCTGCTCTCCTCGTTGCTGTATGGTCCCGCCTCCCATTCTCCATCCGCACACTTCTCAAGATGTGCGATTCGCGCTCCTCCGCTGGCTCTCAACCTCACTTCCGTCGTTCCGTCCAATCCCTGATCCTTTGCGGTCCGGCAAGTGTCCCTCCACCACACACAATTCGACCTGAGCGTCGTCGTTGCCACTCTGCTCTTGCTTGCGTCGCTTGTTGGTGCAGTGGCACATGATTACGAGCATTATCGTGATCGTGAGGACGGTGAGGGAGATGATGATCGCGACCACAATGGCTATCGTGACTCTAGACGAGCCATTGTCTTTGGTAGAGGTAATCATTGGCACGGCTGTTTCGGTACGCTTGCTCGGGGCGGGTACGGTGAAGTAGGTGCGGAGAAACGTGTGCGACGCTGCGGCTTGGATTCAATAGAGCTCTGAGACTCACTGCTTGTGGAGAGAAGATGCAATGTATGCTGCAGAGTGTGAGTTGCGTGTGAAAAAGAGTAAGTGGCGAAAGTTTGGTGAGGCAAGACAGCCACGTGGATATCGCGTGGGATCGAGGGCGAGCGGTGAGCTGAGCGTACGCCAGTAGCCATACAAGTTTTGCCTTTGATTCCGCAGCATGTGGCATCGATATGATGCATCGTCTCGCCAATTCTTACGCATGTCCCACTCGTTTTCATCCTCTCGCCTGGCGAGCTCTCTGCACACCATCTTTACTTCTACAGCAGATGCTTGCTGCTCTGGTGAAGGTCGATCAATCGCCAAAGGACCTATATGATCGCTACCGTGATCGGAATGTTGATGGCGACAAAGGCGGTCCACAGGTAGATGTGCGACCTGGGCTCCGATGAGTCCCGCACATATATTTCTGAATTGACAATGTAGCTCAAGGTGCTCAAAGGCCCGACAGAGTCATCGATAAAAACAACCCGACTTAACCAACTGAGTGACAATGGCAGGGGGAAGCGCTTTGGTATCTCGAGGCGGCTGTAGGTAGTCATCATGGCGCTGAATTGAAACAACGTAGCTTAGGTTAATCGAAAAAATTCCAAAGCTTGGAATAGCTACAAACGCGGCAAGTGCAGGGCTTTCTTGAGACGAGAAGAAGACTAGTAGGAACGTGATGTGGTTGGCACAGGTACGTGTTTGCAGTCACTGCCCGACCCGATAAGCCCAAGCGACAAGGAAACAACAACTGATTTAGTGACTGTTCATTCCACACATGCCTACTTAAGTACCTACAACTTCCTAGCCATCGATCCGTGATCCCAACACGCCGTCCCTTACATGTCCCTAAGGTCTCTAAAACTACAACAATTGAAAAGGAAAAGATCGAACATAAAGAAGGTGGTAAAGGTCAGAAGTATTAGGGCGGGTACTTCGAAAAGAGAAAGATCAAATTACAACAGACTTATTCAAGACCAGCAGATCGTACAACGCCCGCGACCAATATTCAAATTGACCAATGATAAAAACGAAAGTGGGTGAATATCAACACAATGAAGTGGAGTACTGAGTTTCTCTTCAACGTGTTGCTTACTGGGCAACAACGTCCTCCTCAGCCCAGCCAGGCAGGCCGCCGTCGCCTTGGATGGCAAGACCATAGCCACCATTGCCGCTTCCGAAACCACCAATACCAGAGCTCAGGCTACCAAAAGACCCTTGCTGACCACCCTGGCTTGATTGAACAGAGTGATTGAAGGGACCTTGAGTAAAGGCTGGCAAACTGACAGCGCGAGAGTGCTGAGCACGTGCGTTGAGGTTTGAGGGAGCGAGAAGGCCTCCGACCGTAGTCGCACTAGACCCGTTACCACCTGAGGACCCATTGATCAGGCTAAAGCTCGAGGTACTGTTGTGCGAAGTGTGCGAGTGATGGGATTGTGTAGTGGGGTTGAGTTGGTCAGCGCCATAGAAAGCCGCTTGTGGCGATTGGAATGATTGCTGTTGCTGCTGGCTTTGCTGCTGCTGTTGTTGTTGCTGTTGTTGCATGCTCATCTCAGCTTGTTGCTGGTGCTGGTGCTGTTGCTGAGCCTGGAGGTACATCATCAACGGATTGTTGTTGCCACTGTTCAGGATGTTGGCCGGAGCGGGGGCCTGCATGGCAGGGAACTGTCCATTCTGGCTGTTACCAGATCCGGGTGCGCCAGATCCCGTGGGCGAGACGGATGCACCTGCACGATTAGGATGGAGACCGTTGATGGGAGACGGTGACTGAACGCCGTCACTACCAGCTTGTTGATTCTGCTGTTGCTGGTTGTTCATCTGGCGAGGAGGGTTGCCACATCTGTCCTTGCCAAAGTTGACCTTGAAACGCTTGTACTCCTCGCGACCGCGGATGGCCTCAATGGCCTTGATGGCGTTGGCGATGTTGGTGAAGTTGACAAAAGCGCAGCTCTTCTCGCGAAGAGTGTTGACAAGCTCGATCTCGCCGTATTCAGAAAAGTCCTGTCTCAGACGATCCTCGGTCCAAGACTCGTCAAGGTTACCAATGTACACATTGCGAGAAGCTCCACCGCTGACAGCAAGAGCAATTGCGGGAGGCAAGGCACCGGAATGCTTGCCCCAGCCAATTTTCAGCCTGCGGTTATGGATCATCAAGCCCTGTAAGTTGCTGAGGGCGTAGAAGGATGCTGCAGAAGTGGGATCAATGAAGGTCACGAAGCAGATATGCTTGTCGGGAATGTATCGAATATGGTGGAGGAGGCCACCACGAACGACGTTACAGATCTCCTCAATCGTGGTCTCTGGATGAATGTTTCCAAGGTAGACGGTTCGGTTGCCGAGATTGTTCACGCCACCAGCCGAAGTAGCAACAGCAGCAGCAGCGACAGACTGCTGGGCGAGCGCATTGGAGATCATGTCGCGGTCGGCGCCGTTGAGAACATGAGCATAGCCTGGGGCAATGCCGAGATACTGGGCAGCGTTCTGCTGCTGGGTCTTCGACACATAGGCACATCGGTCCTTGCCATAGTACACACGTCTCGGAGCCTGCCACTTGGGCTCTTGCGGCAGTTGCGCAACAGCCTTGATGGCATTGCCTATTGAGAGGAAGTGAACAAATCCAATAGCCTTCTCGCGCACAATTTTCACCGTGTCGATGGGACCGAACTTGCTAAGATCCTCACGCAGCTCGTCCTCAGAGACATCCTCTGGTAGGTTACCAAGATAGACGTTACGCGATGCGCCTGACTGCTGGACAGCCAGTGCAACTGAGGTTGGCACCTGAGACGGCTTACCCCATCCGATCTTGATATCCTGGCCGCGGATGGACAACTTTTTCAAGATTGCGTCCGAGTGGAAATGGGTAGCAGAACTACTGTCGAGGAAAGAAATGAAGGCGCAGTTCTTGTCCGGGAGCAGCCTCACGGACTCGATCTGACCACTCCTGACATGGCCGAGGATTTCCTCCGCGGAAGTCTCGGGAGGAATGTTGCCCAGGTAGACGGTCCTGCTAGTACCAGACACCAGACCAGGCGCGATGGGCATAGAAGAGCCAAGTTGCCCGCCATACCCGGAGAAACCTCCAGTCGGTGACTGTGGGCCACCAAAGAAACCACCGTTCATGCTCGTAGGCGAGACGAGATTCTGGTATAGCTGAGGCGACAGGGGCTGCTGCAGCGGGGAGCCAACCTGCTGTGACTGGTGGTTTTGCTGCTGCGACTGGTTCTGCTGAGCGAAGTTTGCAAAGTTCTGGAACTGTGGGGAGGCAAAAGCGGAGGGAGAACCTGGCTGGAATGGGCTCCCGAGAAGCAGCTGCGACGGGAGCAGAGGGGTGAAGTTCATGTCATAGCCAGTACCAGGTGTCTGCATCTCCATAGCGTTCTGGTGGCCGCCAGGAGCGAGCCTGTTGGTGTTGATAGACATATTGCTCGAGCGCTCAGGGTGCCTGTCGGCATAGCCTGGCTGGTTTGTCGCGAATGCGCCGTGCGAGAAGCCGTGGTGGCCGCCATTGATCTGCCTCTGGAAGCTCGTTTGAAGACGGGGGCCGCTCGGGGCGTTCTGGGCGGAGTCGTGCTGCTGCATGGCGAGGAGATGCGGAGGCAGACTTAAGCTGTCCCGCGGGTTTTGAGATAGTACAGCCGTGGTGAAGGTGTATTATAGCGTCCTGGACTCAATGGACCGGACGTTGAAAGTATATGGCAGAAGATGAAGATGCAACCGGCTGCAGAGGGTTGCAAGGGCTGTGAAGGGTAGCTACCGTATTAAAGTTTGTAGAACGATCTGTGTCCTCTGATTAGCATGCTGCAGCACATCTGGACGGAATAGAGAAGCGGGACCTACATCCAAGAGCACAAGGGCGGATGGTACTTAATACAGGTATGGCGGCACCGAATTGAAGGTCAAAGAAGCCCGGATGCTGGGTCGCTTGCAAGCAGTCCGAATCAGCACACACAACAGGCCAACAAAATGATCACGGCTGGGTCCAACTTCTGTCGGTATCGATGGGAGGTCCGGGGAAGAGGTGTTGTATTCTAATTATGGTTGCAGAGGGGCGCGACTAGGTGCAGCGTGCTCGAGGGCTGAAAAAGGCAAACCCTGGTGGCTTGTCTGAGGATGCGAGCACGTAAAGAGCGAACAATAACAATGGACAGCGCAAAGAGGCAGGCTTTGTCGTGGACCTCGGGGCTATAAGAAGGATAGAAAATGAGCGGAAGGGTGAAGAAAAGGGATCACGACCTGAATGTCGAGGTGGAAAGAGAAGAGGTCGGTGAGAAATGCTAGCACTCCTGTCGACACAGGAGAGTCTAATTTGCGAGGCAGTCCCAAGACGGACTAGTGTTTTTAGACGCCGCAGCTTGAATCGTCCAAACACCCAGCACCCGCCGTCAGCTGCAGCCGCTGTCTGGCCTCATAGACGCCTGTGAACTGTGGTGCCGTTTGCCTGCAGCGATTGTGCCTGGCGTGCTGCCTGTCTTCGTGCGACCGTATGGCCAACTGCGCGGCTAGTTGCATCAGCTCGCACCGTGCCTGACTACCGTAGACTTCCCGCCAACGCCTCGTCCGAGTCCAGCCAGCAGCTCGGCAGATGGTGCAAAGGGTCCAGGTGGTCCCGGCGGTTCAGCCCAGAAGGCCGGAGGTCCTTCGCGCGTTTTCTTTTGAGGCTCGCGCGAACGCCTCACGTGACTCTCCCAGCTCCGTTGGTCTGGGATTGGACCCTGTCAGGCGTGTTCCAGCGGATTCCGCCCAGGGTTTCATAGAACAGCTCAATGATGAACAGCGGTATTTGCCTCACCGACTGTACTGGCTCCGAGCTTGAGGCCACGTTTGTTCGGCCGCTTGACGGTTTCGTCGGTGACTGCATCACGGGCCTCGGGAGGTCCTAGCCGCGACTGTGCCTTGGCATCTCGCTTATTTCGGCAGACACGTGACCTTCCACCCTTCGCAGCTGGATGCAGGTGTGCTTTCCTGCGACCTCATTAGGTACGGCGTCCAGCCATCGATGCGATAATGTCAGAACTCTTTCCATCAATCGCGCAATGCGCAATAGTGGCTACGGCATTGAAAATCCTTCTCTTCCCTGCATAGTATGTTGTGAAGCCCTCTTTCTCATTGTGCTGCTCCTGGCATGCTGACTGTTTCCGGCAGCAAGTCGACCGACTTTGAGGTACACCGCAACTGGCTAGCCCTGACCCATTCGCTACCTGTGAGGGAGTGGTACTATGAAGTGAGGAACCATGACATGCCTTTCGTACGAGTACACCCAAGCTCATTTCCATCCAGAAAACGTCGGAGTGGACCTTGGACTATCCCCCGTTCTTCGCGTACTTTGAGTGGCTCATGTCCCAGGCCGCATCGTATGTCGACCCTGCACTGCTAAATGTGAAGGCACTGGACTATGACAGCTGGCAGACTGTCTACTTCCAACGTACTACTGTGATCATTACGGAGCTAGTCTTGGTCTACGCCCTGCATCTGTATTCCCCCTTGTCTGACATGCTGTCTACATGTAGCTAACTCTGATGAAGTTACGTGAAAACGTCCAAGTCGAAGACTACTGCACATGCTGCCGCACTTTCAGTGTTACTATCGCCGGGGCTGTTGATCATCGATCATATCCACTTCCAGTACAATGGATTCATGTATGGGGTTCTGGTTCTCTCCATGGCTCTTGCGCGTAACAACTCTACACTGCTACTCTCCGGCCTTCTTTTCGCCATACTACTCTGCTTCAAGCACATTCATTTGTACTTGGCACCAGCCTATTTTGTCTACCTCCTCCGCGCATATTGCTTGGGGCAGCGACAATCTTTTCCCTACTTCAACATCCAATTCTTCAACTGCTTCAAACTGGGTGCAGGTATAGTTGCCATATTCGCCGGTGCCTTTGGTCCCTTCGCCGCTTGGGGCCAAACTGAGCAAGTGTTTCGTCGTCTTTTCCCCTTCTCACGAGGGCTCTGTCACGCATATTGGGCGCCCAATGTGTGGGCAATGTACTCCTTTGTGGACCGTGTTCTCATCTATGGTAATAGCCGCGCATATCCTCACATGGCCATGCTGACCTAAACAGCCGCCCCTCGCCTGGGACTGAAGATCGACCCTGAGGCAGTCAATAGTGTCACTCGAGGACTGGTCGGCGATACGTCCTTCGCGGTACTCCCTGATGTGTTACCTCTGACTTGCTTCCTCTTGACTCTTGGTGCACAAATCGTAGGTGGTTGTTTCCCGTGCTTCACATCGTTAACGCTAATCCGTACAGCCCGTACTACTCCGACTGCTTTACAAGCCAACCTGGGAAGCATTTGTCGGTGCAGTGACACTTTGTGGATATGCTTCCTTTCTATTCGGTTGGCATGTTCATGAGAAGGCTATCCTTCTCGTGATCATCCCATTCAGTCTCATCGCGCTGCATGATCGCAGGTTTTTCGGGGCTTTTCGACCACTAGCCGTTGCAGGGCATGTCTCCTTGTTCCCACTCCTGTTCACCGCCGCAGAATTCCCCATCAAAACCGTCTATACAATCTTCTGGCTCGTGCTGTTCCTGCTCGCCTTCGATCGCCTCGCCCCACCGTACGTTCTTCTTTCTTGAAGCATTACATAGCTAACAAGGATCAGCTCACCACAACCTCGCATATTCCTGCTCGACCGTTTTTCATTCATATACATCGCCCTTTCTATACCGTTGATAGCATATTGCTCACTTGTTCATGGTCTGATCTTCGGTTCTCGTTTGGAGTTCTTGCCGCTCATGTTTACAAGCTCCTATTCCGCTATTGGCGTAGTGGGCAGCTGGATTGGCTTCTTGTTCGTGTACTTTGATTCATAGTCGAGATATGAATATCTGGTCTGCATGAGTTGACCTCGTACAAATCACCCTACTTGTCAAGACAAAACTCTGCTTACGGATCTGTTTGATGTGTGATTTATCTCGTCTCAGGTAGGATTAGCTGTCGTGTAACTACCTTTGATACGAACAGCTTATTCTCGTCTAGATTCAGCTGTACGTCCATAGATATCATGCCTCATTATACATACATCCGAGTATCAGGTGTATGCAAATCCTAGAGGGGTGATAGTATCAACAGGGAAAATGTCATGTGTGAGCCTTGCTCGTTTCTATAGGTCCGACCATCAGACGCAATGCATGCAGTTCAGGCATTTCTGCACATAAAGCTGGACAGCCTTGAGTTCAGGGAACCAAACCCTGGAAGAATCCACATTGTTCAAGCATACCAGAACAGCACTGCGTATTGCTTCAAGACCCGCGACAAGGACATGGTGTCTTTGGTGCTTCTAAGAAGATCTCATCGTGGGAGTTATGTCACGCATAAAGACGCTTTGTCTTGATTTCACTATTGGCGTAGACTGTTGCTTTTATCGACTAGTAGTCATTGCAAGACCTGACTAGTGGGGTTCTTGGAGGTGTCAAAGTAAGTGGGTCGGGCTGCCGAAGGGCTTGATTGGTGACTCTGGCATGAGCACATCACGTTCACTCCAATATCATGCCGCTACATAGGTCGCGCATGAATTTTATTTGATGCATGTATTGCGCAGTTCAAACACACTCTCGCCAACGATCACAACGAGCCCAAACACGTTGATGATGCGATTGCAGTGACGTGCAGAATATAAGCGTGTATTGAAGGGGTGCTCTGAGATCCTTACCGTAAGTGGCCTAGGCATGCCCTTGGCGCTCTACCTTTACACTCCATTTCTCTCTTGCCATTGAGCCTCCCCTCCTGGTCCCTCTGCTACGTCTCGGCTACCTCCTCCATCAACGCACCCTCAACCACGACGCGCCCATCTGCGACTCCAACCAACACGCTCTCGGAACGATCAGACGCGTCTCGGAACGCTACTCGGACCCCCGACAGGTGCGACCACTTTTCTGGAGACCTTCTCCAGAACGTGATATAGCTCCTCTAGGCTTCAGCTGCCTTGCGGAGGGGCTTTTGCCCCAATACCTTGCCAGGGACTGGCTGCGATAGGACCCAGCGACGCGTCCACCACATCGCGACTCACCCGAAAGTTTGCGACGCGCAAGCCTGGTGACGATACTCCAGCAAGCTTCACATGAGCTAGAGCTTACAGCAAGATGGTACGACGCGTGTCGCAATCGTCTGGGCATTACACTGACTTTATCAGGTGCTCTACAAGCGCAAGCCGGTGAAGTTCGAGCCTGTCCCAAAATTTATCGATGATAATACCGAGGTAAGCCATAAACATTCGAACAGCTCGTAAGCCGAACACTAAGACAGCCGGACAGGTCTGGGTGATTGACGAAACTGGAGAAGTCTTCATCGACTATGAGAAGTTTCTCAACAGGTGCGCAACCATGAAGTGACGTCAAAAGTGTCAAAGTAAAGCTAACATAAAAAAGGCGAGACTTTTACGAACAGGCACGTACATCAGCTTCTGCGCCCAACCATTAGATTATACGACTAATGCAATGCAGAAGAAATTCACTTGCGAATCGACCGGACATACTGGGTTTACCTTCTTCGAGGCCAAAGAGAGTGAGGTACGCTCCACACCAGTGCTCGAAAAGGGCAGTCTTATCGTAACAACGCCGCAGTCGGAGGCATCAAAAGAGATCAACAGTATTCTCCCAGAAGCCTTGAGGTCTCGCATACTCGAATATGTCCAATTCGACACCACATCCCGCATGGATGATTTGGGTATGTCCACGTTCATTTGCCCGACCGAGACCACTGCTAATCATCTACAGTGAATGATGTATTTGATGTAAGCTGTAAGCAGTCATTGCTTCATGATGCATACTGACAGTACTCAGTATTTCAAAGAGCAATTCATGGTTGGCGATCGAGTCTCCATCGAAGGCGACAACGCGCGACGATACGGTCGGATTACTGCTATGACCGACACCAGCCGTCTGCACAACATGTTCGCTACAACACAGTCACTAGACGACTCTGTCCGCTCCTACTCGTACGAAGTCACGCTAGACGACACAGATGAGAAGGTTGTCAAGTACAGAGCCTCTGAGATTCAGCGAGACAAGAGCTTCTATTCCAAAATCATCTTCAAGCAATATTTGCGTGACTCCACCAGGAGAGGCGAGTACGTTGGAGACCCGTGGATGGTGCTTGAACACTTAGCAAAACGCTACGGTATTCCAACTGTCATGCCGGATAATCAGACCAGAGACGCAATCCTTGCTCGGCGGAGGGCTGCAAATGGCAACGTCCAGAATGGCGCCAGCCCGCCGATGCAGCAGACGTACACACATCACGCAGCCAACGGACATCAGCCTCACATGAATGGGGACAGACCACAGCTGCCTCCTCCTGGCCACGGTCAAGCCGCATTCGTCAATTTTGCTGCAAATCCGCCACAGCAGTACTACCAGGACCCTAGACCTCAGACTCTGATACCTCCGCACCTGCGTGTGCCCTGTGGTCCGCCCCCACACTTCAATAATAATATCCAACCACCGCAGTTTAACTCTGGACCTCCTCCTCGTGGTCCCCCTGTCTTCCCGCCAAATTTCAATGTTGTCCCGCCTCAGTTCATGCTCCAAAATCAACATGCACAACATCAACATCCGATGCCAATGCAACAGCACCCACACTTCCAGACGAGCTTCCCGCACAACCAGGGTCCACGCCCTTCAAATTTCCCCCAACCTCAGCAAGCACCACAGCCTACCAGGCTACTCGAGCCTGTCAAGTATCCGATGGAAGATCTGGAGATTAGACAACCACGAACCATGCCAATGCGGCCGACCCTCAAATTCTTTTCTGACGACGTGCCTGATGGCGTTGAAGGACCTGCAGATCAGAAGAAGACCGGGATCAAGATGAAGAGCCTCGGCCCCCTTCTATGTGCATGGGAAACCCTTAACGTCCATGATACTGTGTACATGCTCGACTCATTCACCTTCGACGATTTCGTCGATGCTATGCGCTTTACTGATGAAGAGGTTGATTGCGAGCTATTTGTCGAAGTGCACTGTTCAATACTCAAACAGATCGTCAATGGCTCTGGGAAGCTCCAGACCCATCTACCGAAGATGGCTGAATTGGAGGAGGAGGAGGAGGAGGAGGACTCAAGCAAAGAAGCCACGCCAGAGCCGGAACCACCTGTACGGACGACGCGGGCTAGCTTGAGGAAGTCCGGTGCCCAACAACTCATGAAGCCACGTACCCCAACGCCTGAGCCTCCTAAAGAAACCCATAGTGCAGAGAAGTTTCTCGAGGAATTTAACTGGGTGGAGCAGTGCAAATCGCGCAATTTTCGGGATGGTGGATGGCAATCCATCATTGTGGCGCTCTTGTACCGACTTTCTTTCGACCCCATCCAGAAAGAGGCTTGCGAAGAGATCCTTGCTCGCCTGGTGCCGGCAGATGATGAACCCACCATGGAGAACATTGCTAACAACTACGTAAACCTCGACGTAAATCTTCGGATTTCTGCATTGGATCTCATTCTTAGGCTGACAGTCGCCACGGAGGCTTTCCGTGACCAGCTTGTTGCGGCAGCTCAGGAAATGACGCGCTTGCGCAAAGAGAAGATTGATTTCCAGAGAAAGCGAAAGGAATTGTGAGTCGCACATCACAAAATTGTGAACGCGTGTAAATTCTAATCTGATTCCAGAGCCGATGAACTATTCAAGCTGGATCTCGAACGAAAGATCCACCTTCCTGCCAATACCCCAGCTTCTCCAACTGAGACCAAGGAGAATGAAGATGTCGATATGTCCATGACAAGTATCGCTTCGGACGCCAAGGACACTGCCGATGTGGACGGCGACGCTTCCGAGTTGAATGCGGCCACCAAGTCCAGGCTTCGGCAAAGCAACAAGAACAAACGCAAGGCCGCTGCTGAGGAAGCCCGGAAAGAAAAAGTGAAGAAGGCAAAGCAAGAAGCTGAAAAGACCAAGAAGCAGAAGGAATGGGAAAAACTACTCGACTCCATAGAGAAGAAGAAGGACGAACTCAAAGAGTGCGAGGCCAACATTAATGAGCTCGACGATGACCTCCGGGAGACTCTGGTGCATCGGAGCAAGGTGCTTGGCAAGGACCGCTTCCTCAACAAGTACTATTGGTTCGAACACAACGGCATGCCCTTTGGAGGAGTGCCGAACAGCTCAACCGCCGAGTACGGCTATGCCAATGGTCGCATCTGGGTACAAGGCCCTGATGAGTACGAGCTTCAGCCTGTTCTAGAAGAGCCTGCTATATCGCAAGATAGGCAAAGGTTCGGTTTTGATATTCCTCAGCGCAAAAAGAAAGAAGAGGGCGACACGCACCTTACCAACTCGACTCAGTGGGCATACTATGACGATCCAGAGGACATAGACAAGCTTCTGGCCTGGTTAGATGAGCGAGGCGTGCGTGAGCGGGCACTTCGCAAGGAACTTCAGATCTTCAAAGACAGGATCGCCGAATACATGCTAATCATGAAGAAGCACTTGTCAGAACCGGACAAGGCCGAAGAAGAGGAAGAAGAGGAGAGCAACACTCGCATATCGACTCGGAACAAAACCTACGTTGAGAAGGAGACGACCACGGACCGCTGTCTACTCTGGACCAACAGCATCATGCGAGACGAGAACGGCTACAATCATTTCGAAGAATATGAACCTGAACCTCCGAAGAAGGGCAAGGCAAAGCCTGTCAAGTCTGCAAAGGGCAAGACCAAGCGTTAGCGTCAACAAGACATTCAACGCGAGACATAGGTTTCGCCATGATTTTACGACATTTGTTCTGGCTATTTTACGGAGTTTTGATACCACAGCATAGCCACAGCAGCAAGTATACCTCGCATCACCCGGGAGTTTGGCGTGTTGAAAGCATCACTGGACGGAGCACTGCATTAGAGATGGGTCAGGGTTTGTGTATTACTGGTTACCATCGGACATCGTTAGCTAGTGATAACGAACAGTCCTAGCCAAGGCTAGCTTTGTGGAGCTGAACGTTTGTGTTCAGCCCTTCAAACAGTGTGTATTCGGCAGCAAAAAGTAGGCAATATAATTCACTATGCATCCTTGCCTTTTTGTGGCCTATCTATACAATGAACTTGATTTGCTCGCACTTTCTGTGCGTGAAGGTGCAACCTTTTGTTTTGACTGACAGCTGACCGAAGTCTCTTGTATTGACAGAAATTGTTGGCCTTTGGAACTTTGATGGGTTAATGTCTGCCAAGCCAAGGCTTACATAATCTCGAGGTCAGGGAGGCCGTCATCAGCCAGGCAAGGCGCGCATCGCAACCACCATATCGCATCAGCACGAGCCGGACCGACACCTGCATCGGCTGTATCACCACCCAAGTAATCTATAAGCCCAGTCACATCGCCGTTGAGGCACGCCGAAGCTACCAGTATGGCCGCTAATGGCGCGCGAAAGGGTGCGCTCCCTCCGCAATGTACCACGCCTCCTCCGCAGCAAGCTAATGTGCTTCAGCGCCTCCAGCCGGAGCAGCTTCCAAGTCGGGGCTCTTGGACACAAGCGCAGTCAAAGACGCATTGAACACAGACAAGAAGAAGATCACGTTGAAGATCAAGAAGCCGGTGCCCAGGCCTTCAATAGCTGGCAACTGGAAAGAGAGCGAAACTATTAGTATGCCTCCACAGCACGCGTTCATGCGCTGAAGGGTAGATGAATGTGACTACGAAAATCAGAGCTAACATGCAAATCAAGACGCCGACAACAAAGCACCTGCACCCAACGCTGCCTCGCCCACCGTGAATCCCCTCGAAGAGAAGACCATAGCTGGATTCCCGAATGGCCGCCCACTGGACGACAAAGTCGACACTGTGCAGTGCAAGCACTGCCGCCGGCCGGTCTTGCGCACATCCTCTGCTTCTCACATACGCGAGTGCCTGAACAAGAAGCAAGAGAAGCTTAAGAAAAAGAAAGAGGCCAAAGAAGCCAAGGACGCAGCTCTCCGCAAAGAGAAAGGAGAAGACGACGAAGGCGGTATTGGTGCGCGCAAGTCAGCTATCAAAGGCACGGGTATTGACGGTGAGGGCGCGAAGAAGGGCAAGAAAAGGAAGATTGAGGATGGCGCAGAGAAGGGGCCGAATGCGAAGAAAAAGAAGAAGGACGAGCCTAAAGCCAAGGGCGCAAAGCCTAAGGGGCCGGTCGACGTCGAGAGGCAGTGTGGTGTACCGCTGCCAAACGGTGGATATTGTGCGAGGAGCTTGACATGCAAGAGCCACAGCATGGGTCTAAAGCGAGCTGTGCCTGGCCGCAGTCTGCCATACGACATGCTGCTTGCGCAGTACCAGAAGAAGAACCAAGCAAAACAGCAACGTGGGTTCCCAGACTCAAATTCGAAGCACATCGCGTTAACGCAGAACAGGAGCCGCTATCGACGCCAATGCCCCTCTCCCAGAAGACCTCGAGCCTTCTGGCGCTGTCGACTCGGACGAAGAAAAAGACAGCATCATGGCCGCTCTCGCACGTCACCGACCTCGTCCCCTCGCAACATACACACACGTCTCCCAGCGCTCAAAGTACCAGTACATCCGCATGAAGGGCATGATTCGTTCGGCGCTGGGCGCATCGCCGGGCGGGGGCGGCACTCTCTACTCGGGCATGGGCGGTGGCACTGATGGCATAAGTGCTAGCCGTGGACTTGCCCTGGGCATGTTTGGAATGGGCGGCATGAGCAGCGGCGGTCCGATGAGCGCGACAAACGAGCAATTCCCGCAGAGCGCTGGATTTCCACTGAGCGCTGGTCTTGACGGTGGTGCGGGTAGCCGACGGCCCAGCGTCATGAGTGGGCTTGGAAGTGCGGGTGGTCCCAGGCAGATTCTACCGGGCCAACTTCCCGGACCTGGTGCGCAGGCGCGGAAGAGCAGCATGGCGAGCGTGGGTGCGTCGTAGGTTGGAGAGAGAAAGAGAGCTAGAGGACGATGACGAGGAGTATTGTTTTGAGTTTATTGTGATACCCCAGTTTTGACAGCACGAATCTAGAAACTGAATGGAAAGCCTATCCATGAGCAAGCATGGAAATAGCATTTGCTCCATGCTACAATGAATCACGTCCACAGTTCGGCGCCATCTTTTCATGTACATGATAAAACGTGTCGATTTCGATTGCCTAGCTAGATGGCCTGCGCCGCGGCGAAGCTCAAAAAGCTCCCCGCTGCCAAACCCCCTACAAGACTGAGCGACATGAAACTACCAGCAGCTTCGAGTTCCTCCTGCTCAACGTATTCCGCGAAGCCCATCATGCAGCTACTTCCCAAGTAGCCATTAGTCATACCAAAGAACAACTGTATGACGAAAAGGTAGAAGAAGTCTGAACGGACGGGCGCGCCTTTGCCGCCAATGTTGCAGAGAAAGTACAGGGGTATGAATGCCAGGCGCGCAATCGCCAGGGAGAAGAGCAAGCGTGGCCGATGCGTCAGTCGCAGCGCAGGGAGAGCTGGACCTGTTCGGCCTATCAAGTCGCCCAGGTTCCAGAAGAAGAAACCTAGGGGGATATACGCGGCGGGACGGAAGAGACGAGGCGCGGTTGCGGGATCCCGCACGCTAGTGATTTTACTGGTAAAGACGGGGAAGAACATGGTCACTGCGAAGGTGATGAAGACGGCGCCTGCGAGCCAAAAGAGCTTTTCGAAGAGTCGCCGCAGGGGGATGCTTTTACGCAGGCTTTGCGTTGATGCAGAGAGGTCGGCGGACTCTTCGAGATGTGTTTGGTGAAGTCGTTGCTTTGAACTCGCTCGAGAGAGGAGGTAGAAGAAAGCGACTAAAGTCAAGACGCACACTGCCGTGGCGGTTAGAAAGTAGGAAAAGGCAGAGGTGCTGGATTCCTGAGGCGCGCCGTGGAGATGTTTCTTCTTCTCTGGCACGGACAGCACGGAGATGATCTGCGTAACGGCAGGCAAGACGCCGGCGATGCCCTGGCCGGCCATGATACCCTGTGTGTACTCTTCTCGTCCGAAGCCGGCGACGAAGGCGAACACGCCGTTCTGACATAGGCCCGTGGCCAGACTTGCACTGAGGACCATGAGCATGAGGAAGGCGAAGTATGCGGCTGCGGATATGGAGAGGAACATCTTGGTGGACAGGGCAAGGAGGGTGAAGACCGTGGCGTTGAGTGCAAGCGATGCAGTGATGCGCTTGGGGTAGTTTGCGTGCGCTTGCAATTTGGTCAAGACGATCATGGAGCCCAGATTGCCGACAGTCGACACGGAGAGTATGGCGGACTGGAAGTTGCGCTTCAGGTCGGGACTCGACTCAAAGCGACGGTCGAAGTACGGCGCTGCTGCGAGGAACATGTTCCATGCCCACAGCATGGCCACGCCCAGCAGCAGGAAGACGGAGTAGTCGGTCCAGGAGAACCTCTGGCCCTCGGGCTCTTCTGACGAGTCGCCGTGGACATTCTCCGAGCTATCCTGGAGTGGTTGGTACTGCTGCTCGGGCGTGTCGTGCAGGAGGCTGAAGACGCGGCGTAAGCGGTCCATGATGGGGCGGTCTATCTGTCCGCTTGGTCGTCAGGAGTGCGGTATATAGAGGTGATATGGAGGGGAGGGGGGCGAAGACAGGCAGACATGCTTCAGGACGGACTAAGCAGGAGAAGTCATCATCAGTCGTGCGCAGGTGATGCCAGGTGATGCATGCCGGTCGCGTCGGAGATGCCTGTGGGCGCGCTAGTGGAGCGTGGGATGGCCCGGGTGTGCCCCCACCTCCGCGGTCCATGACCCCTCCGCAATTCAATATTTACATTCTGCTGTACTGTACACGCTCCACATAGCATCGGACCGCGACTTTCTCCTTCCCCGTCCCAACAAGCAAGCGCTGCCAGTACCGCCATGTCCCAGAACCCTCCACAGACGCTCTCGGTGAAGAGGAAGCGCAAAGACGCGCCCGTCGATGCACTCTACCTCGAGCCAAGCGTCAAGAAACAGCGCAGCCAGCTGCTCCCCAAGGCTCCTGGCTTCGTCTTCCGCCGTCTCACGAAGCCGAATGATATCTCACAACAGCCATCAGCACCGGAACCGCCGACGCCGACAGCCGAGCGACGCTTCCATCTCGATGCCACGGCCAAAGCCCAGGGCAAGCGCGTGTTTGCCGAAGCCAAAACAAGAACACAGGGCCACAATGCCGCCAGGGACGCTCAAATGCATGCATCCGCACCAGACGGCCCACCAAAAGAACCGGCCCGAGCGCAGAAGCGGCCAGGTGCAGGCAGCGCGCTGCGTTCCACAGTCAAGCCGGCCGGGGCTCAGAAGGCGCGGACCACAGAGCCGACCGCACAGGATGTCCGCGAGCTGGAGGCCTTGTCCAAGCAAGTGGAGAAGGAAGATAATCTCCTTATACCACTGCCGTCGCCCTCGAAACACAAGCCCAAGCCGCCCGCTCAGCGCTTTGCACAGCGACACCCAGAAAAGGCAGCCGAGCTTGCCGCCCAGAACGACAACGATGGTGACGCCATGGACGTTGATACGGAAGACTACGTATACGACACCTACGTCCGCGAGGCCCTTGTGCCAGATGCAGACGGCAAGCTTCCTGAGCCCACAGGCACCGTCGGTTTCCTAGTCATCAGCGAAGAAGACGAGGACTGGTGGAATGGCGAGGACGAAAGCGACAAAGAGTTCGATACCGACGACGAAGACGAGAATGCCGAAGACTACTATGCCAATGACTATCCCGAGGACGAGCTGGACGAGGATGATGAGTACGACCGGGATCTGTACCAGAAGAAATACCGCCACGGCAGCGACGATGAAGAGTATAATCTAGACCAGGACGATGACGCGATTGGCAGTGGAGAGGATGAAGATGATTTACATTTCAGGATGACGGTCCCGAAAGCGCAGAGGCCAGGCTACTGGGGCGCCGTGGGAGAGGCTTGAACTGTCGGCCGCATAACGCAATACTTTATCGCCATTATCACCTGCTGTTGACAAAATTAGCTGTGGTTTTTTTTCACCCCTGCTCTGTATATAAATCCTGTGGCCGTCCTGGTAGTCCCGTGTGTCCCTTCTCTCCACACATCATGGCAACCGCTCCCGCAGTACAAATCGTGATTAAGTCCTCCGCAACTCTGGTTCCAGGCTCCGACACCTCCGCACCTCCCAGGCCGTACAGAAGACTAGCAGATGTCGGTCCCAATGGCCTGCCCGCAGACTTCCCTGAGGACACCCAGAACCAGCGATATGCCACTTTGCAAGTACCCCGGCAGGGAGAAGCGACAGAAGAACAGTGGAATATCAAGATGGAGTACTCCAAGCTCGCAAACCAAACCCTACAGATCATGAACTGGGCCCACAACAAGATACTTGCTGGTCGCATGTTGGAAGACGGCGTCGATGCACACATCGCCCAGCTGGGCACCAGCAAGAGTAAAACCATCACACGCGACGCTTCTTTCAATGCCGTGACTAGCACATACAAGTCCAACAACAGTTTCGAAGATGTTTGGTTCTGGTGGGACGTCATAGAAGTTCCGCTTCGCCCTCTGAAGAGCTACGGCGTGCAAGATCCTATTTGGGAACAGGATCGAGTGAAAGACTTGGAAGCTAGGGAGAGAGACGCACTCGATATGGTCAGGAGAAGCAGGCGTGGGTTCACAGAGGAAGAGAGAAAGGAGGCGGCGCGGAGGAAGGCAAGGCTGGGAATTGTAGAAGGCGAGGATTTGGAGGATGTCTTGGTTACTCCTACTATCTAGGAGGATGTACAGATTATGGGAGTGGAGTAGGCGGACGTTTTGTGATCGATAATTATCGAGCCTCCCCGCAACTGAAGATCAGCAGTGTTCCATATCAAGTGCAAATACATGGCTATTTCATGCATCATTATCAAACGCCCGTCTTCCTGTGTTGTGATAGCCGCGTAGTTGGACTAAAAGTAGCTGTCACAAGCTGGTTAGTAACCAGTTGGACTGCACCTACAAAATGTAAGGGCGATGACGTCATTCCTTTAAACACAAACATGGGTAGGGAGACAATTGCACTTGCGAAGAAATAATGGCTGAGCATGCTTTTGAAATGCTACGACATGCTGGACTGACTTATTGCGGTACGTAACGTGGTGGGCTTGATGCGCATATGACGTATTAGGCCGTGATGGTAGCAGAGAATCTGTTTAGTTGAGCTCCGCGATTTCCGTTTTTTCGACAATGTGACAACTTGCATTGACAATCATAAAGCGACTGCAAATTACTCAATCCGCTATATGCTAGAATTTCCAGGAGATCGGGCACGATTAGCTGCAACGTCATTGTCGTACACCGTGCGTAACTGGTTCGCAATAGAATCTCTCGGACCACAAAGATAATCATTCGCTTTCCCCCGTGCGGCAAACCGTTGAAGATGTCAGAAATCATTCTCTCTATCAACTCCGGCTCTTCCAGTGTGAAGATATCCGTTTATAAAACGCCCACGGACGGCTCGCAAGTTCCGACCCAACTAGCGGAGGCTGTAATAGAAGGGCTCACTGCGCCGCCAGCAAAACTGAAGTACACTCGCGGAGACGATAAAATCATGGGCAAGGAACTGGAGAACATCGACAGCCAAGAAGACGCGTTCCGCTACATCCTCAAACACCTTACCGACGACAAGGGCTTGTCCGAACTGAACCACAAGGACGACATACGGTTAACCTGCCATCGAGTCGTTCACGGCGGTGACTACCCCAAGTCCCAGATTATCGACCGAGAAACGTATCATCATATAGAAGAGCTGTCTGACCTGGCACCTTTACACAATGGACCAGCCCTCACCATCGTTCGCGCGGTCGCCGATATACTACCACAAGCTAAGAACGTAGCTTATTTTGACTCCTCGTTCCATAACACCATACCAGACTACATCTCCACATACCCAATAGACCAGAGTATTGCTCAGAAGAACAAACTCCGCAAATACGGATTCCATGGGATCAGCTATAGTTTCATCGTACACGCCGTATCCACGTATCTTGAGAAGCCGAAGGAGGAGTTGAACATTGTGGCCTTGCATTTTGGGTCTGGCGCCTCAGCATGCTGCATCAAGAATGGCAAATCGCACGACACATCCATGGGCCTCACACCTCTGGCAGGTTTACCCGGCGCAACACGATCCGGCAGCATCGACCCCAGCCTGATGTTCCACTTTACACACAACGCCGGAAAGCCGAGCAGAAGCTCTAGTGAGAAATTACACATTACGCAAGCCGAGGAGATCCTCAACAAGAACTCCGGGTGGAAGAGTCTGACTGGGACGACAGACTTTGGCAAAATCTCGTCATCGGATCGTCGCGAAGATCAGCTGGCCTTCAACTTGTTCGTTGACCGCATCTCAAACTACGTTGCGCCTTACTTCACCAAGCTTGATGGCAAAGTCGATGCTCTGGTCTTCGCTGGTGGAATCGGTGAGAAAGGCGACAGACTGAGAGCTGCTGTTGTCAAGAGTGTGCAGTGCCTAGGCTTCGAGATCGACGAGGCCGGGAATGGAAAGCAGATGGAGGAAGTTGTAACGGATATAAGTAAGAACGGTGCGAGGTATAAGACGTTGGTGGTGCAGACGGATGAGCAATTGGAGATGGCAAGAGGCGTGATGGCGGACAAGGATCGATTTGTGGGTAAGAAGTGATGGAAGCAGATGGGATTCGTATTTCAAATTCCAGAGATAGTAATTAATTGTCGAGAGGATTTTGCCATAGAAGCTGTAGAAAATGCATACACATCAAGTCCAGTGGCATATGGTGTGCTTAGTCATTCCATCTATTCCGGTAATATATCCGACACGCAGTCCACCGAGATTGCGCCCGTCAGCAACACCAAGAGATGTGGAGATGTTAATAGCACGCCCGATGCTGATCGTAATGTCAGAGCAACACACGCCATATACTTTGTCTCCCACATGTAGCTCTTCGAACCTGGACCCCGCTTGAGCTGTCGTCCGTAACCTCGTTCATACTTACAACATAGCCCTCGCGGTCCTCGCATTCCTGTCTCCACGACTTTGCCTACCCCACGATCGCATCCCGTTGTACATACACACCAATACGCTCGCGCTACAGAGTACCGGCAACGATGAAGCTTCCGCCAATCGCTGTGGCCTGTCTGTCTGCCCTCGCTATCGATTCCTGCTCCAACATCATCGCACAAAGGCTCAAGGCATGGAACGAGTCCAAGCCCTTCGTATTCGACCGAGTCCTCTTCTTCCAGTTCGCCTTCATGGTAGTGCTTACGGCACCAATTAATTACCACTGGCAATGCTTTTTGGAGCGCACCTTCCCGGGCTGGAAGACAGCGAAGCAAGAGCGACTTGTCGAGGCTGGCGAGGAGGAGAAGGGCATTCTTTTAAAAGATGATGGGGAAGACAAGAAGATGATAGTGGAAGATGTGAGGGTCAGGGACTGGTGGAATATTTTCAGGAAATGGTTCACCGACTGCATCACCATGGGAGCTCTGTTGAATCAGTCCATGTTCCTCATCCTGATGGGTCTTCTCAAACATAAGACAGTTGCATTGATTGTCCAGGATTTCCGTAATGTAAGTTGACCACATTACTTGCTTGCCAGATCGCGATTGCTAATGACGATTGAAGGAGCTCCTCGGGCTTATCTTCGACTCATACAAAGTCTGGCCAATTGCCAACTTCTTCTCCACGACGTACTTTCCCGTTGAAAAGCGCATGATCTTCCTCAGCTTCTGCGGGCTGTTATGGAACATTTACCTTTCTTTGGTAGCGGCTCGGCTATAGATACCAATCATGTAGAACTATTTGGACTGCAGATGAACGCGTTAGTTCATGCTTCGCGCGACACCCTCTTCCAAGCCTCCATAACCGCTGCCCAGTATTTCGCTTCATCCTCGCGTATATGTCCACAGTGCGGACTTTTCTCAAACACCACTCTCTGAACATCCCAGCCTTTCGACTCAGCAATGTCGGCATGCTCTTCCACCTCCTCAAACCCAACCATCTCGTCTGCACGACTATACAGATAGATCCTGGGTACGGTTTTGTCAAAGATGGCCGTATCGTTCAGCTCTCGACACAGTATAACCATCTTGTTCTCCTTCCGCTTCACAGTCCACACAACAAACGTACACACAAGCAGCAAATGCACAAGAACCCCCCCGAACCAGCTCCAAAACACGCCCTTTGGCAGCGACGCCGAAATGGCCGCATGCGACTTCATCCACGGCCCTTTGGTAGGCGACGAGTCCAGCACCTGGAGCCGCATCGGCATCATCATTCCATACCGCGCCTTCCACGCCTTCGCAAACTCCTTAACCTGCGACCCACCCCCATTGCTAAAACTATGCACAAGCACCTCACCCCCACTCTCCACATGGTCGTGCACCAGATCCATAGCAGCCTTGAGCAGAGGCGCATACTCCCTCGTTCTCCGGAACATGTCCCGCGTGAAACATCGCACCAGCAGAATCCGCGAATTCTGGAAGAGCGTCTGGTACGCAGCCGTGTATTTGGCTATGTGCTTGGCGGCAGCGGCGTTCCAGGAGAAGAGCAGAATGAGCGGCGGTTTCGCGTGGGTGTGCAATGAGTACGATGGGGATGTCCACACATACGTGTTGTGTCCGATTTTCTGGAAGTCTGAGAGTGGTTTGGCGGGGGATGCCGGAGGTGGTGCATTCGAGGGTTCCATGGCGAACTATTCAATCTTCGAGGTTAGATGTTTGTGAGGTCTTGGGCGGTAGATGTGCAAAGTGATTTTCGTAAGCATTTCTTCTTCTGTCGGTTTATTAGGCTGCAGCCGAGGCATTCCGAGGTCGGCCTGATTGGGTGTAAGGCCACGTGCGATCGTGGACGGGGACATGCATGTGCACGGCTGGCATCCATGTCACGTTTGTCTTTCCT
>Ga0265780_10001490_pt1 | contig 32873 bp, 34 predicted proteins | sample P1T30metagenome_FD_192432 | JGI IMG/M metagenome (GOLD analysis project Ga0265780, IMG submission 192432) | Plant litter microbial communities from East Loma Ridge, Irvine, California - P1 T30 | ecosystem: Environmental > Terrestrial > Plant litter > Unclassified | place: USA: California...
GACCAGCCCCTCGAGCTCACCTCCCCTGACTCCCTCCGCACCCAGGTCGCGGAGGCCGTCTCTAAGAAGTAAGGACTCCACTCCGAATCTGGCGACGCACGGACTGTCCCGATAGGGGACCCCTCTCCGGACGCGTGACGTCAGAGCGCCGAGCCGAGCCCGCCGAGCCCGTCTACCACCACGTCGGACACCAGGCGCGCGTACCGCCCGTCGGGGTCGAGGTCCGGGTCGAACACCGTGACGGACGCCCCGATCGCCCGCGGCGCGAGCGCGCGCAGGAGCTCGACGAGCTCGTTCGCGGTGCAGCCACCGGGGTCCGGGCTGTCCACTGCCGGCATGACCTCCGGGTCGAGCACGTCGACGTCGACTTGCAACCAGTACCCGGACACGTCCACGACGCCCAGCACAGCGGCCGCGACGACATCCGCGCCCCGGGTCCGCCACTCGCTCGCGGAGATGACGCATCCCAACAGCGAACGGACCTCGTCGAGCTCCGCGTCGTCGTCTCGGCAGCCGACGTGCGCGGCGTGGGAAGCGTCGAAGTACGGTCCGCGCCCGTCGATGTCCGCGATCGCCGGCCGATGCCGGCCCACGGCGACGGCCAGGTCCTCCCCTGCCACGCTCGCGCACCGGTCGCTGTTGCCGGGGTTGCGGAAGTCGGTGTGCCCGTCGACATGCACGAGTCCCGCTCCCCCGCGACGCGCCATCGCGACCCCGGCGCCGAGGAGCACGCTGCAGTCGCCCCCCACCACCAGCGGCGCACCGCCACCGCGCAGCACGCCGTCGATGCCGTCGGCGAGACGCCGAGCGTGCTCGACCATGGCCGACTCGTTACGCACCACGTCCGAGGGACGATCCAGGTCGTCATCGACGTACCGGCCGGGCAGGACGACTCCCCCGTCATGGGCACCGAGCTCGGCGAGACGTCGGAAGAGCCCGGCCTCGCGCAGGGCCTCCGGTGCCTTCGCGGCACCCGGGACGGATCCCGGTCGCGGCGGCTTCAAGCCGAGGTTCGTGGGAGCGGAGAGCAGGACGATCACCCGAAGGAGTCTGGCAGTCGCTCGGGAGCGCACAGTCCTCCAAGCGTCCGATAGGGGATCCCTACCCGGACGCCATCGTGGTTGGGCAGGACTCGGACACAGGACGCGCGCTGCGCTCGGGCATTAGCGTCGGGAAGTGGTGATGCGAGGATGACCGCATGGCGTGGATAGGCGCGGATGACGCGCATCAGTACGGGGCGGACATTCTCCGAGGCGAGCGGATCCAGCTCCGAGCGCTCGAGGATCCCGATCTCCCTGACCTAGTGCGGTGGTGGCGCGAGCCCGAGTGGGCCATCCTCCAGCAGTTGACCGTGCGACCCCGTGCCGAGAGCGACGTCGCCGAGCAGTTTCGGAGATGGAGCGCGAACAAGGGCGACACGGGTGACGTCGGCTTCTGCGTCGCCGATCGAACATCCGGCCGGCTCGTTGGGCACGCCACCCTCTATGGCGCGCAACTACTGACTCGGGCAGCGACCCTCACGGTGATGATCGGATCCGAGCACGTCGGCTCTGGCTACGGCACTGACGCCGTGCGCACGCTCGTTGACTACGGCTTCCGCGAGATGGGGCTCAACCGGATCGAGCTCCACGTCTTTGCGTTCAACGCGCGGGCACGGGCCACGTACCGAAAGGTCGGCTTCAGGGACGAGGGCGTGCTTCGTGAGACGGCGTTCCATGACGGGGCGTTCCACGACGAGATCGTCATGTCGATACTTGCGAGAGACTGGTTTGCGGCATCGTCCTGATACCCGTGGAACAGCCGCGCCTTCTTCTATGAGGGCAAGCCCATGGATGCGGGCGCTTTCTCCACTCCAGTAGTGGCCGTGGGCTGTTCCAGCGAGGGATCTTCATCCGGACAGCCGGTCGATACCTACCTGTTGATGAGAGCGTCCTCTCTCGACAACCCCAAGGGCGACGGAGATCACGACGAGCACCATGCCCGCGACCTGCAGCGCGGATACCGTCTCACCAGCCCACCCCACGCCGATAGCTACCGCGACGACCGGGCTGAGGAGCCCGAGGAACGCGGGCAGGCGCGCGGGCAGGACCCGGAGTCCTCGGAACCAGAGGAGGTACGCCATTGCCGTTCCGATCAACGTCAGGTACGTGTATCCGAGGACGTTCACGGGCGTCAGGCCCGTGGCAGGAAGTGGCTCCAGCACCGCGGTGAGCAGTGCGAGCAGGAGCCCTCCTGCGAGCAGCTGCCAGGACGTCGTCACCATCGGCGGATGATCCGAACCCCACCGCCTGGACAGCACCACCCCGACCGCCATGCAGCCCGCACCCGCCAGAGCGGCCATCACGCCCATCGCATCGAGGCGGGCATCGGCGCGCAGCACGATGAGCGCGACCCCGACTACACCCCCGCCTCCTGCCACGAGCGTCACCACGGAGATCCGCTCCGCCAGGATCCGCGCGGCGAGCATGGACACCAACAATGGCTGGATCCCACCGACGACGGCTGCGACGCCACCAGGCAACCGGTCCGCCGCGATGAACAGGAACGCGAAGAACGCGCCGATGTTCAGCACGCCGAGGACTACCGACTTCCACCACCACGCGCCTCGCGGCAAGCGGCGGCCGATCAGCAGCAGTACGAGCCCCGCAGGCAGCGCGCGGATGGTCGCAGTCAGTAGCGGGTGGTCGGCAATGAGGAACGCGGTCGAGGTGAAGTACGTGGTCCCCCAGAGCAGCGGTGCCACAGCTGTCCCCGCCACCAGTCGAATTCGTTTGCTAAGCACTTAGCCATAGTAGCTCGGCGCTTAGCTATTAATGTGGACGCCATGGATCACGTCGACCACATCATCGAGCAGTGGCGGCGCGAGCGCCCGGACCTCGATCCATCGCCCATGGCGGTCATCGGACGCCTCAGCAGGGCCGCCGCATCGGTCACGGCGGAGCTCGCGGTCACGTTCACGCGTCACGGAATCGACGCGTCAGTCTTCGACGTGCTCGCCACCCTCCGGCGGCAGGGTCCGCCATACCGGCTCGCACCCGCAGAACTCGCGGACGCGTCCATGATCACCACCAGCGCCGTAGCACAGCGACTGAACCGGCTGGAAGCCCTCGGCTTCGTCACACGACTCCCCCACCCCGACGACGGCCGCGGAAAGCTCGTCGAACTGACCCCGACAGGCAGGGACCTCGTCGATCGGGCCCTTCCCGACCACCTCGCCACGGAAGAAGCGCTCCTCCAGCACCTCGACGCAGAGGAGCGCATGGCGCTGACGGAGTTGCTGAGCCGGTTGGATCCGGCGTCTCGATGAGGGATGGTCAGCCGGACGCCCGCGCCGTGCGCCCGCGCTGCCAGATCAGCGCGCTGGCCGCGAGGATCCCCCCGATGGACGCGCCGATGGTGTTCGTGATCCAGTCGCTCGTGTCGCAGGCTCGTCCGATGGCGGGGATCACGGCCTGCAGGAGCTCGATGAGCGCGGACGCCGCGCTCGCGCCAACGACGGCTATCACGGGGCGGCGCCACCGGAGCCCCGCGAGGAACGCGACCGGGACGAACAGCAGGATGTTCGCCGTCGACTCCACCGCCGTCGGGGAGAGGTACGGCAACTCGACGGCGCACGAGTTCGCCGCTTGTCGGCCGTTCTCCGGGTACAGCGTCAGCGCGGCCACCGCGATGAGTGCCACGGCGAGAAGGATGCCCGTCGTCCGGGGCCGCTCAGCCAACCCGACTCCGGCCACGGGCGCCACCAGGATGACCGCGACGAGGACCGCGAAGGCGAGCCACGGCACCTGGGCGAGCACGGTAGACAGCACTCGACGACACTACCGACGCGCGAGCGACGCTCCGATCCATCCCTTGAGACACGTCTCTCCAGGGGATCCTTCACCGGACGCAAGAACCGGCACGTCTGCTCAGTACGCCCTTTCCGAGGAGCTCTGAGCCCAGCCGAGGTGTCGAGCGACCCAGGCCCGGACGGGGGGATGCGCCGGCAAGGCCATCAGAGAAAGATCGCGGTGAGGCGACGGCGCCTTGGAATGGATGTAAATGCTCATGCTTCCTACCCGCAGGCGGCAACGCCTTCCCTTCACCGCCCTCGGCCTCGTGATCTCCGTCGGTGCATCCCTCGTCGGCATGGCCCCGGCGACCGCCGCGACACCGCAGCCCGCAGCCATCCAGGGCGCGATCACGCTGCCAGCGCCTCTGGTCACCTACGAGACCGCGTACTTCATCGACGAGTCTTCCGTGCACCTGTTCGTCGCCACACAGCTTGACCCCTCCATCGAGGAAGCCCGCTACGAGTACCAGCTCGACAACACGGGCCCCTGGCTCACCCTCGTCGACGTAACCGGATACCAGGGGGAGTTCCCCAGCACCGAGGCGTACGCGCTCGCTCCTCCTGGAGATCACCTGATCAGCCTCCGCACCTCCGCGGTCGTCGACGGGAAGCGGATCGTGAGCCCCGGAACGGAACCGACGCTCGTGAACGCCCGCGGCTGGGCGAAGGACTACGCGCCCACCTACGTGGTCAACGGACCCAACATCACCTTCAGCTGGGACGCCCGAGACGCCCAGAACGGATGGCCGACCGAGTACAACATCCTGTACTCCATCAACGGAGCCGAACCGGTTCTCGCGTCACCCGTCGACTCCATCACCGTGGCCGCCGGCTACGGTCAGAGCGTCGACTTCACCTTCTACTACGGCGGCGGCGCCGACTTCCAGACCTACACCAAGGTCCTCGCCCACACGCCCGCCGCACCCGGGTCCCTCCCCCTCACCGCCACCCCGCTGCCGAGCATCACCGGCCGAGCGCTCTTCGGCGAGACCCTCGCCGTGCGCACAGGGACGTGGCAGCCCGCGCCCGTCGCACTCACGTACCAGTGGTTCAGCGACGGCAAGCCGATCCAGCGCGCGACCAACCCGACGTTCCAGGTCGGCTGGGACGAGATCGGCAAGCGCATCACAGTCGAGGTCCGCGGCAGCCGTACCGGCTACATCGCAGTCGCCCGTACGTCCGCCCCAACTCCTCGCGTACCCAAGGCCGCCCTCATCGCACGCACGCCTACCATCTCCGGCACCGGCGCCGTGGGCCGCACCCTCACCGCCAGCACCGCACCGTGGGGACCCAGCGACGTCTTCCTGTCCTACAACTGGAAGCGCGACGGCGAAGTCATCACCGACGCCTACTCCAGCACCTACACGCTCACCGAGGCCGACCGTGGACACACCATCACCGCCGTCATCACCGGCTCCAAGTTCAACTACCCCTTCGCCAGCCGCACCAGCAGCGGACGACTCATCCGCTGAACCGCACCGTGTGGAGGATGAGCCCGACGCACCCCAAGCGCGCCGGACTCTTCTCTCGGCTCCGCGGCAGACAAGAACACCTGCGCGCGAGCCGATGTCCATGCGTCCGTCGCGTCCGGTAGGGGACGGCTCCCCTGACTCCATCGGCTGCTGACGCTCCGCTGTGACCTGCTCGGCCGTCTGTCTCAACAGACCCGTCCGGCAAAGAGTCCGGGGAAGGGGGGCTGAGCGAGACACCCTCCGTGGCCTCTCAGCTCGTGATCGCGGCGGCCGCCTCGGCTCTCTGAATGTCCCGAAGTCGGCGGTATAGCGTCGCCCTGGACATGCCCATGTCGCGCGCGACCTGGGCGGCCGGCTCGCCGGCATCGATCAGTCGGGCCGCGTTCTTGACCTGGCTGTCGGTGAAGGCTTGGCGCCGGCCGCCCAGGTCCTTGCCCGCCGCCCGCCGCTTCGACACCGAGTCGGTGATCCGCTCCCGCTTGATCTCGAGTTCCATCTGAGCCAGTGCTGCCATGACGGTGAAGACCATCGACCCCATCGGGGTGGCTGTGTCCACGTCTCCCCCGCCGAGGTTCAACACGCGAAGCGAGGCACCCCTCCCCCGTAGGTCCTCCGCGAGGGCGAGCATGTTCTGCGTCGACCGGCCGAGCCTGTCCAGGGTCGTGATGACGAGCGTGTCGCCGTCGTGCAGCGCGCGTAGCGCCTCGTCGAACGCGGGCCGCGACGCGCGAGCTCCCGAGACGCCGTGGTCGACGTAGAGGTCGTCGCGCCGGATGCTGGCGGCGAGGAGGTCCACGGTCTGTCGATCAGTGTCCTGCTGACGGGTCGAGACCCGCGCGTACCCAATGAGCTTTCCCACGACGACCAACTTGTCTCACAACCGACGACGAACACGGGTAGTCAAGCATCTACTTGAAGTACATAGTTACGCGACACTCCCTAGCGAGCATCTTCCACCGCTCGTCGTCCGGATCATGAGACGTCTCGCAACCCATCGCTTACGACACGCGTTGCAGGCCGCACTTCGAGGCACCCTGAAGCCGCTCCGCTAGTCCGCGAAGGACCGCAAAGCCGATCACGATGCCGCGACCAAGTCGCGAACGTGACCACAGTCGACCGCAATCCCCTACCGACGTACCGAGCCATGGTCCGCGACGCCGCCGCCGGCTCCAAGAGCGGTTCCCATGGCGCCTCCGACGTAGGCCAGCGCCACCGACCCCCAGTCGCCCCCCGCCGAGAAGAGTCGAAGCTCAACGGCTTGGATTACGGTTCTAGGTACCCCTCAGACGAGCGGTACCTGACGAGGCGCTTCGTCGCTATGGTTTGCTCAATGCCTGTCTGGAGGAGTTCATGGTTCAAAAACCGCGAGATCGCGCTACGCTCGCTCGTGACTATCCGGATGCGACTTGGAGACAAAAATTTCTTGAGCTTCTCGCCATTGTCGATTTACTCACTCACTGCGTAATCGAATACAATTTTAAGACGTCTGATGAGCTTAATCGGGCACTAGTTCTCAGTGATGCCGGAAAAAAGGTCCGTGACCAACTGATCACAAAAGAATCAGTTGACCCAAAGGACGCGAATCTCTTGTGTCTGCTCGGGTTGGTTCACCTCGACCCTCTCATTGACATAGATAAGATCGATGTTGACCGGGTCGTCGAGGCTCTCGCGCCATATGTACTTGACCGTCGCATCAAGTTCCCCCTGATTTTTGGTCGGGCACTGTACGATGCGGCAACGGCACTGATTCCGGAAGAGCGACCGGTCCTCAGGCACGAGGACACTTTACGACTTCTTGAAGGCAAGACGCAAGGCGTCTTCCACACGGGCCCATTCCTGGTCGGGCCATTTGGAATTAGACGCGTACATCACCAGCGCTCTCTCGCGCCAAGATTATCAATTCCAATTCAACACTGTGCGGACTTATCTTGTCCGGCGGTGCACGCGGTGCGCCTAACGACCAGCTACGACGCAAGTATCAACAAGACGCGCTCTGCCCTGTACAAGGTCCTTGATCAGATCTCAAAAGACCCTGCCGACTGGAACGGCTTCGTCCTCGACATTACGGAAGATGACTACAACCCTTATCAGATTGATGAAGGCTCTACTCTTCCGTTCCTGCTTGGTGATGGCTTTTCAGACGAAGAGCTCCGTACGCTCGTTCGGCGACTCGCGGATCACACTGGTGGGCAACTTGTCCGAACGGCGAGGCAATTCGGCTTGTCTGGTGGCGTTGAGACATGGCTTCCTACACTAGACCGCGCGCAGCTCCTGCATCTTCTATTAAGTGAATCAGATGACGTCCTCGCCAAAGTTCTTGACGCGGCCATCGCCGAGGATGACATTCACATCCCGGTTGGAGAGGTGCGACGGCCGGTTGTAAATCATAGGACAAGGTCCGGAGCCTGGCGGCTTCGGCCAGAAGCGAGCGCACTGGGATACCGAGTACGCCCTGCCGACGAAACAACGACCTTGCTCCGACTATCGTCAACAGTGCGAGCTATGTTTGACAGCGACTCCCCTGAAGACATGGACGAGCTCGCGTGGATGCTTCGTGATGTGTCGGGTAAAACGACGGCAGAGCGACTTGAAGAGTTTCTCAGGCAGCAGAGCCCCCGCGCTATCGTCACCACACTCGTGCTTGGGCGGCGGCGAAACGCTCAACGGGCCGCCGATACTCTGCGCATCGCCCTCAGCACTGACGAGACTTTCGTCGATGCCATCCTATGGAAGCTCGGCTTCCCGCTTGACCGCCGCGCTGACGTCCGAGACAGCTACTGGGATCGTCATCAGGCTCTCGAGACGTTTGTCACCACTGCCTCTGCAAGTGCGGAGTCCACTGAACCACGCCTCCGTGAGATCGCCTCCAACTACTTCGTCGAGCTCGAGCGGTTTCTATTCGACTCCCTAACCTTTGCGACCTGGGCGTTGCTAACCGATCATATTGCGGCGCAGCGCCCATTCGAGTACCACCATGCTTCAGCGAGAGCTTTTACGATTATGACGCTTAACGCCTCTGTTGAGCGCAAAGCCGGGGTTGCACAAAACGACCTTCGTGAGGACCCAGATCTAAACAGCATTGTGCAGGGGTTCCTCCGCTTAGCAGACCACCTCGCAGCCTTACAAGGTCGCACCGCTGACCTCCTTCGTCCGGAAGCGGAGATGCCGAAATTTGTCAATCAAACAAACCTGCAACGCTTTCCGTTCCGGCATGTGGTTCCGTTCCTCGACCTGCTTGACTCCTCGCAGCACACTCTCCCCCAGACTCTTCGAACCGTGGGACAGCAACTCAGTGACTCCGGCATCATGACAGCGCGTAATGGTCTGTCGCATGCAAAATCGAAGCGCACACCGACCACGAATGAAGTTAATGAAGCGCTGTCGAAGGCTCGATCAGCGCTGCGCTTACTTGAAGAAATTGGATGCGTCCGGAACACATATCAGGCGGTTTCCACAAGCATCGATGCTTGGGGGCGAGCAACGACGCTCATGCAGTCACATGGAGCAGACATCAAATTCTCCGGCCCGAGCGGATTCGGGATGCTTGGTCTTCCCTTCCTTACGTTGCCGGTGTATCTGGTTCAAGGTGCCGTTTTCGCGGAACCAAATGAAATGCTACGATTTAAGGAAGGATTCGACTCTGAGTACTCAGAATATTGGTCTGGAATTCCGCATCGCCCAGAACGAGGCAGTAGCGACAGCCCCAGCCAGCCCACTCAAACGGTCGAAGAGCTCGCGTCCCCCGCCCCTATATCGTGAACTCACGAGGCTCCCCACGACGTAAGGGCGGCTAGCACCACCGCAGCCGGATCTTCGTGACCTGCTTGCTACGACCCCTGGCACGACGCTGATCCTGGTGGCGCCAGGTACCGGCGATCCGGCGCTCCCTGGCCATTCCGCGAGCACCGGTTGGCGTGAGGCGAGAAGCCGCCGGCGTATCGCGCCTGGCGGCTCTCCCGTTTCTGGACGGCCTCTCGGTGACAGGTGGGATCGTAAACGCATGTACCAACCCCAGAACGTCGCCCGCACCGCCCGCGCGTCGAACGCGATGGTCTGGTTCGGGCTCGCGGTGTTCTTCCTCGGTTTCGTCGGAGAGCGCACCTACGCCGCGTTCACGACCGGCGGTAGCGTCCTGGTCGGGTGGGTCATCCTGCTCGCCGCCGCGGTGCTCATGATCGCCCTCGGCACGATCGAGGCCGTACGGCTGCGCCGCCTCGCTCGCGCTGCCGCGGGCAAGTAGACGAGGCTGAGCGCATGTGTGGACGCTTCGTCGTGACCCGGGCTTCCGGGGACCTCCTGCCCGACCTCCTCGACGCCTTCGATCCACTGAAGGATGACTTCAACGTCGCGCCCACGCGTGACGTGTCCCTCGTGCGCGAGCGCGACGGGGAACGATTGATGCCGGCCGTGCACTGGGGGTACGTGCCCGGGTGGGCGAAGGACTTCAAGAAGCAGCGGCCGCAGCCGATCAACGCGCGCATCGAGACCGTCTCGACGTCGCCCATGTTCCGCAAGTCGTTCGCCACAGCGCGGGCGATCATCCCGGCCGCCGGCTACTACGAGTGGGTAGTGACCGAAACGGGCAAGCAACCGCACTTCATCCACCAGTCGGACGCCGCGATCGCGATGGCCGGCATCGTGTCCGCCTGGCCGAATCCGGCCAAGGACGAGGACGAGGACGACCCAGACAAGTGGCGGCTCTCGATGGCGATCATCACACGGGACGCGCACGTGGCTCCGGGCGAGGTTCACGACCGGATGCCGGCGTGCCTCACCCCCGACGCATATGACGACTGGCTCGGCGATCATCTGCCGGCGGACGACCTGCTCAAGCTCCTTGACCGTGAGTCGCTCCAGGTCGCGCACAACCTCGAGCACTATGAGGTTTCCCGAGACGTGAACAGCGTGAAGAACAACCGCGCTGACCTCATCACCAAGCTCCCCTGACTCAAAACAAATGCGACAGGCAAATCATGACCGTCAAATGTGCACTGGACGGACGTGGGCATGTATCGTGGGATTTAGCGCATCGTTACCGCGCTGAATCCGTATGGGGAGGAAATTAGATGGCCCGCAAAGTAGTTACCACGCTCGTTGACGACATCGACGGCACGCAGATCGACGAGGGCCAGGGCGAGACCGTCCCCTTCGCGCTCGATGGCGTGAACTATGAGATCGACCTCAGCGACGACAACGCCGCCAAGCTCCGTACCGCGCTCGATGACTACATCGAGAAGGGCCGCCGCGTCGGCCGCGCCACCTCCGGGAAGGCACCCCGCCGCTCGGCCGGTTCGAGCCCGAAGCAGGACCTCAGCGCCGCGCGCGAATGGCTGCGCGAGCACGGGCACAAGGTCTCCGAGCGTGGCCGCATCTCCGCGGACCTGCTCGAGGAGTACCGCGCGAACAGCTAGAGCCACCAGTACGTACGAGAGGGCCGACCCGGCACGGGTCGGCCCTCTCGTCGTCGGTTGGTCAGCTGGCGGTCGACGCCGGTGCGAGCCGGCGGATGGTCAGTGGGAGCAGGAGCCCGCCGGCGAGGATCACGGCCGCCGACGTTGCGCACGCGACCGGCCACGGGACGGCGTCGTAGAGGATCCCGGCGGCGAGGCTGCCGAGGGCGGCCGCGAGGAGCGTGGTGGCCTCGTAGAGGCCCAGCGCACGCCCGATGCGGGCGGGGCCGGCGGCCTCGGTGAGGGCGGCTTGCTCGATCGGAAGGATCGCGGCCATCGCGAGCGCGGACAGGACCCAGAGGACTGCGATCGTCACGGGATCCCGGGCGAACGCGAGCCCGCCGGCGAACGCGGCGCCGGCGACGGCCGCGGCCACCAGGACGGGCGTGCGGCCGAAGCGGACCGTAAGCCGGTGCATGTGGGGCGGGGCGACCGCGAGGGCGATCCCGCCCGGGAGCGACACCCACGCGATGGCAAGTGGTCCGAGGCCGAGCTCGCGCTGCAGGTGCAGCACCAGGAGCAGCCCGATCGCGGCCTCCGCGGTCCCGACAACCGTCACCACGACCAGGAGCGGGCGCAGCCGGGCCGCGAGCTCGCGCACGACGGCGCCGCCGGCGTCGACGCGCGGCGCCGCTCGAGGGGCGTTGACGTCACCACTCCCCCACGTCGACGCCCGTCGCCTGCTCGAGGCGAGGAGCACGCCGGCGACGAGCGCGCACGCCGCCGCCGCGGCGAAAGTCGGTGCGTAGCCGGCAGCAGCGAGGAGCGCGATCGCGGGCGCGAGCACGACCCACGACCCCAGCTCCTCGGCCGACATGAGCCGGGAGAACGCCCGCGGATCCGCCTGATGGCGGGCGCCGGCGGTCGCGCGCAGCGCGACCCACAGGAACGCTCCCCCGGCCCGGGAGACGACTACGCCGGCGAAGACGACGGGGACGTTACTGGTGATGGCGACGAGCGCGTAGCCGGCGCCGAGCACGAGGGCGGAGGCCGCGGCGATTGTGGTCCGATCGTACCGGTCCGCCGCGATGCCGCCGAGGGGGCGGAGCAGGAACGACGTCGCGAGCCCCGCGGCCAGAAGCGCGCCGGTCTGCGTGGCCGTGAGGCCGAGCACAGCGCCGGCAAACAGGGGAAGCGCGAAGTCCACGACCTGCCCGGCGCCGCTCACTAGGGTGACGCTCCGTAGGAAGCGTCGTGAGAATGTGGAGCCGTCAGCCCCTGAGGGATCCTGGGCCTGGTTCATGACCGCGCATATTAGCCGCGCTATGCGTCGCTCCGCCACCGCGAATTGGAGAGCGGTCGGCGTCATGACGACGCCGCAAGCGGTGCCAGTAGCACACATTGCGGCGCTCCGGGCGCCTTGGCGTGCGCGTGATATGAGGCACGCCCTTGAGTGAGGCTGGGACTCGGCTTGCCCCCGTAACTACAGGGATCGGGAGCGTGTGGGCACATTGGGTTATCGGTTACATCACATCTCGCTCATGTCCGCATATATGAGGACTTGCATTCAAGACCAGCGGCTGCGCTCGCTATTTCGCACGCTCCAACTTATTCCATTTCCGCGACCCCAGACCGGGGGGTTAAAGCACTTAATCGTGTCGAGTCCGTTCGTGCACCACGTAGCTTCGAATTGGCACAGAAGCCTGTGTCAAGAACCTGAGGGGAACGACATGCGCGTCACAAAACGCGGTGAGGGGACGAGCTTCGCTCGTCAAGTTAGGTGCACGCTCGCGATCTTCGCGACCAGTGCGGTGATGATCACAGGGCTCGGCGCGATGCCGGCCTCCGCCGAGACGGCCGCGGCCGGTCCCGTGCAGTTCGAAGACCAGACGCAGGATCCTGCACAGGTCAACAAGAAGATGCAGGACGAGGCCCACAAGGCCGCGAAGGACGCCGTGTGGACGCCCGAGAGCATCCCGGCCGAGCCCGCTGACGCGGACAAGCCCGCGGAGGAGCCCACTGAGTGGAAGGTCCCGGACGCGGACCGCAAGCTCGGCCAGGCCGCGTCCACGCAGCGCGTCCCCGCCGGCACTCCGGTCGGCGCACCGGGCCTCGGCTCGCTCCCCTACATGTCCTTCGAGGACATCTCCCTCTCGGACGACACCGTCGCCCGCGTGAACCTCGCCAACGGCAACCTGCTGCTCACCGCGAACGACGGCACGAGCTCGGCCGCCGGCATCGGCGTCCGCGCCGACCGCTACTACAACGGCCTCTCTAGCTCCGCCGGCGCCCTCGGCGGCGGGTGGTCATCGACCATGAGCTACGCCGACTTCGGCCTCACCGTCAACTCCGGCGAGACCGAGGCCACGTTCGTCGGCCCCTCCGGCTTCTCCGCGAAGTTCACCAAGAGCGGCACCAACTGGGTCGCCCCGGCCGGCTTCAACGCCACCCTGAGCAAGGGCGACACCTGGAAGCTGACCTACAAGGAGACTGGTGAGTTCTTCACCTTCGATCTCAACCTCAAGCGCCTGGTCAACCACGTCGACCGCAACGGCATCGGCCTCAGCAACGACTGGACCACGTCCGCCACGACCTACACCGTCAAGGACACCTCCGGCCGCTTCACCCGCGTCAACCACACCACGGGCACGGACCAGAAGATCACCTCCATCGTCGACTCCACGAACCGCACCACCACGTACACGCGCAACGGCGCAGGACAGCTCACCAAGGTCGAGAAGCCCGGCGGCGCCGTCACCGCCATGACGTACGACTCCACGGGCCGCCTCGCCACCATGACCGTGCCATCAGCGCCCGGAACGACGACGATCACGTTCGGCTACAACACCGCGCACAAGATCACCAAGATCACGCAGAAGTCCACGTCCCCGACCCACGGCAACAAGGCCGACGTCGTGACCAACTTCGCCTACAACAGCGGTAACACCGTCGTTACCAACCCGAACGGTAAGGCCTCGACGTACGCCTACGATGCCCAGGGACGCGTCACCTCGACCAAGGACCCGCTGAACCGGACCCGCTCGCAGAGCTGGACCGCGAACAGCGACGTCCAGACTTCCACCGACGCGCTCGGATCGGGCAGCACGCCCGGCAACGAGACCAAGTTCGAGTACGACGGCCTGAACAATGCCACGAAGACGGAGCTGCCGACGGGCGCCGCGGCCTCCGCGGTCTACACCGCCGGCACCGGCTGTGCCTCGAGTGGTGGTGACGCGTTCCAGGTCAAGTGCTCCACGGACGCCAGCGGCAACACGGCCAGCTACGACTACGACACCGCCGGCAATCCCACCAAGAAGACCGACACCACCGCCGGTGGAACCGGGTCGGTGGCATTCGAGCGCACCTACGACAACTGGGACCGCACCATCTGCGGCGGTTGGGCTGGACAGCTCTGCTCCGCGAAGGACGGCAACGGCAACGTCACCAAGTACAACTACGACAAGGTGGGGAACCTGATCAAGGTCACCCCGCCGGCGCCTCAGGGTGCGACGACGTACACGTACGACGCTCTCTCCCGCGTCACCAGCGTCACCGACGGCAAGGGAGACATCACCAAGTACGCCTACGACGTGCGCGACCGCCAGACCCTCGTCACGTTCGACAACGGCGGCACCCTCGCGAAGACGTACTACCCGAACGGGCTCGTCCAGTTCGATTCGGACAGCTTCGCCGGGACCAAGCAGTTCGAGTACGACACCCTCGGCCGCACCACCCAGCAGATCGGCTCGCTCGCCGGCCTCAACCAGAAGTACACGCACGACGCAGCCGGGAACATCCTCACCTTCGAGGACACCAGCGGTGTCACGACGAACACCTACAACGCCGCCAACGAGCTCACCAGCCAGCGCGAGCCCGGCGGGGTTTGCCCCACCAGCGGCAGCCCCGCCGCCAACAGCGGCTGCACACTGTTCGAGTACAACGGCAACGGTGCAGAGACCAAGCGGATCTTCCCCGCTGGCGCGCAGATGATCACTACCGTCGACAAGTCCAGCCGCACTCTCCAGGTGCAGGCCAAGAACGCCGCCGGCAACGTGACCGCCGACGTTGCCTACTCCTACGCCAAGAATGGCAAGGACACGGACAGTGTCCAGACCCGCACCAGCGGGAAGGAAGAGGGCATCCCCGCCGGCGCCATCACCAGCTACCAGTACGACTCCATGGGACGCCTGGGCAAGGCCGAGGAGAAGGCCGGCTCGACGGTGAACGCCTCCTGGAGCTACGGCTTCGACAAGGCCGGCAATCGCATCACCCAGACGCGCGCGGGCAACACCGGCGCCGCAGCTGGGACCACCAATTACACCTACAACGCCGCGAACCAGCTCACGAAGACCACTGCTGACACGACCACATGGGTCTATGACGCGGCCGGCAACCAGGTCAAGAACGGCATCACCGGCGTCGTTGCGACCTACGGTGACCGCGGACAGGTCCAGTCCATCGGCGACACCAGCTTCGCCGCCTTCGGCGAAGGCAACACCGACACGCAGAGCGCTACCGGAGGCCGGTCGTTCTCGAACTCCCTCCTCGGGCTCTCGCGACAGACGAATGCCTCGACCAACGTGGTGCAGAACTACAGCCGCACTGCCACTGGCGAGGCAGTCGGGTTCCGTATCTCGTCAAGCCACTACTACGTCACGGACCACCTCAAGTCCGTGATCGGCATGTTCTCTGGCACCGGGATCTGGGAAGGCGGCTACTCATACAGCCCCTATGGCGAAGAGCGCGCCGCTGCAGCAGACGGACCTCTGGCCTTGAACTCGCTGCGCTACATCGGCGGGTACCAGGAGTCCAAGGACCTCTACAAGCTCGGCGCCCGGTACTACGACGCCTCCCTTGGTCGCTTCACGCAGTACGACCCCAGCGGCCAGGAGTCCATGCCCTATGCCTACGCGTCCTGTGACCCCATCAACGCGAAGGACCCGAGCGGCCTTGCGTGCGGTGAGCTTGCTGCAGGTGGGGTGCTCACGACGGTGGTCGCCGCCGCCGGAGTCGTTGGGACCGCGGGGGCTGTTACGGGCGCCGCCGCGGCCGTGGTCTTCGCGGGCTGGGCTACTGTCGGAAGCGTGTGCGATGCCGAGAGCGGAACAGACGAAGGTGGCAACTACAGCCCCTATGTTGGGCCAGCGCACCACGACTTCGTGGAATGAGATAGGTGGATTAGATCATGCGACTACTGACGAAGTTACCGATTAGCGCGCTTGCGGCCGTGACGCTCGTCGCGTTGATCACCGGTATTGTGCTGATAGTGGTCGACGCTCAGGTTGGGCTATTTGGAATAGTTCCGTGCCTACTTGTCGCCCTCATCTTTGGGTCAGCTATTGGCGCCAAGAGGCAACGACGCGATAACTAAGTCATCTCTCGCGCAGAAGCGCCCTGCAGATATCCTGCAGGGCGCTTCTGCGTGTTTGGGCTTGAAGTGAATTTTTGACTTGCACGCATCTAGTCCTCGTCGACGACCGATGAGGCAATGTCCGCGTGCGCCCTTACTCTTTCGACGAGCGTGGCCGGATGCTCCTACATCGACTCGATCGACGAAGGAGACCACCGTTGAACAAGGTGAAGGGCGGCATCGAGCGCCTGGTGCGCGGCGTCGAGACGCATCCATGGGCGCACCAGGAGGCCAGCTACTGGCGCGTCCAGGTCGAGGACTCCCCCGTGCTCGGCTACGTGATGCGGGTCCGTGCGGAGCTCGGGGACCCGTTCACGTACGAGGTCTATGCGGACGCCCGCAACGAGCGGGGACAGCGGATCTGGGTCCATCGAGAGGCGTCCTTGAACGCGGCCGTGGCGTGGATGATGCAGCGCTCGCACCGGCTCGTGGCGTTCGCTGCACGGCACGCAGCGCCGGCGCCGGCGGACGTCGACGAGGACACCGATGCCGGCGTCTAGCCGAGGGGCCGGACATAGACGACGACGTGCCCGTCTGGGATCTTCGCCTTGAGCTGCTCGACGGCCGCCCAGCTCGACGGGGCTTCGACGGTGACGAGCTTCGCGCCGCTCTCCGTGCGGGGCCGGTGCGCGAGCGCGTAGGTCATCTACCCAGTATGTGTGGACGCCAAACGCCCCCGGCCGGAAGAGAGAGAAGGGCCGGGGGCGAGCTTGGGGGCGCTCGAGCTGCGTGGGGCGCCCGCCTTCACATGCTGGCGTCGGCTCCCCCACCGGTCGCTCGTCGCCGCGAACCGGTCCGGGTCCCGGTCCCGGTCCCGGTCCCGCCGTAGCGGTCAACCGGCCCACGGAGCAAGGTGCTATCTAGATAGACGATTCGTCTCGCGGGAGGAGGTGGCCGAACATCGCCTCCACCGCAAGCTCGATCGACACCCGAATGTCTTGGTCCTGCGTCGCCTTGGCGTAGTCCAGGAGGTCCTTGGTTCGCACCCCGACGCGTGTACCCAGTTGCACCGTCACGTCCCGCTTGGGCAGCTGCACCGTAACGTTCCGAGTGGTCGGCTGAGCAGTCATCGGAGCCGGACCGGACTGCACTTCGGCCCCCTGCGGCATATCCGCGGTCACGGTTGGCGATGGCGGGACGTCGATCGGGTCCCGGCCGAGGTCGGGAGCCGGCCGCGGTGTCCGGCGCGTGGGGAAGGTCGGACGCTCCCTCTTCTCGTCGGTCATGAGACAACCTTCGTCAAGATCTCCGAGTAGGCGTCTACGACAGGCTGACCCTTCCGAAAGTCTCCGTACCACTCGTGAGTGGCGCGTACATCCTGAACAACAGCGCGGTCTGGTACTAGCGGGTACAGCACTGACCCCAGTCCCCCAAGCTCATCGAGCGCATATTGTTCGATACGCCGCATTACCGTCATACCCCGAAACGCCCCTACAACGATCCCGGCTTCCCGGAGTTTGTCCGTCGCACCAAGGAGCCTGCGCGAGTCGCGGAACCGCTGCACGCTGACCATCGCCCCTTCCACTCCGCTGACACCATCTTCGTCTGCCTTCGCCGCATAGATGACTGCGTCCGACGCGTTCAGCGCCGACAGGGTGAGAGGACCGCCTTGCCGATTGGGGCAATCGAAGATCACAAGATCGGCGGTCGTCCCCTCAAGAGATGCCTTCAACCGGAGTTCGGCGTAGTCGGCCTGCTCCCCTTCTCGAATGGAGACGCTGCGGCTAGATGGCAGCACGCTGAGATTGGGATGCCACCGGGAGGGTACGGCCATGTCGTCCATCCACCCGTTTGGCTCCGGATCGGCGAGAATGGCGCCGACGTCGAGGCCGGGTTCCTTGGGTTCTGCTCCAATCCATCGACTGGCCGCGGCTCGAGGGTCAAGATCGACAAGCGTGACCCTTCGACCACCAATGGCGGCAACAGTGGCGAGTGACACCGCGGTCGTGGTCTTCGAGACCCCGCCTGACTCGCTGTACACCATGATCGCTTCCATGCTTTGAGTATAGCTAGCTAGAGAGCTATCTAGGTAGCGAGACAGCCAGTTTCCTAGCTATACAGCTATAGTGCTAGCTAACTCTCTAGCTAGGTAGACATCTATCTAGCTAGCGGGCCATGGCCGACGGCAGCTGGAACTACACGGACGCCGGCACGGGTGCATGCCCGCGGCTACCGGTGCCAGAAGCGCTCGCCTACGGCAAGTTCGGCGCGGAGAGGCCGGCTCGACAGGGACGGGCGTCGGTGCGCGCCAGGGGAGTCATGCTCATCGTGGTGAGCGTGCCGCCCTACCCGCTCCAGACCTCGCACTCGGCCACATAAAAGCTTGGAGGGCCTGTCCGGGGGAGAGGTGCCCGGGATCCCCGCTGGCGTCGATGGGGATCCCGGGCCGCGGGTCTACTCGGGCCGGCGGAGGTCTTGGATCTGCGCGTACGGCGCGGTGTCGGTCCAGGTGTAGCCGGTCTCCACGCTCACCGTCTTGGGGTTGACGCGGACGACGCGGTGCCAGGAGCCGCGGATCTTCACCAAGTCGCCCTTCTGCACGGTGGTCCGGTGGTGCCCGGTCGCGCGGCCGATGGCGATCTGCTCGGCGCGCACGCCCTCCCAGTACGCGACCTGGTCGCGCTTCTCCTCGATGTACGGCGCGAGGTTCTCGGTGTGCCGCGCCTGCTCCTCGGCCGTGCCGGGGCGGTAGCCGCGCTCGGAGTCGTGGACGGCCTCGGTGAGGCGGCGTTCGAGCTTGCGGAGCTCGGCGCCGAGCGTCTCGATCCGGTTGCCGACGGTGACGGGGGAGTAGCGCGCATCGGTGGTGATGCGTGCCGCGTCCGCACGTCCCCGGGCGCGCTCGGCGTCGCGGCTGGCCTCGACCGACTGGCCGAGGGCGGCGCGGGCCTTGGCGATCGCGTTCCGGTGGCGTCCTTCGGAGTGGTGGCCGACCTTGATCGGCTCACCGCCCTCGGGGAGCCGGCGGTGCGCGGCCGCGGCGCGCTCGTCGGCCGCGACCTCCGCGGCCGCTTTCCGCTCGGCCTTCGCGTCGAGCGCGTCGACGCGGTCGGCCTGGCGCTCGATCTTGGCGGCCTCGACATCGGCCGTGGGGCGGATGTCGGTGGCGATGCTCATGGCCACGGAGAAGCCGGCGACGCGCAGCGCCGCCACGGTACGCTGGATCTTCCACGGGTTCGGCAGACGATCCCGGCTGTGGGGGACGTACCAGGCTCCGATGCTCCGGCCCCAGCGCCATCCCTCACGCTTGAGAATCTCCGCGGTTCCATCCCCGCGGCTCGTGCCCTCAATGAGCGTGCCCTCCTCGTGAGTGTGGGTGATGGTCAGCGCGCTCGACTCCGCGTCGTCGCTGGGACTGGTGGTGATCTCTGTAACGTTCACGCGTGTTCTCTCTTCCACTCGTTGTTTCGCCGTCAAGGCGCTTGTCGCCGCTAGGGCGGCCGGGTGGAGCGCAACCCGGCAGGGCGGTGGAGGAGAGATTTCCGCGGCGAAATATGGGAGCGTGCGACCGCGTAGCGGAAATGTCGGAGGAGACGGCGGCGGAGACGCTTGCGCGGAAGCCGACCGGCCGTATGCTGCCGAAGGCTTTACGGTAAAACGACGGGCCCGCCCGGGCCCAGACAGCGCCGGACCGCGGCACCGTTCAGGCGGTTCGGCGCCGCGTAGCGGCTCCCGGGGCCGGTACGGCCTCACCCGCCGGCACCGCCGGCGCAGGAGAGCTCGTACCTGCGCGGATGGTCCCCGGCAGCCCGAAGGGGGGCCATAGGAGTGCCCGTCACGCCCGACCACAGTCTCCCTACGCCGCTACTCTTTCGTCATGAGCAGCCGTTATTCAGAACCATCCAGTCGATCAGACAAAGCCAGAATGTGGTGGCGCATCGGAGCCGTCGTCGCATCAATGATTATTGTCGCGGTTGTTTCGTTCCTTCTCATCGACAATACCCCCACGGGAGATTTGAACAAGGCGAGCACGCTTGAAGACATTATTAAGCACATCGCGGAAACCAACGCAGTTATCCTTGGCTTGGGCGGAGCTATCCTCGGACTTATATCCGCGGTCATAACGTATGTATTCGGTTCCGGACCCACCCGCGATTACATTGCTGGGTTTCTGGCATTTACAGCTGCGTTTGCTGGCTTGGTCGCTGCTTACATCCTCTTCGTGCCCTTGACCGAGCTCGCAAGTCGCTAAGACCTGCCACGCCTGCGCTCCGACCATCGCGTAAGCCCGCTAGGCAGCTTCCCCGAGATACTGCCAGCGGGCTTCGGGGTTGAGGGCGCCGTCGAGGACGAGCGCTCGAGCTACCCGGTGGTCGGCACGGGTGGCCGTTCGGGGGTAGCGGGGCCAGACGCGCTCGCCCGCGGTCGGCGCCGCGAAGAGGGGCCGGCTCGACACGGTGGGGCGTCGGGGTCGGGCTCGGGGAGTGGTGTGCATCGTCGTGAGCTCGGCGTTCCACCAGGCCCAGACTTCGCGCTCGGCTTGGTACCGGTGTGCCCGGTCGACGAGGATTCCGGCGACGTCGACGGCGCGTGCGGCGGCGTCTCGGAGATCGCGTGCGGCTCGGGCCCACCCGTCTCTGTGGGTCTTGATGAGTCGGTGCTGGCGGAGCCGGCTGAGGATCGTCGCGGTGTGGCGGATGCTCACGCCGAGGATCCGGGCTGCGCCGTCGACCGTGAGGGAGGCGTGCTGCCCGAGGGTGGCGTAGAGCCGGCCGGCGAGGTGTCCAAGGCCGGCGCGGGTGAAGACGTCGTGTCGCTGGTCAGTGAGTTCGTGCTCGAGGAGAGCGACGAGCTCGGCGCGATGCGCGAACAGTTCGGTCGGGGGGCGGGGGTTATCGAGTGGTTGTGACCCAACTGAACCGTGAGCTGTGGAAAATCGCCAGGTCACCCGCCATTCGGCGGCGTTGCCGGCGTCGGCCGTGGTGACCCGGGCGACGAATCCGGCCTCGGTGAGTGCCTGGAGGGCTCGCTGCGCGGTGCTGCGGCCAAGGCCCGCCATAAGGGCGAGATCGCGGATGGAGGCCGCCACGGTCCGCTTCCCGGTCTGCAGGGTGAGGTAGGTGAGCGCGGTGAGGATCGAGCGCCGGGAGGCGTCAGCCTCGGACCGGCCCCACCGGCCGGGGGTGACCCGGAACGAGGTGAGGATGGCGTCGACGTCCGCGACGATCGCCGCAAGCTCCGTGAGGTCCTGCGGCTCGCGCCGAGCCGGGAGAGGCCGCTGTACGGCCGCGAACTGCTGGGCCTTGGCCCACTGCCGCTCCAGGCGCTCGCGCGCCTCGGAGGCGCTGCGGGCGCGGCGGCCGCCGCGCCCGGTGTTCTTGGTCCGGTAGTGCTCCATGCCCGGCGCCGTGCGGGCGGCGTGCTCGACGTCGCCGAGGGTCCATCCGGCGTTCGCGGCCGCGAGGAGGCACATGAAGCCGGTCCAGGACGGGTTTCCGCCGCCGTCGATCGTGGCCATGTGCGCCGCTCCCGCACGGCTCAGCTCCCGGTGCGTCCGGTGGCGGACGTCGACGGGGCCCGACGGGGCGCTGTCGGCGGCGCGCGGCGCCGGCGCCCGCTCGAGCAGGAGCGCGGTCAGCGCGTCCAGGTCGGCCGGCATCGTCGACGGCGCCAGGAGCGCGGCGACGTCGCCGGCGAGGATCGTCGACGACGAGCCGTCGCGGTGCGGGGACAGCGGCGGACGGGCGGCGCCCTCGGCCGGGTTGCGGAGCATCCCGTGGTCGAGCGTGCGGAAGCATGCGTACGCGGCGGCCGCGAGGGCGCCGACCTGGGCGGCCTCGGCACCGCCGCGAACGGCGAGCCAGACGTGGCGGCCGCCGGCGCCGGAGGAGCGGCAGAGCACGTGCGCGATCGCGAGCTCGTCGAGCGTGCGCGAGAGCACGGCGGCCTGGTCCTGGGCCTGCTCCATCAGCTCGGCAACGACGCCCGTGCTGTCCTTGCCGTCGAAGTCGAAGCAGAGAAGCCGGTACCGGCCGGCGGGGTCTGCCAGGCGGATCGCCCACGGGGTCGACGGCGCCGTGGGGCCGAGCTGGTGGAGGCGGGGGTAGCTGTTGCTGTCCAGCCGGCCGTAGGCGTCGCGGATCATCGCGCGCACCTGGTCGCGAGGGCTCAGGCGGCGCGTGAGCTCCCACGCCTGCCCCAATTGGGCGCGCGCGGGTGCAAATACCGCATCGTGCGGTACAGTGGCGGACATAGCGAAGCCTCCCGTGAGGGCTGGTGGAACTTCCTTAGCTCGAACCTCCTGGCCTGGCAGCGATGAGGGTTAGAGCTACAACACGTGCAGGAGCCCGTCGCGGAAGCGGCGGGCTCCTTCGTTTAAGCGACGTCTGCGATGGGCAGCTCCTGGCGAGTGGATCGGTCGACAGGCAAGGGCGCCAGGTCGGGCATCTGAACATCGCGCGCGATGAGAGCTGCGAGGTAGTCGCTCATCGACTTGTAGCCGAGATCGTCAACACGCCGGCGGGCGGCAGTAACGACACTCGTGTTCGGTCGCGTAACGAGCAGCTCCCGGGCACCCTTGCTGATCTGTGGCATGACGCGATCCTCCCGTGAACCTGAATCAGATTCAGGGATGCGGCGCGGTGTGTCGCGCTGATCAGCACACGCACCAAGGACAAGCAGCCTGTGCGTACTCCGCACGCCGGTCCTGCGCGCGACGGCACAGTGGATGGCATGCGTACCGAGCAGGCCCTTCCGCGGGACACGCGGACAGCCCAGGACGCGTCTGGGTCGGCGGCGCTTCAGCCTCGACGGGGCTGGGCCTGGGCCATCCTGGCCATCGCCGCAGCTGTGGGCATCGCCAACGCTATCGCCTTCGTGCTGACGGCGTGAGGCTCCAGCTGATGGCATGGTTGCAAAGTAGCCAGTTTGATGTAACTTTGCAACAACGACTGCGGGCAGGCCGCCTGCTAGCTTTTTTGGGTGGATCCAATGAGCGAGACCTCCGCACGAGCCCTACACGAGGCTCTTGCCACCGAACTGCGCGCCGTCCAGGGAGCATCGAGCCTCAGCGTGCGCACCTGGGCGGAACGGTCGTCGATCACCCACGACATGATCTATCGGATCCTCAACGGCAAGCGCGCCGTCACGGTGGTCGAGCTCGTCATGTTGTGCCGGGCCGTGGGGGATGACCCTCTCGATCTGGTGTCGCGCGCAGCACGGCGAGCGGGCATCACCGTCGGTGACGACGCCTACGAGGTTGTCCGTGCTGACCGAGCAAGGCTTGCCCTCGAGGCGGCCGGCCTGCGACCGGACTCGGACACCGCATACGCGAAGGCCCGTGCAGCGCTGTCGAGCACGGGGCACATTCTGTCTCTGCGGGAGTGGCGGGCGTTCGTCGAAGGCTCTGGCTCACACTCGATGATTGTTGCCTTATCAGAGTTTCTTGAAGTGCCAGCCGAGTATCTTCTCGGCGCATCCTCGGATGCAGACGCAAATCGAATCGACTCCCAGCTTCGGTTAGCGGCGTCCATGCGAACATTGGGCGTTACCAAAATCGCCGCACGCTCGTTGGATGAACTGGAGCCGGAAGAGATTGCCGTCGTCGACTCTGCCATTCGGCACCTCATTGCTAAAGAAGAACCCAAAGACAGCCAATAACAGATGCGGTAAGTGCTGCCGCAGTGATGGGAGACATGATGCGAGGACGCCGCTCACGTCAACCAGTCTATGATTCCCTTACGTCCATGGCCCACAACCTGGCCTGGAAGACGCCGCTTCCAGAAGAGGCAGACTTCACCGACCTGTGTAGTGCAGTCTCAGATCTTCATGGACGCCGCCTGGTCTTTGATGAGATCACCGATACGGCTCTGCACGCAACCACGGGCATTCTATTCGAAGCGGAAACCTTTACCGGGATTCTAGTCCCTGCTCACGACAGCGGGTACTACTGCCTATTGAGCAAAGTACACGAACTGTGCCACCTGATCATCCGCAGCGCACCAGAGTCATGGTTCTCGCCGGACACCCCAAGGCCGCGTCAGCCCGCCGCAAACAGCCGCCAATTTCTACGACTATGCCCACGAAATAGCACTGAATCCACCGATGCCGACTCGGTGTATGAAGAACACGTGGCAGAAGCAATGGCACGAGTATTTATGCGACGGTTAGCAGTTTACGCCGATACAACTGAGGAGGAGCACTTCGGATGATCGAAACGCTTTGCCTTGCCGTACTATCCGTCGTCGTCGTACTCCGCGCGCCCCGCTCATTTCGAAAGGCCGCGTGGTGGGGCACGCTCTTCGGCATGGTGTCGGTCATGACGTACGGTGTGGGTGGCGCTAGCCCTGCGGACCTGGACCGAGTCCTTGGAGACCGCAACAGCCTGACCCTCGTCCGTGATCTGACCGCCCTAGCGGCGATGTGGTCCTTCCACAACGCCGTGGTGCGAGAGCGAGGGCGGGTCAGCCGCAGGCTTCCCTGGTGGTCGCTCCTCGCTGCCGCGCTCAGCGTTGCGATCCCGTTCGCACTCATTCACGATCCGGGCGAAACGTCGCGTGACTTCGTACTTGACCGCCTGGACCAAACGCAGGTCTGGCTATTTGCGACGCTGTACACGGTGTACATAGGCACCGTGGCTGGTCTTATCATTCGGACTTTGTCCGCGAAGCGCACCACTCTGTCCGTTCTGTGGGTAGCCGGGTTCGGCCTCATGATGGTGAGCGATGTGCTCGAGGTCGTTTACCTCGCCATTGCCCACTTCGCCCCCGTCTCGGTAGGGTTTAAAGCTCATTACTACTACGTCGCAGAGCTCCCGTTCTTCACCGGCGTCCTGTTCATCGGAGCGGGGTTCATGTGGATTCTGGCCGCACGAGCATTCTGGTGGAGCGCGGCGAGATGGGCCGTACGTGTAGATGCCCGCGGACAGGGCCCAGAGTTCAAGGAGCGCCGGCTCGCCCTCGCCGAATCGAGAGGATGGTCCGACAGACAACTGACTTTTGATTCAGCGGCAAATATACGAGACCGCATCAAACTTAATCCTGGCGCGGTTACTGGCCCCGACAGGCAAGTCTTCACTGTGGTAGAACGTGCGCTGTCTAAGAAGATTGAACCGGTAACCTCATGATTCCCCTCCTAGCAGCAGGAGTCGCCCTTGCCGGCGCAGCCGTGGCCGCGGCTCCGGTCGTCTTCTTGGCACGCGCGGTGGTGTACCCCCAGCGATCGCGACCCACTCAGATAATTGCCGTGCACGATCCCGACAACGTCACGGTCTCAAAGACGCCTTTGACTAACTTTACCGGGATCATCGGACTCCTGTACGCAAACGAAACGCAACTGGCGGTCCTTCGTCCCGGCGTGGATCCCGCGCCTTCATCGGACGCCGTTATTCGCCGCTTGGCGCAACCCGCGCGCATCGAGCCCGGGACGCTGGGTCGCGCCTGTGGGAACGTCTTCTCACCCTCGACCGTCGTCGCCGCGGCCCCGGTCGACGTCGACGTCGTGACGGAGGCGGCTCGCCAGCCGGCATGGCTCTATCCGGGAACCGGGCAGCACTCGACGGTGTGGGTGATCCATGTGCACGGCATGCTCGCGAGCAGGGATTCGGCCCTTCGCAGCGTGCATGCGCTGGACGGGACAGGCTTCACCTCTCTCGTCATCTCGTACCGCGGCGATGGAGAGGCCGCATCCGAGCGGCCACGGCCTTCGGCACTGGGCCAGGACGAGTGGCGCGACCTCGACGCAGCCGTCGGCTTCGCCCGCGAACGTGGCGCGGAACGGATCGCCGTCGTCGGCTGGTCGCTTGGCTCCACGATAGCGCTCGAGACCCTCAGGCGCGGCACGCACCGAGACGAGATCACCGCCGTCGTGCTGGTGTCCCCGGCCATCAGCTGGGCGCGCACGATCCGGTTCAGCATGGCTCGCCAGGGGGTACCCCGCTGGCTTGCGAATGCGACGATCAAGGCCCTCTCCACACGCGTGGTCGCCCGGAGCCTCGGACTCAGATCCGCGCTAACGCTTCCGGAAAGCATCCCGACAGCGTCGACCCCGACTCTGATCATCCACTCCCGCGGCGACTCCACGACGCCGTTCGCAGCTTCCGAGGCCATGGCGCGAGGCTCGTCGAAGGTAGCTCTCGAGGAGTTCCCCGAGAGCCCTCACGCCATGGAGTGGAATGCCGATCCGGAGCGCTTCCGACGCGCGACATCGTCATGGCTCGCCGCGCACCTTCTGCCCGATCCACCGCGTCCCGGCGCGTGATGTCGTGAGCGTCGCAGGGTTGCGTCAGGTGTTGTAAGTCTGCAACACTTCTCGCATGATCGATGCGAGTGATGCTGACCTGGGGCCAGAGCCGCGCGGCCGCGCGCTCGAGCAGGACAGCACGGTCATGCACATCCTCGGGCCCGTGTGGGCAGTAAACGGCCAAGCTGTGACCGTCAGCGTGGGGGAGGACCTCCGACGGACGATCCTTGACACCGTCGCTCGCCAGCTCGAGTTCACCGACCCAGTCCGGGCGGTCATCACCGACGGCCCTCGTACGACGCGCGTCGTGCTTCGCCCCGATGGCAGCTCGGTCGCCGAAGGTGACGATGCACACCGCTGGGCGGGCCCGAGCCAAAGCTCCCAGCCGACCCCGGAACAGGTCACTCTCATCGGGGTGCACCCAGTCTCCGGCGCGACAGCGTGGGCCCAACTACTCGGGCTCCCGGAGGGGTCGCTGCGCGAGGCGCCGACCACCGCCGTGGTCCTGGTGTGCCGATCCACGCCCGCTGGTATCGACGCCGCCAAGCATGCGATCCGCGCGCTCGGAACCGACGCCGTTCGTGCCGTTCTTGTCGTCGCAGATGCACCCGGACGGCCCGTTCCCGCAGCTGCACGCGAGCAACGCGTCCTCGCCGGCGCCGTGCCTGTCGTACCGGCGCCGTGGCTTCCCCGCCTCCGAGCGGTGGCAGAAATCTCCCCTGAACTGGCCGGCCAGCTCGCTCGACCCGTCCAGCGGATCACTCAGGCCCTCGAAGGGGCGCACACAGCGAAAGAGGAGAAGTCCAAATGATCAACACCGTCATCTTCGCCGTCATGGCGAAGTCACCCCGAGTGCTGGAAACATCCACTGCAGCTAACGAATATCTCGCCACGGCCTACTGCTTTCCACAGAAGATGCAGGACGCGATGGACACCGCAAAGTTCTGGGCCATCATCATCGCTGCCGGGCTTGGCGCTATCGCACTGATCACGATCGGTATTGGCATGCTGTTTTCCGGTAAACGCCATGATGGCGGGGAGACGCTCAAGAGTCTTGGCTATTTTATCGGCGGCACATCGCTCATCGGAGGAGCCACGGCAATCGTGGCAGTCTTCCTGACTATCGGAACAACCGGGTGCACGCCCGTCCCCGGCGTCTCATAGCTGTTAATTACGACGGGAGAACATCATGTCAAAGCGCGAACGCAATACCGACGGGTTCTGGGCCCGAGCTCGGCGGGGATGGAACTCGAAGCCGACGGCGATCGGCGCGGTAGTAATCCTCGTACTCGTGATGATCGTCGTGCTGGCATCTACGGCGCTGGGTATCTTCGCGCCCGTCAGAGACGAGCAGGCTACTCCGACCGCCTCAGCCCCAGACCCAGACCCAGCGACAGCAGAGTCCGTTTCCCCGCCTGAGCCGTCTAGCCGCGCATGCGACGTGACGGTGAGCGATACCTCCTCGAAGCCGAGCATCCCGGCCGACTTGACCTTCAAGACGGGCGTGGCCGGCGTCACATGGCCGGTGTCGAAGTCGGCCGGCCCGACAATGACCATCGACGGATTCGATTCGTGCTTCGCCCGCTCGCCGCTCGGCGCGGCACTGGCCGCCCAGTCGGCGATCTACAGCCAGTACGACCCGGCACATTCCATCACAGACAGCCTGAACCACTACATCGCGGATTCGCCTGGCAAAGCCGCGAGCGTCGCGCTCAGCGCTAAGACCAATGACGCAGAAGCCCTGCGAACGTCCGGAATGAACCCGGCCGGATTCGTTGTAGATGCGTTCGCGCAGGACCGGGCGGATCTGACTCTAGTCTTTTCCCGGCCGGACTCTCCCACCGGCTATGTGGGTATTCCATGCACAGTTATATGGGTTAACGATGACTGGAGGATCCATGTCCTCGATAACGGAGAGTTGGCGTCCGGGCGCGGGACGACACCAAGTAAGGGCGACTTCGTCGCATGGGAAGGCGGTCAACGATGAATTCTGACGTTGTCGGGTGTGCCATGAATGTCTTCTGCGCTGCACCCACCATCATCGGCGCAGAAGGCCGCAAGGTTGCGGCCGACAGCTTCAAACGGGCGGCAGAGGACATGTACACCGGCTATGACTCCATCCTTAAGGAGTTCCTCACCAGCTGGCTGAACTCCAAGTTCGTGGTCAGTTTGGACAACAGCGCGACCGAGTGGTTTCACAGCGCCTCGGCAATGGTCACCATCGGGCTGCTGACAATCGGCATAATCATTGCCGGCACGCGGGTCATGTACGAGCACCGCGGTGAGCCCCTTCGTGAGGTGCTGCACGCCCTCGGTCATGCGATTGCGGTGATTTCATTCGGGACGACGGCGATCCAGATCCTCGTCTGGGGCGGTGACGCATTCGCGGCCTGGATCCTTCAAGTCTCCGGCACATCAGCCGGCTCAGGACAGCTTGTTGCGGACTTCGCAAGCAACTTCCCGGCACTGGCGCTGATCTTCGGCCTTCTCGGAGTTCTAGCGGTCGGCTTCCAGTGGGTGATTATGTTCGTTCGGCAGGCACTACTTCTTCTGTTGAACGCGTTCTGGCAGATGACGGCGGCGTACGCCACGTTCAGGCGAGGACAGAAGGCGTTCGAAAGCGTAACGGCGTGGATCGTGGCGTTCATCTTCTACACCCCGATCGCCGCCAGCATCTATGCGTTCGCGTGGCGGTTGAAGAACGGTGACGACGGCCCCGGAGGCGTTCTCTATGGACTTGCGCTCATCGTGCTCGCGATCGTGGCTCTGCCAGCGATCATGCGGCTACTCATCCCGGCGGCAAGCGTGCTCGGCGGTGCCATCGGCGGCGGGATGGCACTCGGAGTTGCCGCTGCAGCCCTCCAGGCCGGTGTCGCTATCGGTGCCGCAGTCGCGACGGGCGGCGCCAGCGCCGCTGCCGGCGCGGGCGCCGGCACAACAGCTGCGGCCGAGGGCGGCGGGATGGCGGCCGAGGGCGGCGAAATCGCCTCCGCGAAGGGGGAGACCGGTGAGAGGGGAGCGGATGGATCATCGGCCGCTGGTGGGGGTAGCAGCGACGCCTCGGACAGCATCGGCGGTGGTGGCGACTCGGGCGCTGCGCCGGATAGCGGTGGGCCGGCCTCGGGCGGGGCGCCCGACTCCGGTTCCGGGCAGTCGTCCGGCTCTCGTGCAGCGTGGGCGGCTGCTGGATCAGGCGTGGACAACTTGGGAGATGAAGGCAACACGGCGGAGGGATTGATCAGTGAGTGACGCGTCAGTAGGCAAGCGGATTCGGTTCGGGAACTGGCTCCCAACCACAAAGCCCACCCTGGGAGGGCTCACGCTCGCCGGGTGGCTCATGCTCCTCGGCGGAGTCATGGCGATTCCCGTCTTCCTCGCCATCGGGCTGTGGACGGCGGCGATCGGAGCAGTGCTGGCCGGCGTGATCGCCAACGTCGTATTCATCATCCGCTGGGGCGACCCCGCCGCCGGGCGGACCGTCGCCGCCCGCGTGTGGGATGGCGTGGTGAATCGGAAGCGGAGGAAGGCAGGGACCAACCGCTACCGCACAGGCCTGTTCACTGAGCTCCCGGACGAGTCCCTGACCGCGCTACCGGGAATGCTGGCAGACCTCGAGGAGATCTCCGGGGTCGACGGTGAAGGCGCGGAGTACGTACTGCTGCACCACCGGAAGGGCTCGCAGAACCCCACGCTTGCAGCCACATTTACCTGTCATCCAGACGGCACAGCCCTCCTGCCTCAGGATCGGATCGACTCTCAGGTGTCTTCCTTTGGCGGGTGGATCGCATCGCTGTCTCGTGACACCGCCATCGAGGGCGCCGTGATCGTTGTCGACTCGGCGTTAGAGTCAACCGCACCGCTGATCGAGAAAATCGACAACGAGGTTTCGCCTCACGCCCCGGAAGCTGCGCGTCGTCAGCTGATGGAGGGGGCACGCGCTCTGTCGGGGACGCACTCGGACGTGGAGGTCTTCACGTCCGTGGTGTGGAGCGTCAAGGAGCTCGCCGAGGACATCGACGAGGCGGTCGCCGACGTGGCGGCGAAGCTTCCGGGACACCGCTCACAGCTCGCGGGCGCCGGCGCTGGGAGCCCTGCCGTGGCTACGAGTTTCGATCTCGCCCGTGCTGTACGTGTCGCCTACCGACCGGACCGGGCGCGCGAGTTCGGGTCTGACGAGCTTGCAGGTCGCCCGTTCCATATGAAGGTCACCACCGCAGGACCAGATGAATTCGACGATGACGCACGGCGGGTGTGTTACCACGACGGAGTCGCATCCATGACGGCGATGATGACCGTCCCGCCACAGATGCACATCACCGAAGATTTCTTCAACGGACTTTTCCAGCCGAACGGAAAGTTTCTTCGCAAGCGCACGGCCGTGTTCTATCGACCGAAGAAGCCGGGACAGGCACTCAAGGTCGCGAAGAAGCTCAGCTCGAATGCCCGCCGGAACACCACGACGGCCACAGGTGACACGAATGAGATGGCGAAGCTCCAGCAGGAGCTCGCCCACAAGACTCAGTTGGACCTAATGACTGGGGCCTCGATGACGGCATTCGCAATTGAAGTCACCGTCACATTCGAGCCAACGAAGAGCGCGCGGAGGACCGCGACGACGGAGCTGAAGAACATCCTCGAAGGCACCGGGCTGGGCTATCGGTTCGTGGAGACCGACACCGCGGCGGCATTCCACTCGACCCTGCCGCTCGGGATGTTGCCGTGGGCGTACGCGACCGCGGTCCAGAACATCACTGACCGGACCGAGTAATGCGCGTCCAGGACGGCCCTCGCGCCGAAGCGAATTCTCGGCGCCGGGAGGAGCTGGATCATGACTCCGGTCGGATTCCCTTCATCGACACCACAACGAACGGGAGCGCACGCTGATGAGCACGAGCATGACGAAGCGACTCACCCGCACACCCTCGGGCTTCTTCGCGCCGAACGGTGGCGGGTGGGAGCAGATGCCCCAGCCTCCTCAGTGGTTCGGCACGAGCGTCCAGGTCTGCGGGATCTACCCATTCGGTGCCGGCACCGGCCGCCCCATCGACGGATCACCCCTGGGGCAGGACATGATCACCCACAGCGCCGTCTGCACCGACCACGACGCGCTCTACCGCTCCAACGTCATCTCCTCGCCCTCTGCGTTCCTGTTCGGTCTCAACGGCAACGGCAAGTCCAGCACCGCGCAGACCCTCATCGGCGGCCAGATCGGCCGAGGGCTCACCCCGGCGATCTTCGACCCCATCAAGGGCGAGCACGTGCCGTGGATCGAGAGCCTGGGCGGGACCGTCTTCTCAATCGGCCCCCAGGCCCGTCACCAGCTGAACCTCCTCTCACCTGGCCCTCTCGGCTACGCGGCCCGCCGCATTGGCGGCAAGGTCGGACAGGAGCTCCTGCAGCTTGCGCGGGCGAAGTCGATCGACCTTGTGAAGCTGTGCGTCCGGATCAACCGTGGCGTCGACGAACCGGTCATGGACATCGAGGAGACCGCGCTAGAGGCGATCGTCGACACGATCCTCGACCGCACCGGATCGCACGAGACCGCGGTCACGGCCGACTTGGTGCGTGCGTTCAGCGCTCCGTCACCGCTGATGCTCGAGCGGACCGGGCAGCCCACCCCGGAAGCCTTCATGGCACGATTCAGCCTACTCGGGGAGACGCTGCGGTCGCTGATGACCGGGCAGATGGGGCAGATGCTCTCCGGCACCAACTCCGTGGAGTTCGAGCCCGGGAACCCGGGCGGCTTCTGCTTCGACACCTCCTCGATCGGGTCCAAGAACACCAAGCTGCTGTCGGCCGCGATGCTCTCGACCTGGTCGCTCGGCATGGACGCGATCGACGCGCATTGGGAGCTGGCCATGCACGAGCTCGGCCTCCAAGCCGAGGCATATGCGAACAGCGACGTGTACGAGCCCCGGATCCGGTGGGGTGGCTACACGTCCCTGATGGATGAGTTCTGGTACCCAATCCGCGCCTGCGAGGGGATGGTCGACCTCGTCGACGGGCTCTCCCGCACCAATCGCAGCGTCGGCACCGCCGAGATGAAGGTGTCCCACTCGCCGAAGGACATGCTCTCGCTGCGCAATGCGGACGACCGCGAGAAGGCGAAGGGCCTGATCGAGCGTTCCGGGCTGCTGATGCTCATGGCGCTCAGCCGTGACGACCTGGAGGAGCTGTCCAAGGTGCGTCCGCTCACGCCCAAGGAGATCGACCTCGTGGCCAAGTTCAACTCGTCCAAGACGTGGCGCTCACCACGCCGCCGTGAGGGCGAAAAGGGCGCCCCTCCCGGTGCCGGGAAGGTGCTGTTGAAGATCTCCGAGCGCGTCGGGATCCCCGTGAAGATGCTCCGCACGGAGACGCAGATGGCGAACCACACCACCGACGAGCGCTACCAGTGACGACCGACCAGATAGGACGAACGATCATGTCGAACAGCACCGTGCCCGTGGACTACCACCTCCTCGCCGGCGAGGACCGGCTTACCATCGGAGACGCCGAATTCACCGGCGAGAACCCCTACGCCGACGCGATGGTCTGGCTGCAGCAGCACGCCGGCGTCGACGGCTCGGCGGTCGTGGTGCGCAGCCACG
>Ga0265780_10001492_pt1 | contig 32854 bp, 34 predicted proteins | sample P1T30metagenome_FD_192432 | JGI IMG/M metagenome (GOLD analysis project Ga0265780, IMG submission 192432) | Plant litter microbial communities from East Loma Ridge, Irvine, California - P1 T30 | ecosystem: Environmental > Terrestrial > Plant litter > Unclassified | place: USA: California...
CAGCTAAGCCTCTTGCTGAAAATGGACATGGTGAAGTGCATCTTGCTCTCTCGCTGTTACATCATGGCCGCAATTGAGATGACGTTTCATGGCTTCACATGCTGAAGGGCGGGTATATAAACTTGCTATTCCTACAGTCCATCTACTGCAGCTCTCGCATTTCCTTGTGCAGCTGACTAAAACGAAAATATGCATAAATCCAAAACATGTGACGCTGGCTCCTCATGATCTCCCCGAAACCTCAAAAAGAGGATTCTCGAGGATCTATGAGCGTGTGACTCTTTTTTCAGAATGCGACAGAATAGTTGCTTATGTTCTCCTCTTCGCAACCTTGGAATGCAGAAACGAACTGTGGGTCCTCGTATGTCTTCGCTCGGCCTCATCTCCTCTCAGCACAAAAAGCTCACGTCTCCTTCTCCCTCCTGGCACCAAGGCATTGCGTTTGAGCTGATGTGCTTTGGCCAGAAATTGATATCGTGCCCATATATGTGTTTGCTCGCTCGCAAACTGAAAAAGGCACTCGCTGTATGAGTTCTGGTGTGACTCATCAATCTTCAAATCCAATACATAAGTGGGATAGCCTTGTGTTGATTCGGACTTGGAAAACGCCTACATGCGCGCATATGTTATCTGTGTAGTGCTGCGATATGAGTAGAAGAGCTTCTTCAGAACACACGCAAGCTGTACAGGAAACATTCACAAGGCTAGGAATTTCAATGAACGATGGTGAAACGTCATCGACAGTAAGGAACAGCGAGTTTGTAGAAGTGGTGATTTTACAATTGTTTTTGTGTCAAATGTGACATGAGATCACATGCCTCAATGCAATCAGTCCTTCTCTCTCTTCCCACCTCAATTATTTCTCTGGGACTTCGTTTTCTGCATCTTGGGCGTCCCTTGACTCTGTTTCTGCTTCTTCCTGCCGCCTCCTCCTTCATCCCCACTAGTCTTCTTACCATTGCTATTGATCTTGCCACCCTCGGCATCGGCAGCTTCGCCCTCAACCTCCTCCTCCTTGACCAGTAACTCGCTCAATGCCTGATTGAACTTCTCTAACTGAGCGATGTCGCCAATCTTAACACGCATGTAGTCGAACGCAATGGCGACTTTCATGTCGGGGTTGCGGACCTTGATGACGCGTCCGAGTTCGGGAACCGTGGAAGAGGCGTGGCGTTCAAGTGCAGCGACCTTGGGTGTGGCTGTGGAGGAGGGTTGCGTTGTTGGTTGGATGTCCATATTATCAGGGTTCTCAAGCGTGGATTCGACTTCAGCGTCATTTTCCTTGCTGTCTTCTTCCACGGTATTTTCGTGACTGGGGAGTGGGTCTTCTTGCTCGCCTTCTGTTACCGTCTCTAATACAGGTATCTTCTGGTAGCGTTGACTGAAATGCGTAAGGACGACAGCTTTGGCGTTCATTTTCGAGCCAATGTCTAGTGCTTCAGAGGTAGTCGAATGCTTCTTAGCTTTGGCATCGCCCAGGAGTTCGTCATCGAAGGTGGCTTCGTGAATCAGAACTGTTGTATCACAACCGACCTTCGCAAAATGCCTGGATGGCCTACAATCTCCCGAGTAGCTGACCTTAAGTGGCTTGACGTTTCGAGGATCTTTGGAAGAGCGTGGAAACGTGATGGAAACGGCCATTGCGCCATGGCAATGGACTACATTCGCAGTCTGGATATCGTCAAAACCAAACAGCTGCGAATACTGATGCCTCTTAATGGTTGTGTCGAAGTCCTGCTCTGTGTTAAAAGAGTTGAGGATGTTGAGTAAGGAACCGTGCCCGGCGTGGTTTGGTGACACCTCAAGCGGTAGGATTCTGCTGTAGCCGAAGTCCTCTACGGAGGAGTACTCATACAGCCACTGCAACATACCAGCATGTGATATGACCGAAAGACCATATTGACTTGAGTTGCTGAGCACGGTTGCGGCAGAGGGCTTGTCTTTATTCGGGACACCACTGTGAACCAAGTGATACCATGCTCGAATCACCCCAGTTGTGCCCAAGTGATGATCAGCATGCAGATGACTGATCCAGATGACGCGCAGGTTCTTGATGATGTCCCGCAGTTCTTCCGGTGCAAAGACCCTCGACAGCTGGCCCAACGTGTTCTCGCCGCAATCCAAAAGGTAGTTACCAACACCTGGCACCCGTATGAGGGTGGCAGACACATTTCGATATTTAGATGGCAAGGCAGAGCCGGTCCCTAAGGTGATGACTTCAGTGTCTGGGCGCGCAAGCAGCTGCTTCCACGCTTCTTGATTAACTTGATCATCTTTGACTGCCTGTTGCGCTTCTGCCGCTAATCTCAACACTTCCGCGTCTGTTTCGCGCTCAATCGAACCATTCTCAAACATTTGTGTTTTGGTCTCTTCCTTTGTTGTGAATTTGGGCATGAGCGTAAAGCTCAAGCCTCTGTCTGCGCGAATGGATCCCTTCGGCATCGAGGAATCGTGGTGCTGAGAATTCGAGAACAGGCTTGCTTGTGGCACCGTGGAGTTGTCGTGTATAGGGACAGAATATCGGGCTGGATCTACTTGGCTTAGTCGAGTTGCTTGACACGCTACTGAGTCATGAGCTATGCGATTGGGTGACACATCTGCAGACGATATGATATGTTGCACGTTGCTGAGCTTCGCCATGTATTCGCTGAGAAGAGAATGGCCTGAGATATTAGGTCCTAGGACCCACAATATAGCGCATATGCCTGCCATGACTTGCGAATTATTCAGCTCTTCGCGCTGCACAATCGCCTCGAGGTACTCCAAAGATGGCACTTCAAGGATCGCAATTCCTTGACCTGGCCTATCTGCGCCGAGGACCTGAGATGGTTCTATCCAGTCTCCGTTCTCGTTCTGCACAGATTTGCCGGCAGTTAATTTTCCAAAGTCAGGTCCAGGCTTCACGCCCAAGGCTTTCGCCCGTGCGACGTCAAAAGTACCACGAGATGGAAAGGTGCGCACAATGTATGAGAGACATTCCGGTAGAGGTTGTGTAGGCGGTATTGCCATGATAGTGGCTCCGGGCCAGGGTGTCCGTGTCCAGACAGTGGTGTCGGGCAATGGCTCCGAGCCCCCAGGCCTGGGCCCTTGATAAGGCTCGTAACCATGGGTATCTGGATTTCGAACGAAGATAGCAGCGGGCATCTGGACTTCGGAAATATGACGCTCTAATAGAGTGTCGAAGCTCCAATTTGAATTGAACATGAACTTGAGCGTCGCAGAGCGTATGCGGTCATATCGCGCGTCCCTATCCTCTTTAGACTCGTTTTGCGGAGCCCTGTGGTCTTCGAATGTGTTCAGTCGCGCATCAAAGTCCTGACGAAGAGCCTCCAGCTCGGCTTCGCCTTCTGGGTCTTGCTGCTGACGTACTGGCGATACGGGAAGCGCCCACACTTGGATGTTCGCATCCTGCCAAGTTGGCGGTATGCCGCCATTGTCGTCCTTGACAACCGGTCTGTCTGCGTATTCGGTCACATTGATGGGCAAGCCTTTCCGGAAGATAAATCGTCGACAAGTGCCCATTGTGTGTTTCAGATTTGGCGGCCCGTATATGTTGAAGCTGTGTTTCGCCGGCTCGGGAGCTGTACGACCCTTGTCTCTTGCCTGCTGTACCATCAACATGGCTTGCTCATAAGAGCTGGAGCTCGCGTCGGCCAATGTGAGCATCATGCCCATGAATCCGCCTGTGTTCTTCCATTCTGCCTTTCCTGTCAGGAAAAAGTCCTGGGCCTTCAACAGCCGCGCGCCCTGCTGCACCAGCGCACGCTGAGTCCCTTCTGCCTGACTGCCGAAAACGTAGTGTTTTATAGCTGTTCGCAACACCAATGTCGTGCCTGGAGTGTCCGACGTCGGCGTCGTGAGGATCTCGATGCTCGAAGACATCTTGGTGCGATCGTCTTGCACGATTCTCTCTACGGCCGCAACACTAGGCTCTTGTTCCGCTTCGGTGCGGTTATGAGGAGGTTCGAGGAGTGGAACCCAATCGTGTGTCAGCCGGTACGCAGAGTGGAAGACAAAGGGTCCAACTCCGACCGCTGCTTCAGCCTTTGGTTTGCGACTCTCGCGTGATTTGCGCGCACCAGGTTTTATTTCAGCTGTAAATTTTCGATGTTCATGCGCTTGTGTGGGAGCTGCCCTAGAATTACTTGTGCTCCGGGACGAATCTGGCTTGCTGCGGCTCCTGGCGGGTTGAGGCTTACACGAAGTAGTCGCGAAACCACGGCAAGTGAGATAGCGGGGTTTCAAGGCATATCTATATGGTGAGCGGAGAGTAAAGGCGGCCTTCCGTGAGTGCACTGCCAACCGTGAGTGCATTCGAAGGAGGCACAATCAGTCGCAATGGTGAACTGTGGCGATCAATGCAAAGACTGACGCGCCGCTTGAGCAGAAGCGATCAGTTGGGGAAGCGATGTCTACAGTCGCAAGCATCGAACGCGCTTGTGGGTCGAGCCCGCCCATCATTGCTGGCGTCACTTTTTTTCAGATTCGTCACGATGTCGGCGAAATGATGATCCGACATGAGTCAGCAATTGTGATTTGCTTCGCCCTGAGTTTCGGTTGCGGCTCTTCTCTTGAGAACCTTTACGGCCTAGACAATAGACACGTTCTAACCTGGCTTGCAGCATCCACATCTCCGGTTGTTCTATCAATGTTTCTTTCTCAGAGCTCCTCCGTCCACCGTAATATCCTGGCCTTGATTTCCGATTAGCTTGATATGCACGAGTCAAAAGCAAGGAGACATACCTGTAATGAAGCCTGCATCGATGAGATACAGAGCCGCATCAGCAATATCCTTGGGCCTTCCCGCTCGGTTGGTCGGATGGTCGTCGACATCCTTCTCGCTAACCTGGCCTGCCCAGTCTGTGCCCTTCTCATCACCTGTAGTCGTTAGTCACGCGAACGTGAACCCCGCGTGTGGATTTCATACCCTCCTTGCTCTCGTGAGCGACCTTGATCCTACCAGGCGCGATCAAGTTGACCCGGATGCCCAGTGGTCCCAAGCTAATGGCCATGGAGTGCATCAAGCCGAGCTGGCCAGCCTTACTCGATGCGTATCCTTCCTGGTTGGGATCTGACTGATGCGCACGGAACGATCCAATGTGAATGATGCATGGGCCTGAGCCGTAAATCTTCTGAGCGCCTGACGTGGCGTCGGCTTGTCTTGACTTCATGAACGGGATGCATGCTTGCGACATTGCGAAGGGACCAGTGAGGTTGGTGTCAATGTAGGCTTGCCACTCCTCGAACGTGCTTTCGTCCTCCATCGTCTTGCCATCTTTCCACTGCGGCGATGCGATACCTCCATTGTTGATCAGGACGTCCACGTTGTTGTCGAAGAACTGGGCCGCCTCCTTGACTTTGGCACGAATATCCTTCACGTCGCGAAGGTCGCAGATTGCCGAGTTTAGCTTCTTCTCATCGTAGTACTTCTTCAAATGGACTTTGGTGGTGTGCTGCAGCTCATCCTCGTCAATGTCGAAAATGTATACCTTGTGGCCAGCCTCCAGTAACATGCGGCTGAGAGCTCTTCCAATGCCACGGGCTCCACCAGAGACGATAATGTTCCTAGCGGCGGTCTCTACGTTAATTGGGGCCATTCTTGGTGAATTACTCCAGCGGATTGGGCTCGGGGACAGTTGTTGGAGCAGGCAGGTGTATACCTTATCATGCTGAGGCGACGTTGCTCTGACGTCACATCAATAACTCATCGTCACGCAAAGTGTTGAGGTGAGCCTCTTTCGACATCAGTCGCGTATGCAGTAAAGCAAGCGCACGCCAGACTCATACTTCGTGGCACACAAACCTCTTCTTTGACGGTGCAGATCTGCTGCTGACCATCGCCACGCCAAGAGTCACGTCTCATCAAGACATGTAAACACGTGAAATTGTCTGGCGACTGGCGAAAGTAGAAGCGAGTAATGTACGGTATTAAGCACAATTATTCACGATGCATCCCTCGCCAGCAACGAAGCCATAGTTCAGGGGAGGGTCTATCTCAGCTCAATGGGTCCGGGGAAGCACAAATCATCCGGATCAAGGCCAGGATCTCAGCATGCATTTCAGGATTCCTCAATAGGAGCCATCATGAGTTTGAAGAGCCGCATTGTGCGAATGCCTTGGACTATGTCCAGCTAGACCTCAATATGCTGAGTAAGAGCAGCTCGAGAACATGATTGCACCTCCTCCCTCGAAATACTTTGGAAACCACGAAAGAGACAGTAAGGCTGGTAGGTGCTCTGGTGGCTGCTGAATCAATCAAGGGTTTGCAGCTGTTTACACAACATCCCATCGCCAATATCTTTTTACTGATCTCTATACCCGAATATCCTTACTGATCGTTATGACCAAAAAACATCCATTAAGGCATCACAGTCCACGAAGAGCAAAACGTGAGAAACTATATAAACGGCCAAGACCCGTTTTAAAGGGGGAGCTGAAGGAGCCGAGGGAGCCAGATCGCCTGAAGGTTATCATAGTCAGTGTTGCGGGCTGTTGCTGGAGTCAGATTCGGAGGCTTTAGGAGAGATAATCCTCCGCACTACGTTCACACCGACGATCAAGTGCCACTGCCGCATTCCCAAGGCTAGCACTACGAACCGCATCCGTTCCATTATCAACATTGTCTCCAGCCCTTTCGTTTCCACCATGTATCGACGCAGTCGCACCGTCTCAGATTCCTCGATCCCAAGCATCGTGGTCATATCCCCAACACCGACACCGCCAGATGACACGGTCAGTAACCCGAGCTCAGCACGAATCTCTACGTATGCATCTTCGCGATCGGGTCCCAGTTCAGATACCAGAGTTATTGCATCCAGCTCACGATCCCCAACAAATTCGGCTACCTCAGGCGTTACCTTCAGGTCAGCACGAAGCTCATCCTTAAGCTCCGTGACCTATACATCCTCAAGACTGCGACCGGATGTAGCCACCTGGATCGTTCCCCGTCGGACAGCGCCTCCGACCATTCCCTTCACAGCCCACCACCCTTCGCCAAGGCTCGTCGTGGATATGCTCAGGGGTGAGATTCCAAACATCATCGAGCAGGACATCATCAGCTCTATAATTGCCGCTGGTCTACTCACATACATTGTATGCGCCATCATTGTTGCGCACAACCTGGACGACAGCAGCAGAGACTTGGGTTGGGCACTTGGCCTTGGTATACCTGTATGTTCAGTGACGGAAACCACGCGAATATAAAGCTAACTGAGGATGCCAGATCACTGTGTTTCTGTACATCATGGGCGCCGTCCGTTGGACCGAGCTGTTTGGCATCGACCTGCCCAACACAACGACCAAAAAGACATGCATAGCGCTCTTGGCGCTGTAGGGAAGTGCAGCCGCCACAATGGTATGGTTTGTTACGTCCGATGGCCTACATGCGCACCGGTGGATTGTGCTTGTTTTCGTACGTCTTCCTTCCCGAGCTACCGCAGAGAAGAGCTAACAGGCCTAGTTCGCTGGCGTCGCATTATCTTTCATTCTATTCATGCTTTCGTTCTACGTCCCGTGGCATTCTTCGTCTGAAGAGCGAGAGGCTATGCGTGCGAGACGCTGGGTGGTCCTGGGCGCTTGAAGATGGATTGAAGGGAGTGGGTGGTCCAGTAGGTAGTACAACACCATCGGAATGCACGTGGAGCAAGGGTCTACCAGTGTCAATAGATCATGATGGCAAAACCACCTCTTCATCTTCTTAGTTTCCCTAAGAGATCATACCGTCGTGATGCACCTCTCACTCCTCCCCGTACTGTCGCTCGCCACAACAATCATCGCCGCCGCAGCTCCGGCCGTCTCGAATCCGAACACGAACCTTTACGTCTGCACCGACTCATCCTGGCGCGGTACTTGTGCGAACATGCAAATCAGTGTCTCAGACTGCCGTACGCCTTGCCCTCTAATCCACCAATTTGTACCTGATATCAACCAGATAACTTCACGAAGCCTTACGCGAAGACGATTAGCTCTACAGGGCCGGATTGGGGCACGTTCTGTACTGTTTACACGTGCGTCGCCGACATAATTAACAGGACCAAGGACAGCTAACGGAGTGTTAGGAGCCTCAATTGTCGCGGAAAAGCGCTGCCGTTTACGAGCCCAGGGATCAAGCAGCTAGGAAGATATGGGTTCAATGATAACATCCAGAGCGTGCGGTGTGACTTTATCGCGGCGATGAAGGACCATCCTTAGCTTCGTGGGGTGGGAAGGGTATCGGCTGGAGGCAGATGAGGCGATCAGAGGTTATGTTTCGATTATGAAGCGAGACGACAACGCGCAATGCAAAAAACGTTTAGACAGTAACGAGAAAGTAGCATTGATCATCTTTTATCAAAATCGATTCAAAACAAGTAATACCGATGACCACCGGGCGCCGGAAAACGCCAAATGTCCCCATGGTTCGAAAGTACAGGTATATGATACGCGTTCCCATGCATCGTGAAATAATCCAATTCAACAAGGCGCGTCTATTTCGCCCGCTCGTATACACCGACAACCATGGCGTGGTCACGCTCGAAGGGCTCGAGCGTCAGCTGCTCCTTGGGCTTGATGCCCATTTCCCTTAACTTGGTGACTTCTTGTGCGAAGACGGCTTCGGGTGCAGCGGTCGAGTCGATACAGTTGGCCTTGATGGAGATAACAATACCACCGCCAACCTTGAGGAAGAGACCAGCTGTGACGTGTTAGTGAAGAACCAGAGCACATGTTTGTGTTTGTAACGTACCATTGAGACCAACAATACGGGCCTGATCGGGTTGCGCAACATCGGCAAAGATGCAGTCAACCATGCCGACGAGCATGCGGTACTTGAGGGGGTGGCGCGCATCCTCGACGATGGGAATAACGTTTGTGCGGTGGGTGGCCATGTTGATCAGATCACGTCCGGAACGGTGCGAGAACTCAACGGCAAAGACGGTTCCCTCGGGTCCGACGATATCGGCAACGTGCGAAACACTGGTACCGGAGGCGGCACCGAGGTACAGGACCTTGCTGCCAGGGCCCATGTAGATGTTGTCAACACCACCGAGGATACCGGCTGCCAGCTTACTTCGGAAGGGGTTCCAGACGCGGTATTCGATGCTGCTGGGTGTGGAGTCGTCGCCATCTGCTGCGTTGGCAGAGGCACCGACGCTGATGCGCTTCTCGCCGTAGACGCTCTCGCCGGGGGTCAAGTTCTTGGTGACAAGAAGATCTTCCTTTCCGCGGGCGACGAAGACACCAGCGTGGCGATGGGGCTCAACGATAACCTTGCTGTTGGCTCATTAGACTTGGAATGCGGTGTGAGGACTTGGTTGACATACGCTCCACCACGAGCACCTCCACGTCCGCCTCGAGCTCCACCGCGGGGAGCACCACGTCCACCGCGGGGCGCACCACGGCCTCCTCCTCGTCCACCGCGATCGCCAAAGCCACCGCGACCACCACCGCGTCCTCCACGGTCGCCGCCGAAGCCACCACGTCCGCCACGGGGAGTGAACCCACCGCGGCCCCCACGGTCTCCACCGCCTCGTCCGCCACGGTCGCCGAAGCCACCACGTCCTCCTCTGATGAACGTTAGTTTTCTGTTCACTGGTCTCGCGCGACTCGGGCCCAAGATCTTGCGAAACAGCTTTGCCAGGTTGGAGCTCTTCCATCTGAAGTCTAGAAAAGCTCGTTCTGGATGCATTCGCATGGGCTTGCAAGTCTCAGATCGCGCAGAGTGTCATTCTGTAGCTCATACCTAGGTGTGAAAGCCATTGCTTAGAGTTTTGTGTATTGTAGAAGGTAGAGGAGCTTGCGAAAGGTACTGCAACGGCATTAGCTAATCTGATCGAACGCTTCCCAGAAAAATCGCTGACGTACTTCGCAATGTCAATGAGAATGCGCGAGCTGTTTGCGCGTCGTTTTGCAGGCGGGAAGAATTGTTCCTTGTGGTGTCGTCTGCGGGCGATGGGTACTGCAGCTTGAGTTCGAAGTTCGAGCTCAGAAAAAATCCAGACGCTAAGGCGCATCCGCCCTGTTAGCGTGGCTGACCCCGGCCCGAGCGTTTTGCCGAGTAGCCCACACGAATTTGGTCTCTTCTCAATCTCAATCTCTCCACTACTAACGACAGGACATCACCACCCTGAAATCGACAAAATGGTATGTCCAACATGGTCGCCATTGATGCAACCGTTCATTTGAGAACGAGGCACTAATTCAGTGCAGGTTCGCTACGGAGCAACCAGCATCGACGGCGCAAAGTCTGCTCGCGCGCGCGGCAGCTACCTCCGCGTATCCTTCAAGAACACCCGCGAGACCGCCCAGGCCATCAACGGCTGGAAGCTCGAGCGTGCCCTCACCTACCTCGGAAATGTCTTGGAGCACAAGGAGGCTATTCCCATGAGGCGGTACGCTGGCGGAACTGGACGCACTGCACAGGGTAAGTCGCAATTCTGAGATCCAACGCACGCAAGAGGGGGTGCAATTGGCATCCGGGACCGCATCTGCGTGCGCGAATGTGGAAGATCAGGCTGACTCTCCCCAGGCAAGGCCCTCGGTGTCTCCCGTGCCCGCTGGCCCGTCAAGTCCGCCGAGATCCTTCTCGGTCTCCTCAAGAACGCTGAGGCCAACGCCGACACCAAAGGTCTCGACACCAGCAACCTGATCGTCAAGCACATTCAGGTCAACCAGGCCCCCAAGCAGCGCAGGCGCACTTACCGTGCCCACGGTCGTGTACGTACCACTTGCTCAGCTCACCAAGCCTCCTCTAACAATTCCAGATCAACCCTTACATGTCCAACCCCTCTCACATCGAGCTCATCCTCACCGAGGGTGCCGAGGTTGTCAAGAAGGGTCCCGAGAACATCGAGCGCCGTTTGAACTCGAGGCAGCGTGGCAGGGAGGTCCGCAAGGCCATCACCGCTGCTTAGATGCAGATTGAGGAAGAAGGATATTTCACCAAATGAAAAAGGTTCGGAACGGGCACGGTCAGGAGTCAATGAGCGATGAATCTTTGGGTCTTTCACACTCGTCTTGTAATCATGATATGGGACTTCGGTGTCTGGTCGATGAAGAAACAAGGCCAAAGCCTGATACCCAATTCACTCAAATACTCCAATTGATCTCACACGTGATGTTATGTGTTGACCTAAAACGCAGATAATGAGGAGTCAAGCCGCTCCTTCAAACGAATCTTTTCCAGCGGTCTGTCATGCTGTCTATTCGTCTGAATGTTTTGCGCGGAGAGAACTCCAACGCTCAGGTTTCGTAATAGGCAATGGTCTAGCCCGATTCGGTCTAAATGGTTCCAGCCATCCATGGATCCCAGGTTTTTGGTCAGTCTAGTATACCTCAGATTGTCCTCACCAATTTCCAAGTTCTACTCGATATTTCAGAACTTGTGTTTCTCCGAAGCGGGCTCATGCTACCTGTACAATAACGACCTCTGACTCGGTCGGTCCTTCTTATCTTGCTGCTGCGGCTTCTGCCAAGTTTTGTCCAATGACGCAAGCCCAGCACCGCCAGCAGCCTCGCCACAACAACGATGTACCAAGATAATGAGGCGTATATAGACATGGATACGCCCGCCGTCAGATGCATTCCACAACGGTCCCTTACCTTAGTGACCCAGATCTTGCATAACCCAATCTACTCAGTCCCACCATCTTCAAGATGCCTTATCCCGAACCACGTTCACTGCCCCGAAGGCGGATGACCCATACTGCCTTATATCTATCGCTTTTGGCAAGCATATCAGTTGCGCAAGAATCAAAGCGCGGCTTCGCATTCATCGGCGACACCCACACCACCGACAACCGCCTTCTATCCTCCAATAGCCCACTATCATGGTACTACAACTGGAGCCCGTACCCCAACACCAACCTCATCCCTACCGACAGTCTGGAATTCGTGCCCATGATCCACGGCATTGACGCCACCCAAACTCCCCAAACAGAAAACGTCATCCGCGGCCTGTCACAATCATCAACCCATCTCCTCTCCTTCAACGAACCAGACGGCACCACAGGAAGCGGTGGAAGTTCTATCAAGCCCGATGACGCCGCGAAAGCGTACATTGACTACGTCGTTCCCTTCCGCAACGGCGACAAAGGCGGTCGAAAATGGAAAATCAGCCATCCGTCTACCACCGGCTCGCCCAATGGTCTCGAGTGGCTTCGCAGCTTCAACGAGAGCTGCTACGAAATCGACAAAGAAAATGGTTGTCCGGCCGACTTCGTCAGCGCACACTGGTACGGTGCATTTGATGGACTGGCAGCTTGGCTCGGCACGCTGAACGAGTTCTACAATGTGAATTCTTCGCGGAGCGAGAATGTTTCGATTTGGGTCACGGAGATGGGCTTGCCGCAGCAAAGCGCAGAAAATACTGTGGGCATGCTGAATCAGACGCTGCCGTATTTGGATCAGTTGGAGTATGTGGAGAAGTATGCGTGGTTTGGCGCGTTTAGGACTGAGGATGCGAATGAGTGGACGGGCGATGGCGTGGCGCTGTTTGATGAGGATGGTGGGTTGACAGAGTTGGGGGCGCTGTACATGGGGGACGGCTATCAGGAGGGGCAGAAGGGCGAGGGAGAGGACAACGCCGCGGTGGGATTGAAGAAGAGCACGGGATTGATGGTTGCGTTGGGTTTTTGCGCGGTGGTGTTTGGCATGATGTAGTGTTTCTCGCGAAGATACCCTTTGAATGATTAGATGAGATGGAATGAGACATATTACGTGCGAAAGATCAGTTGGATGTGAAACTTCCTAATGTGGAAGGTTTGGTGGAAAGTGTGGATTGCAGTGCGTAGTCTTAGGGCCTGTCTACTTGCTCTGTTTTAGACGGCTGTTTTGATCAAAACAGGCATAGCGCTCACGTGAGCCTGCTCCGTAAGACTTGCTATTATAAAAAAGGGGGCAGTAAAGACCTCCGTTTTGCCTACGCTAATTCTTAACAAATTAGGCTTAAACCCTACTGTTTTGAGCGCGCGTAGCAACTGGAGCCTCCGGCTTCGTGCGGTCATTTTAAAATATCGTCACCTACTAGATTGCTCCGTTTTATTATGTAATGGCGGCTAACTGCGGCAAAATTCTGCCACTTTTCTGCTGAAACGGCGTTTTCAAAACAGAGCAGTAGACAGGCCCTTACCCTTCTGCTGCCGGGAACGTTACTCTTTTGCTTTCTGACCAATCACAGCACGTCTACACATTGCAACTGCGAACTTCACGCAGACAATCTCAATTCTCTACACATAAATGAAGTGAGTGATTCTGATTCGTTCCGATTTTTCTTCACGCAGAAAAGCCAGTAGCTTGTATCTATGTCGTGGAGGCTAAAAGGACTTCACAACGTCCCTTCACATTCACGTTCTCGGTCGCAGCATTATACAATGCCGCCGGTACACTTGACTCCTGCTCCTCTTCTACGACTACCAGATTCCAACTATGGCTCCACCATCTCTTCTACTTCCGCAAATTTTGCGCCACCTGCTTCGCTCGCTTGATCGCACTGTCCTTCCCCTCGGGACCTGCCTTCCGAGCCTTCAGCAACGCTGTCTTTGCCAAATCGAGCCGCATTTCCGTCTCAAGTACCAATTTCTCAGCCTCCAGCATCTCTGTCGTAGACTTTGCGGAATCGAAATCTTGCATTGCGCCGAGTGTTGAGTATGTCATGCCAGTGACGCTGTTCGGTGAAGCAGCGCGTTTGGAAAGCGTGAGAAGCTCATCGTTGGAATCTGTGGCGTAAAGAAGATTGACAAAGTGCTTAGGTGGGTGCTCTGTGGCGGCTGTATAACAAACGCCGTCCGTGTGATGATAATACTCCGTACAGAAGTCCTCGCGAGAAGAGTTGGTCAAATAGTCACGCACACCAGCATCCCTGAAGATGTTTTAACAAGCTCGTGTGTATCGTCCAACCAATCTGTCTCTAAAGCTCCACTTAGTGCATGTATCACATCCCTGAAGAATGTGAGCGAGCGCGTGTCGACTGGTTCTTCGGCGAGTAGTCGGAGCCAGGCTGGCTCGATGTCGGCCGCTGCTATGCTGAAGCTGTCGAGATCAGGTACAAGTGGAAGGCGAACTCCCTCCATCTCGCCCTGATTAGTGAAATTGTCACCCTGCTTGTGAAATTTTTGATAAAGTTCTCGAAGCTTAGTCTGCTCGCTCAGCATCCAGTGCAGTCGATCAATGACCATGTCGCACACGAACCACACCTCCATTTGACGAGCGAAGACGTGTAGTTCGAGCAGGGAGCTTACGGTCCAGCTGATCTTTTCTGGCTCGATGGCACCGAGGCGATCGAACACACCTGCCACTGGCTTTTCCGAATGCCAAAGATAGTGTGTCGGAAGTGCCTTTGCATTTACAGGAGATATGATCTGACTGAACGCGTTTACTGTCTTTAGGCAGAAGTTCTTGGACACACTAACGACGCGTGCCGGACCAGCGTGTGCCATACGAGCGTAGAATGGCGAGGCCATGAGCAATGTATTATGGTCAAAGAACTGCTCATCGGTCTCTGCAAGCTCCTGCTCCCAGGCGTCGAGAAAGCTGAAATTTACACGGCCTTTCGTGCGGCGGCGCAGATGGTACTTCGCACGATCGATGGCAGAGATATGATGCTCAGAGATCGATGATGCACTCCAGGCGCCTATATATCCGTATTGCGAGTCGGAAATTGAGACAGGCCTTAGTGAAGAAATCCCTGGATGAGTCCCAGGATCGCCAAGCGGCTGAACTTGCTTTTCGTTTGCGGCCTTCTTGACCCTCCGGGTCCGACTATTCTGAACAACTGGGTGCGGCACTGGGGTCAGCACTGATCCGAGTTGAGGCACAGTTGAATTGTCTTCAGCGATGTCTTTCTCATCCTCTTGGACAGGCATGGGCACTAGGTACACACGCGCTGGAAGATATTCCGGGTTATCGGCATAGAAAAGCTTCGTCGAATCATACAGGCGTCGTTTTAGGGTCTTATAAGACAGCTTTGTATTGAAAGTTTCATTAAACTCTGCGCCTACAGTCGTCCAGCTCTTTGGGCCTAAAGCACCAGGCACAAGGTTGTCGCGGCAGTGTATCACCCATAGATCTTGCTTGGAGATCTTTTGCTCGCGAGTCAGCCAAGGGCGTGATATGATCGAAGGTGCTGTATTGACCGCTTGAGCATGGTGTGATTCAGACTGCAGCTCTTGAGGTTCGGGGAGAGAGTTATCTTCGGTCATCCGAGCACGCTTAGGGTGTTCAGCATCGACATGGTCGGCAGCTGTCGATTTGCGCTTTGCGTCCTCGTGAGTCAACATCTTGAACAGAAGAAGCTGAGTTGTGAGTTTGTGTTTCGGGCCGAGAAGTTTGTTGTGAAGAGGGTGTTGCAAGGAAGTAACAGAGTAAATCAGGACTGTTATACCAAGCATGCATTGGCGGCGCGTTGTGGGCCTCCAGGCATTCACTTTGTGGAAGTATCTGGAACGCACATCCATGAATGGCTGCCTGTTCACCAACTTCCACGGAGATTTGGGTCGTGGAGAAATGTTGTATTAGATGTTGTACTGCGAGACAATCTGCATTTTGTCAATTAAGACGGGAAGTGTACAGGAACTCACAATAGCCCCAAGCTCTTCACACAGTATCTTGCTGTAATGATCAAAGTCTATGGATAATTTGCATAGTGTCAGACTATTGGATACGTGACTATATGTTGCACTCTGATCGCTTATCGCCGCAGTCGAGCTATAACCGTTTGGTATTATCGTCTTATGGCCCACGTATTACACGTTGCGCACCGGCACATTTCGCTCCAGATACCCGTACCATCTTGGCAAAGTGCGCCTCAAAGCGCCCTCAGAACTGAGCTGAAGATCTTCGATCGCGCTCGCCCACCTTAGCAAACTACCTTCGCTCCACGCTGTGCCCATAAGCGCGAGCCCGAAAGGCATCCCGGTGTCTGAATTTACGCCAGCTGGTAGTGTCATCATCGGGTAACCTGCTTGAGCCGCAATCTGATATGTTTGGCCAACATCAGGTGGAACCAGCAAAGCATCCAGAGGTCGTCCGTTGTTGAATAGCGCAGCGTCTATACCGTCTTCCCGAGTGCTGCGTTGTGTGAATGCAAGCGCTTGGTAATAGGTCTCGTCCATTTTGCCCTTCGTCTCCATCGAAGCCAGGAAGCCGTCTTGACCAGAATAGAATGCAGGAATGCCCAAAGGCCAGGGATTCCCACCTTCTGTACCATCATTTGCGAGGTTGTATGCCACAATGTCCTCAAGACTGCGCATCTGCGTGTTTTGAAGTTCCGAGAGATATGATTCGATGTTGTTGTAGAAGTCCACCTTCACGACCGTGTATTCCGACTCGTTTGGATAGCCTCGAGTAGTGCCATAGTCCCAGTTCCATCCATCTGGCGAGACAATGGTCTTATAATTCGGCAGCTCTGTGTTGTTGATCACGGTGCCGCCGGCATTTTCGATCAGAGCGATGATAGACAGCAACTGTGACTGCTGCTCGTCGTCGGCATGTACCCAGAAACTGTTCCAAGGCAGACCAAAGGTAGCATTCTTGAGCGCACATCGATCGGTCAAAAACTGTAGATAACCTCCATCCGGAGTTTCACCCTTTTGCGCTAGAGTATAGTTATCCCTTGGATCATAGCCGTGTATCGCGTCGAAAGCGTATGCGGCATCGCGTACAGTCCGCCCAAATGTTCCAACAGTATCCTGATGTGCGCTTTCCGGGACTACCCCTGCTCTAGATGTAAGTCCCACCGTAGGTTTGATTCCGACCAGTGCGTTGCGCTCCGCTGGATTAATGACGCTACCATCTGTCTCAGTACCTAGTGAGAAACAGACAACATTAGCTGCCACGGCGGCGGCACTGCCTGAACTGCTGCCTCCAGGATTGACAGTCAAGTTATAAGGGCTCCTCGCTTGCCCTCCTCTTGCCGAATAACCCTCGCTGTAGTTGTTTGAGCGCATATCCGCCCATTCAGACAGGGTCGCCTTGCCCATCAGTAGTGCACCAGCTTCTCGTAGCTTTGCAACTACAAAGGCGTCTCGCGGTACCACGCTTCCTAATAGCGCCCAGCTACCTGCTGTGGTCTCCATTTGGTCCTTTGTAGCGATATTATCTTTCACAATAAATGGAATGCCATGCAAAGGGCCGCGCACTCGTCCCGCTGCACGCTCAGCATCCAAAGCGTTAGCGATAGCCTCAGCATCCGGGTTGAGCTCAATGATAGAGTTTACGTAGCCATCGACTTGAGCAACTCTTTTCAAATAACACCGTAAAATGTCGAAGGAGGTGAGGACCCCTTTCGTCATGTAGTCTTGCAACTGATCGATGGTGGCCTCTTCGAGCACAATGTCTCGACACAAGAGCATGGGAAACAGAGCCGGCGTTCCTGTGGCATCCTGTGGTGGGAAACAATACGGCAGCGGGTTCTGAAGCGGGTCCACGTCTAGGTAATAGGTAGAGTTGCTCGGACTATAGGAACTCACTACAGAAATTGACGCCAGTGTGGAGGTGAAGACAACAAAACGCATCTTGCGTTGTGCTTTTAGAGGATGCGCGCGAGAGTCGAAGTTCAATTTGCGGCTGATTTGCGTGACTTGTTCAAAGGGCGTCCATGGGTTGAAGCTCCGAATCTGTAAGACTCTCAATCTAGCTGATAAGCGCTGTGGGTACGCCACATCCGACCTCGGGAGGCTGGGAATCGATGGCTTCGGCCCGCAGCACGGCTTGGCAAGATAAAGGAGACGCGACCCATGGATGAGACAAGAAACAAAGAAACAACTCCAACATGATTAATTACAGGATATTGCGGTCTGATTTCCAAATGAGATTGGGTTGTGATGTCACGTGAGTGTTAAACCTGGAATGCACGCTAGCAAGCAAGTCTGCCTCCCCTGTCGTCTACGACTCTCATCGATGCGCCTCTGTATCAAACGATAACGAAGACAAACATATGACGAGATCTGCCCCGGTACCCCAGAAAAGCTCGGCGGACGACGATGACCTGTGCTAGGTCCTTGCGGGCACTGTTGGCTGGGAAATAGATCATGCAGCAGCGACGGACTTTCAACGGCGCACGCGCATGACCGCGGTCGACAGTTGCCATTACCATGAAAAAAACAGCCAGCGATTCTTTACGTCTATCCAAGCAGTCACGTGGAAGTCGCTCTCGCCTTTTTGAGACATGACTTGGGTTGCATGGCACTGAGACGGGCGGACCAGTACAAACGATCCGAGACCGAACCAAACAAACCATCAGCAAACTTGGAGAGCCCGCAGTTGCCATATTACAACAATGACATTGTATGCTTGTTTTCCGCCGTTACAACGATTGGCTCTGCCCTCTGCAGCATCGTCAACGCACAATGTCCGAACAATGTTGTATCTGCCCTGGGTATGTCATCTCTACTACGAATGAGGAGACTTTACCTTCCGACCATCAGATCGCCCTTCCACCAGATCCCACTAGCCACCACAAAAGCACAGCAATGTCCAGCCTCGGTGATATCAAACGTCAGCTCTCCGTTCTTGTGGACTCTATCAAAGCCCAGGGCTTCAGGTTCGAAGATGCCATGCCTGAAGAAATGCAGGATCATTTCCAGGAAATGACAGCTTTGGCAGAGGCACGCGCATATATCACAGACAATGAGGCTAGACAGAAGGATTTGCAGACAGCCAACGCCGATCTCCAGGCCCAGCTTCAGGCAAAGCAGGCTGAGATTGATGACCAGCCCGCCGAGTTCAAGGCTCTCAAAGTTGATCTTCAGCAATCTAAACGCCACGTGGACTACTGGAAGGACATGGTAGGACATGAAGAGCGTCGTGCGAACAGCTTCGAGCGCAAACTGGCCGAGGCTATAAGGCTGCAATCCGTAGCCGATGACGATGCCCGGAAGATATCACGCCTCGAGAGCCAAGTGAAAGATTGCGAGGCCATGGCTTTTAAACTTTTGGAAGAGAATCGTCGGTTAACAGACCAGTACGAGGCTCAACACGATGAGACTTTGAAACTCATTGAGGAAAAAGAAGACACCGCTACTGCTCTCCGCAACTATGCCAACAAGCTTGAAGCCGATGCGGTGCAAGTCGACGAGCAGTCTGAGCAGGTGGAGGATACATTGAGTTCCATCATTGATACTCTTGAAAAACAGACTCAGTCTGCCGCTGAGGTGGCAAATGCTAAGTCTGCGATGTTTTACAGCCAGCGCGACTTCAACGACAAGCTGTTCTCTACTCTTGCCAGCGAGCTTGCGCCGCTAGGTCGCTTTTATGATCAGGTCACAGATATCTTGCGGGTGTACCAGACTGTCATCAAGAATCTCGCGGATCCGCGATCCCGTACAGTCTACCTTCCCGATACTCTTGATGTCTTGTTGGACGGAGCGAATGACCAACTCTTCGTGTATCAGGAAGTCTGCAACAGCCTGCGAAACAATCCAGATATCCAACGGTACGGTCTCGCACAGGAGGTAGTGGTCGCCCGGGTGGACGCTATTGCAGACGTTGCGGCGCGCTTGTCCACCAATTTGCACATTTTCAAGGCAGACATGTCTCGTTATCTCGATCGACTGAGCAACAACGCGGGCACATGTTCACGGCGCGAAAGCGCTCTCTTGACACCAAAGCAAAGCATTGCATCTTCCCGGAGCAGTGTTTTTTCTTTTGCCGGTCTGACTAATCGTTTTTCTTTGTCTTGAGCTCTTGTCAAATCTTTTAGACACTCTCTATCTGCGCACAATCTTCAATTTTACCACCACTACTATTGTTCTGACAATGATCAAATCGTGAGTGTACACACCTGATTACAGTGAGGCTTTTTCACCAAACCAAAACAGGGCTTTGTTGTTCGAGAAAGCGGACGAGAGTAATGGTTAACAAACAGTGTGTTAACCACAATGCAGTGAGTCCTCAATGTCTCAAAAATTTCTGTCTATTGGGAATAATGATGAATGCGAAAACCAGACACTCTTTCAGCTACATCCCGTTACTCTTCAAAGAATTCTGTTCTAGCCTATTTTCCCAGTCTTCCTCCTGTCTTGCAGGTTCGCCAAGCTAGATACTGTACCATTCACTTCTCCACTCGTCGTCCGAATCGCGCCACTTCTCAAAGTATGCCCAGTCATCGCAATGCTCCCACTGCGTCTTCTCAATGATGCTCAGCAGCTTTTGTTGTGCAACCTTGTGCTTCGGCTGCTCAAACATCTGCCCTTCAGCATGGCACTTATCAATGACTCTCAGCAATTGCTCAAGCCTCAACAGTGCAAATGCAGTCTTCTCTTCTTTTCGCTGCGTCCTCCTGACCAAGGCGTTTCGACGGTCTTGCTGCCCGAGTTTACCGTCTTGAGTGATGATGCCGCGCTTGTGGTCGGCTTCTTCTTTGGCCCTCAAGGCGCCAGAGAAGGTGCTGCCGATCGCTGCCGCGTCGGTGCGGAGCTGGGTGAAGAATTCTCTGAGTATGTGCTTTGTCTTCGACTCGTTGAAAAATGTTTGCAGCTTATAACATTTCTTTGTGGTACCGTGGACGTGATATGCGCAGAGCTTCGGTCGCGTGGTGTAGTCGTGCAAGACATGACATCCGCCCAGTGCGCGCTGCTCCAGCAGCTCGGTGACGTGCGCGTGCATGTTTCCTGGGTAGTAAATGCCATAGACAACGTTCTGTTCGGCCATGATGTCAACCAGCAGACGAAGGAAGGGTTGGTCGTCTTCATGAGTGAGTGTGTTCATGAAGTCTACTGGTGGGACGAACTCTGCTGCCGTGCCATGATCAACATGTGCCTGATACAAGTCGCGCATCTTGTTGGCAATCATGTCTTTCACGATGGCGCATTTCATCGCGGCACAGAGTTGGTACAACTCGACCATGGAGTCCACGTCCCAGTCGATCTTTGTTGCCTGGACCTCCTCCTGATCCATTACTCCGAGGACATCTGGGCTGTTGACGCCCTGGTCAAGCGTCTTTTCCTGGAAGTCGAAGTCGTGTGTAGGTAAGCCATTTCGGGGCCAAGGTGAGATTGCATTGACTAAGGCTCGCAATGTCTGGGGACGCGCTTGGCGATACCCATCCTTGGTCACGTACTGATCATGATCTGCACCACAGTATTCCAGCAAGGCGGCCTGAACAACTGTTATAGATTCTCCACCGGCGGATGGATCCAAACTGGCCAATTCTTTTCCAAAGATGTTCACAGCCGCTCGGACGCGATCGAGCATGTGGCCTGGAAGGACGGTCGCGTTCAATCGTGTCTTGTGCTCTTCTTCGGCTGCCTTTTGCTCCTCCTCTTCGACCGCTTTAAGCTCATCATCTGCTAAGGATTTCAGAAGTTGAGCTTCCAGGTCGTCGGCATGGTTTTGTTGGACGATCGGTTCCTTGTTGTCCATGTCCAGGTCCAGGTCCAGGACCCAGTCCATGTCCATGTCCTCCTCACTGTCCTCGTCTGAGTCAACAACGCGGTTCCCTTCTTCGTCTTTTTCAACATCCAACGACTCGTCAGCAGCAGCTTGGACCGTAACCACCTCTTTCTTTGGTTTGGGGCGATTCTGCGGAGCTGGTGTAGGTGCTGTAGCACGAACAACGGGAACCGAAACAACAAGAGGAAAATTGTCCCGTCCAAGACCCAAGCTCTTTAGTCGCTTCTGCTCTTTGCTACCGTGAGCATCCCAAGGTAAAACGACATCTTCCTCCGCAAACCAAGTAGATACGTACTTGAGATACGGCTTACTGACAGCCTGGTCGGTCGCGGCTGTTCCTCCACTAGCAGTGTATGTTGTGCGGCACTCAGCATTTGACCATCCGTTGAAGAGACGGTTGTATATTAGCTCAAGCACCAGTGGACGGACACTTGAGTTGGGTGTTTGGAGAGGATTGCGCGTCAGGCTGAGCTTTCGAGTACCCACTTCGCGGAGATATGCAGCTCGGGCGGCGACATCTGTAGCAGCTGGCGCGTGTGGATTGTTCGCCATGTCATTTGCGCGTACCACCGGCAAAGAGTTCGCCGTAGCAGCTGGGGCAACCGAGGCAGCTGGAGCACTCAACACCACTGGGGCATCCTGCCGCGCATCGGCGTTATCGGGTGCCTCTTCCATGGTGGTGTCGGCCGTGATAGCATCTCTATCATCCGGAGCGGGTGTTGGAGCTATCACTGGTGGGCTATCCATTGTGTCCTCAACGGCTACATATTTATTGCTCCGCTGCCTCTTCGCTGGTTGTCCGTCTGGCATAGATGAGGACAATGAAGAGGTCGCCCTGTCATCTTTGACGACCTCGGCGTGGCTCCGCTTTGCGCCAGTCATCTCAAGTTCAATCTTCGTATGTTTCCGGTCTTCGCAGGCACACTAGTATAGTGGATGGGATCGGGAGGTTATTGGTATGAAGTGTGCTGAGCTTGTCAGGAGTGGTCCGCAAGATGCAGGTGGTCGGCAGTTTGCGTGATGTGCGCGAGGGAAGGCGAGTAGAAAACCGGATTAATAACAGGAGAGATCAGAGAATTTCGATGAGCTATAAATACACCTGGGCATGAATCCTGAGCCTGACGTCAGGTCACGTGCATTCCGCGTTCACTTTCACTTTCACTTGGCGCGGATGACCTCCTGGACCGCGTGAGGTGGGTCTTGGCGCTTCTTTCCCGTCACAAGGCGACTTTCACACTCATTACGGCAATCCGTTCCATGATTGGCTGTATAATTGTACATGTCACAGGGGTGGACCCGCAACTACCTAAGGTATGTATGTACATATCAATGCGAACTTCCTAGAGAGCAGAAAGCTCGTTGAACATACTAATCAAACCCAAGTGGAAATCCTTGTTTTCGACAATCTTATGCGCTGCGCCAGAAAAGTATAGTGCTTTTGCCCAGAAAGCCCGAGCAGGATCGTCGGGCTGAGTGCTGTCAAACAGGCTATTAAGAGCCTCTTGATCTATCTCGAGCTCTATGTCCCTATTCTGCATCGCAACCCACTGATCCATGACAAGACCACGAACATATGAGTCCTTCATGGCTGCTGCTACATTATACAAATCTACAAAAGCAGTGAAATCCCAAATGATGCATGAGCCAATCATAGTATCGTGCTTTCGCCCTCGTTGGGCATAAAAAACTGGCAAGGTGATCAGCTGCCCAGGGGAGATGCAATTGACATAGCGCTTGACCGCTCTCACCGAAGGCGATTGAAGCGTCATACACATGCCGGTAGCAACTTTCCGTTCTTCGGCTGCGAGAACTGATGTTTTGATGATGTCTCGCGTACGAACATGCAGAACTTCGACGACAGTCTCGTAAGCATCGCAGACTTCTATAGTAGTGTGCTCATCTTCGCTAGGCTCAGCGGTTGAGATATTGCTTTCCAAGAGGGCATACTTCTCCTGCTCATGTAATGGATCCGGCGCTTTTGAGCGGGCTTCGTGAGTAGATCGAACTTCCTTACAAACAGACTTGCTGACATGAGTAACGCGTTCCGGGTTGACCTCGCGTTGTCGCTCAGACTTGGCCACTGTTGTCTTCTTAGCATAGACTATATTTTGGGGATAACCAGGCCGCGCCATCATCCATGCTTCGCGATGTTGTCTAGCACGCTTCTCCATGGCTGCAGATCCGATGGGGTTTTGTCCAACGCGAAACTTCCGGTTGTAAGCATCGGCGACCGCTGGCCATGAAAGCGGCCCATGTGTGCTAGACTGCTGGCTATATGGATCAGGTTGAACGTTATCACGTGTAACGATGATAAAGGAGACTTGTTCGTCCGCAATACCATTCTTAGCTTTACGCGATACAGCTGGCAACTTCCGCGTAGTACGTTGAAGCTTTTTCTGTGCGTCGAGTTCGTAGTTGGGCATGTCTTCCATTTGGTGATTCTCGATACCGCCAGTTGGATCGTATGAAAGGCTAACCACTCGTGCCCGGTCATCGGATTTGAATTTCCTGGTTGGCTGTGACATGACTTCCGGGGCAGTTCCTTCATGTATGGTCTTCCGCTCCATGGTACTCATACTCATATTTGAATTATCAGCGGTGATACTGAAACTATGGAACACCGGCAGAACACGCTTATATGGTCAAAGCTACCATGTGAATGATCATAGCGATATCTGACAGAATGGAAGATTTAGAGTGTAGACTACTATTCCCTGGAGCTTTGGAGTATCTTCTACGACATCAATAACACACAATGTCGCATACGATTGTTCCGATACCTCGCATGTACTACTACATTCATTGGAAAGGCAAGAATTCAGTAAGAATTAACACAGCGATTAATTTTTGCAATGTCTTGATTTTAAAAATTTTGTGATCTGGCGTTGAGTTTTCCTGTTTCAACGCGCTTGTTGCTCAGGTTTTGTCATGGTTCAGTTTGGAGCTAAAAGGGATAGCTGATAGCGCGATTTGCTGTGATCTGAACATTGGCTTTTGACGAGTGATGGAGAAGTTTCAGCTAGAGTATAGTAACTATTGGTGCCTTTATGCTGAACAAAACAGAGGTGAGAGATCATGGGTTGATTTTAGTAAACGTTTGGTAAAAAGAATATGTTGGTGTCCCAAACTGCATGTGGCGTGCGGACATCGTAAGAACATGGACATGGCAGCGTGTTCACCTTGGGGATCTCCAACGCTCGGCTTGGTATGACTGCCTTCCTCATCTCCTATGCCGCAGGATGCGAACTCTAGGCTCCGTGGTCCGAAGAGATCGGCCGCTGGCCAATCATGCAGGCCTCCCTTGGATTGACCAATATTTCGATCTTGGCCTATGCCTTGGCTACCAATTCCAAGGGCATTATCGGAGGTGGGATTATGGGCGGACTTTCCTCGGCTGGTGGATCCGTTACCATGGGCATGGTTGCCAACATCTTCCTTACCGAGGAACAGCAGTATGCTCTATGGGCATCACTCTTCTCCTGTTATGGTGCCCTTATCGGAGGCATCGCGGGTGGTCCCATCCAGCAATAGTGGAACTTCTGGATCCAACTCGTGCTAGGCGGCGCGACCCAAGTTCTACACCTTGTCGTGGCCAAAGAAAGCCGCGCCACTATCCTCCTCGACCACGAAGCGAAAAGACAGCGCAAATCTGGCAGCACCACTGTTTTTGGTCCCAATGAGGTTAAGACTTTCCGGGAGTGCTTCAGTCTGAAGAAAATATCAATTACGATGTTTCGACCTTACCAAACGCTCATGTTTGAACCCTCTATCTTCTGAGCGGTTTTGCTGACGCGCTGATCTCCAGCTTCTTCGAAAGCTACGGATATGTGTTCAAACAATGGAGCTTTACTATAAGCTTCAAAATTGGTACAGTCCTTGCAACACACTCGAGTCAAGCTGCGCAACTTTGAGGTAGTCTCAGCACTTCGTCGCGTGCCAACAAGTTGTAATTCTTCTCAAGCTCGTATATGACAATTTCTCTCTAATGAGTTGGGTTAAAACGCAGCACGCACAAATCATTGTAGCACGAGTTGCATGCGTCATGGTCACGTTAGCTAACTTGTCCACATGCCGCGGCTTCTCGCCAGCTGGCACCTGTGATCTACAGCCCCTGTAACAATCATGCCAACAATATCATCATCATTGTGACGCGTTCCCTATGAGCGAGAGGAAAGGTAATATGCCATGAATCTTGTACCCGCAATTCAGCTACACGTGAAGTTCTTCAAATAAGACCCGGATCACGGTTACCGCATCAGCATGTCTCGAACGAAGCCTCAGAACATCGTCATAATAGGAGGTTCATTAAAAGGTCTATTCATAGGGGTCGCGCTCAAACGACTCAGGCAGAACCTCAAAATCCAGATCCTCGAACGTAACAAAAGCTCGTTACTTCAAGATCAAGGCGCGGGACTGGTCGCAAACTCTGATGTATTGCATTTCTTCAGGAAATATGACCATACGCGAACGCCTTTGACTGTCACAAGTCACCGACGGCAGTATCTCAACAAGGAAGGAGAGATCATAGATCAAGAGGATCGAGAGCAGCAAATGACGAGTTGGGATCTACTTTACCATCTCTTGCGGGCAAATTGCGATGGTGTAAGGAGCGAGTATGCGGAAATGCCAAAGCCTGAATAAAACGAGGGCACCTTATCGTACGAGTACGGCTGCACTGTCACAGACATCAAGACCCCAGCCTCGACGTCCGTCTCCGATATGGACTTTTCGGAACCTGTACATATCTCTATCAAGCACTCGTCAGGACAGATGTCGACCACCGAGGCAGACCTGGTCATCGCTGCGGACGGGCCGAGCTCAACGGTGCGAGCAAGATACCATCCTGATGTAAAGCGAACGTACGCTGGCTATGTTGCCTGGCGCGGCACGGTTCCGGAAAACGAAGTGTCAGAAGAAGCCAAGAAGGTACTCGTCGAAAGAATCACTTTCTTTCATACTCGGCAAACCCAAATCTTAGCTTATGCCATCCCTGGAAAGCATGGAACGCTTGAGCGAGGCAAACGATTGTTGAACTGGGTCTGGTACGTCAACTACAAGGAAGATTCACCCGAACATAGGGATATCATGACCGATAAGAACGGCAAGAGGCACCACATAACACTACCAGCCGGCGGTGTACGCGACGAGGTGTGGAGCCATCAGAAGGACTCAGCCAAGAAGGTATTGCCGTCGGCGTTCGCTGAGCTGGTTGAGAAGACAAAAGTACCCTTCATACAGGCAATTACCGATGTGATTTCCCCATCTGCCAATCTCGACTCGGGAAGAGTGCTACTCATTGGTGATGCACTGGCCGGCGTTCGTCCGCATACTGGTATGAGTTCGAATCAGGCTGCATTGGATGCGGTGCAACTTGCAGATGCGATCAGCAAGATTATTGGTGGTGCAGGAAAGGAGGTATTGGAGGAATGGGAGGAGAATGTCGTGAAGTATGCGACGGAACTGCAGAGCCGTGGCATTTCCATTGGCAATCGCAGTCAGTTTGGAGAGCATTCACAGGTCGACTGAATGATCTTGCGTAATTACAACAGAGACGGCAGCTTCGGATATCGCATTATTCTTCGTGTCTCTCATTTCACTGTCACTCTCACCGCTCACTTCATGTTCGACGCCCAACACCCACCAAAGTTTTGTTACATTTGCTCATGATCGAACTCAATTACCTTCGGTATTTGCAAGCCATAGAGTAGCGCCGTTATGTATTGGCCGAGAGCAAGGCCTGTCCAACCGAATGTAGCAAATCACTACTTTGACCTAGGGCTTGATCAAACCGCAACGACTCGGCACATTAAATTGGCCTATATGCGACTTGCAAAGATTCATCATCCCGACAAGCAAGGAACGGCGGAGGAAGTGGACACAGGCGAGTTCCGAAAGGCAGGCACCTTGTTCTTCGCAGTCTAATGTAGGAGTTTCTGACATCAAGACTAGATTAACGAAGCGTATGAAGTTTTGAAGGACCCTGTTGCACGAGTGAACTACGACGTCACGTACTCTCGGACCTATCAACTATGGAGCACATATGACACAGAGTTAGAGCAGTGGCGGGAGGACCGCAAGAAAAACAAACAGCGCAAAGCCCAAGAGCTACGGGAAGAGCAGAACAATTATAATGAAGAGCAAAAGCGCAAAGTTGCGGAGGTGAAGTGGAGGAGAGAAGAAAGAATAAGACAGTCACAACTGCGTCAGAAGCAAGCAGAAGAGCACCATGCAAGAGTGGAAGAGGAGCGTATGCATGACGAAGAGCAAGCTAGGAGTTTCCGAGAACAAGAGGGCAAGGTCCAGCAAGAGTTGGCGAAAGCTGAGATGGAACGCGAAGAACGAGAACGCCAAGAAGCCACGAGAGAGACGTGGCAAGTCGCGCAGGAACGAGAGCGTCAGCAGAGGCTGAGGGCACAAGAGCAGCAAGCAGCAGCTGAGCGTTTCCGTCAAGATCAAGAGAAAGAAGCTGCAGACGCAAAAGCCAAACATCAGGATCCGTCTACTGCCCACAAAGCACAGGCAGACAAGCAACGAGCAGTCGACGAAGAGCGTCTAAAGCAAGACGAAGCATCCAAACTCCGCCGCGAAGCGCGCCAGCACAAATCAGACCAGCGCTCTCGCCAGGTCATGCAAGAAGCCCAAGCCCGGCACCGCGCAGCTCCCGAACCGACCACACCCAAAAAGCGCCCCTATCCAGACTCACCACCCGCCCGCCCCACCAAGACACCCAAAGCCAACCCCGACAATCTCGCGCTGCGCAACAGCATGGCGCGCATCCACGCGCGCGAGAAGCACATGCAAGCGCTGCTGGATCTGGGCGGCGCGGGACATGAAGCGGAGCTCATGGGCGTGTATATTGAGCTGAGGTGGGAGAAGATGGCCGCGCAGGGGAAATGCGACTTTTGCAAGAGGAATATTCAGTTGGAGATGTATGTGTGTCCGAGTGGGAGGTCGAAGGCGTGCACGCCGTGCAAGATGAAGTTTTGCTATTATAGCTCTTGCTAGGAGGAGGACGATGGGCTTCAGGCTTGTGCTCTGGGTACTTTTGGTGGATTTGGAGGATGTTGGGAGAGATTCGTGACGGTTTAATGGTTTTGGTGGACTTGAAGGATTGTCCTGGAATTTTCGCGACGGCGAGTGCTTTTAGACAGTGCTGTTCGAGGACCGAATGGTGCGCGATCGCGAATACAAATACAGCGCGATTTCTCTCATGAGGAATATGATTACTGCGCTGTTAAACACAAATGTACCGCAAAACGAGAAAAAGAAATGCATCTTCCGAACCACGACTTGTGATATAATAGGACCACATCAAATGCCTCGACAACACAATACTTTACAACCCACTGTCCCCCTCAATTAGTACACTTCCATTCCTCGCCCCCACAAACTCTCTTTCCCAAGTCTTCCAATTCTTACACCCCTCCTCCACGCCCGCCAACCCGCCATTACTCTCCTTAATCTCATCCATGCGTTCGATAAACTGCACGCCTAGGCCCGCAGACACATGAAACGGCACGTGACAATGCATCAACCAAACCCCAGCGTTGTCTGATTCAAAGGCAAGCACGAGGTACCCAGCGGCCGGCAACGTAGCCGTGTCGCGCCGAATAGGATTATCCGTCTTCAGCCGGGAAATGTCACCGGACCAGACAGTATTAGCAGCCTGATCGAGGACATAGAAGTCATGGCCGTGGAGGTGAATGGGGTGAGGAACAGCCGGCCCATCAACAACAGCGTCTTGCTGGATGATCCAATATTGCCACTGCGGGACGTCAGTCGACACTCAAGCCCAAGGATGATGTACTACACGCACCTGATCCTTCTCCCCCAACTTGAACACATTCCTCCGCGACTCGAACGTGTCATTCCCATCGATGATGTGCTGCAGCGTCGGGTACGCGAGATCAATCAGCATGGGACTGCCGTTGACGAGCCACTGCACTAAATTGCCACTTCCCGCCGTATTGGTGAACCCGACCTTCATCTCCTCGGGGATTTTCTGCGGCACGCTGGTCTTGACGTGCGGTGTGACGGCTTCGTCGTAGCAGCCTGTTGGCAACGGTGCTGCAGCAGTGGAATTGGGCTCGCCTGACGCGGCGCCTGCGTATCGGAAGATACTGCGGATGTTTGCGGCGTTGGCGTTGGGGCCATCGCATGTGCCGCCGCCGGTGCCGACGCGCAGCCAGTAGTTGGAGGTGGTGGCGTTGGCGTGGATGATGATGTCGTATCGTTGGCCTGCGGGTGGGTGGGTCAGTGTAAGGTGGCACGGTAGATTGATCGACGGTGCATATTCGTGGGCTTGCAGGGACATGGCTGCGACGCGTGATTGCGAATACACTTACCGACTGCGATGCTGAGTGAATCTGTCTCGTATGGTACAATGGGGACAAGGTCAGCGGCTACGACGGTGAACCTGTGCCCGTCGAGCCCTACGTGCGCCCAGTTGTTGATGCCAACGTTGATTAGGCGGAGTAAGTGGGACTTTCCAGGAGTTAAGGTTGTTTCGGCATATTTGCCTCCAGACGATGAGGTCATGGATCCGTTGAGTAGCATGTTGTCGGCAATCGGTGGTCCAGTTGCATGCAATGCTACAGCGTTGACGGTAAAGATGGACGGGTGGAACCAGTCAGTAACAGGATATGTGCCAAGATTGATGTCGTAGTTCGCTGTCGATGGACCATGAATGACAATCGTCCCCCAGAGACCATCGCCGTACTGGACAGAATAGTGAGAGTGATACCACTGCAGTAATTAGACACGACGTCTGCAAGCCATCTCAACATGCACTTACAGTGGTACCGTATTGTGTGGCCTGGAAGCGATACAGCCTCGTCTCTCCAGGAGCGATAGGACATTCAGTGAGGCCATTCACGCCATCCATCTGGTTTGTCCCCAGTTGCCTTATACCGTGCCAGTGAAGTCCAGTTCCATTGGTAGTCAGGTGACTTGTCACTGAGATCTCGAGGATGTCACCCCAATCGGCAACAATGGTCTGATACAGTCAGCACTAGGTTCAGGCTACTGATCGGCCGTTGACTTACCGGGCCTGGTATCTGACCGTTGACAACCATGACCTGTTTTGGGAATCCATCAGGAGCCAAAGTCTCGTTGGTGATTTCGAGATGATACTGCCATTATTGGCTACAGACTTGAACGGGCAAGGGCTGACCTACCTTTACGACTTTGCCTGTGTTGGGCCAACTCTTGTCCATGTCGGTATTGATATCGAACTCGCCATACCAACGGTCCCTTGATAATGGGCCATGATCTGTCTGTCCACTGGTAGGGTAGCTAGCCTGCCTCTTCTGAACGTACCCGTGATTCGATAGACCGTATTTTTTCCAAGGCACGGCTGGCCTAAGTAGCTCTGTTGACGGAACGACAAGTGGTGCGGCGAGTGGAACTAGCAAGGCTGTCAGGGCAGCTATCTTGGCTACTGAGAATAACATTATGAAGATGAGTTCCTTGAGGAAACTGTGGTACATTCCAGGCCGATCCTATATGATAAAAAAGTGACTATTGAATGAGGAACTCAGCCTTGAAAAGGAAGATAGGAGTTTAACTGACTTCAAGGAAGAGGGTGACATAAATGATTATATCTTCATCGTGACATGGCAAACCTATCAGCCAACAAAGGTCTTCTGGTCGATGATCGATACACTTGAATCACGTTGGCGCTGTTAGGTCCAAATTGTGGATACAACACGGCTACCACCACCAGCATTTGCCCCATCGTGGATAACAACGCCGTGTCGGTGACAGTACCATGACCGCCATCGAAACGAAGTGCGGCACGCGAGCGGCAGGTAAGCTAGGACAGCGTGGTCGTCAAAATGTAAGTGACCAAGGCATTCAGCCCGAAGCAGTTGGCGAAGGACTTCCATTGGTCGGGCCTGGCACTGGCTTTGGGGATTCGCGTACAAGGTCAGCGAATGCAGCTAGCCGTGGAGATGTCATGAGTGCAAGCACGCAGTGAATAGCTGCGTGTAAGCTCAACGGATGGCAACCGAGCTTTGGCGAGTGCAGATAGCGGTGGAATTAGTGAGTCTAAGAGGCCGTGTTCGGTCAGAGACATGTAGGTCATGCAGAGAGCGGAGACCAAGCATGCAGGGTGGCGTGTGAGATGCAGGAGTAGGCGCCGTAACGGGGAATAAACAAGCATTGAGAGGAGCTAGCTATGAGGTTAAAGCTATGCATCGCAAAATATGTCAGGCCGTCTGCAGCAAAAGCAAGTACTCCTAGGGACGTGGAGAGAAGCTCAATGCGGACGAGACGATCGTTCTCTGCAGTAAGCTACTAGGACCAAAGGGGCTTAGTGAGTGTGGTGGCCCGGGTTGTCGAGGGGAGCCGAACATTTTGCAACATCACCCCCGGACCTCGACCTGTCAGAACCTTCAAGCCAGGCAGGCGTGGATGAAGAACCTGCAACAGGCCATGCCATGCAGACAAGTGTTGACAATCGATTTCGTTAAATGCGCCGCTTCAGGATTGACAGCGACAGAGACATATCGCGTCGTTCGAGTCGTGGACTGAAGCGGGACATTTTGATGACTGAGCTGCCACCGCTGTGTTCTCGGTGCACTGGCGCAGCCGTGGTATAATCAAGCCGCCATGGCTCATGTTAGTATATTTGACCGGTCGATTCGGAGACCCGATGGATCCCAAGGTCGCCTGTAAGCCGCGATTCGAATTTGAAACGTGCCGACTTCGCTCACTTCGAAAACGCTGAAGCGAGTACCAACGTTCAGACAGTACGCCAGTGCACAAGATTTGTTAATTGAAAAAGCCGACATATGTGAAGGCAAGGAATCATGCAGCTGCCGCCATGTTGGTGAAACCTACACCGTCTTCCAGGCCGCCGCATACTCAAAGGCGGCAACTCTATCTTACATGCATCGGCGGGCAAAAAGAGAGTTCATTCGCGTATCTCTGTGTACCATGGACGAGCAAGTCGAGATGCGACTCTAGACCCATGTTTGACTGGGTTCCGTGCTCTTTGGCGTGAACGCTTTCCGACACCCTTCTACCAGGAGGGAGGTTGATATATGGTATTTGCAGGTTATGATTAGCTCGGCACACTTGTAGACCATAGGTAAGTGTACCGTATTCTTAGAGCGCAATAGCCCGGAGCTAATTCCTTGATCTAAGCTTCATACTACATAGTGGGAAGCGCTATCATGTTGGCGGATCTGACATGAAAATGTGAACATAAAGGGTCATTAACAGCTATCACTGCCCCTTCCCTCTTGGCAAGCCGCGTGGTCGTCCATCTAAGTGGGCAGCCACAAGTCCACACAGAACTCACGGAGAATAAAGTGTCTTGCATTTCACACCCTTCTATGCGCACTGCGGGCGCTGTGCAACAAAGCCCTTCGCTTGGATGAATTCGCTTCGACCAATATACAAAGGTAGATATTGTATGCATACATGTACATGAGTAGATGGTATCTTCTTCAAACGCTGAAACTATGAAACTACTGCGGCTCTT
>Ga0265780_10001493_pt1 | contig 32853 bp, 27 predicted proteins | sample P1T30metagenome_FD_192432 | JGI IMG/M metagenome (GOLD analysis project Ga0265780, IMG submission 192432) | Plant litter microbial communities from East Loma Ridge, Irvine, California - P1 T30 | ecosystem: Environmental > Terrestrial > Plant litter > Unclassified | place: USA: California...
CCGATCGACCTCTGGGTCAACGACGCCATGGTCGGTGTGTTCGGCGAGTTCCTCGAGACGGACCCCGACGACTTCGAGCGGGCCACGGCCGTCAACTACTTCGGCTTCGTCAACGGCACTCGTGCGGCCCTGTCGCGCATGGTGCCCCGTGACCGCGGTCAGGTCATCCAGGTGGGGTCGGCGCTCGCCCACCGGGGCATCCCGCTCCAGGCCTCGTACTGCGGCGCGAAGCACGCCGTCCAGGGGTTCACCGAGTCGGTGACCACCGAGTTGATCCACAACAAGAGCTCGGTGCGGATCAGCACGGTCGACATGCCGGCCCTCAACACCATCCAGTTCAACTGGGTGCGCTCGACCCTGCCCGAGCACCCCCAGCCCGTGCCGCCCATCTTCGAACCCGAGGTCGGGGCGCGGGCGATCGCGGACGTCGCCGACAAGCCGCGTCGCCGGACCTGGCTCGGCGAGCCCACCGTCATGACGGTGCTCGGCAACCGGTTCGTCGCGAACTTCCTCGACGTCTACCTCGCCAAGAGCGGGTACTCCGGCCAGCAGGCTCCCGACAAGAGCGAGCCCATGCTGCCCGACAACCTCTACGAGCCCACGGCCGGTGACCACGGGGCTCGCGGCATCTTCAGCGACCGCGCGCGCACCACGAGTCCGCAGGTCTGGTACACCCGCAACCGCGCCCTGACCGTGGGGGCCGTGGTGGGGGCGTCCGCGGCCGCCACCGCCGCCGTGGTGGGTCGGGTGACCCGCGGGCGTCGGGCATGAGCGCCGCGCCCGAGGTGGACGCGGTCGTCGTCGGTGCGGGGCCCAACGGTCTCGCGGCGGCCGTGGTGCTCGCTCGGGCCGGTCTCCGCGTCGAGGTCGTCGAACGGGCCGACACGATCGGTGGGGGAGCGCGCACCCAGGAGGCGACCCTGCCGGGCTTCCGCCACGACATCTGTTCGGCCGTGCACCCCATGGCCCTCGCCTCGGGGTTCTTCCAGCGGTTCCAACTCGACCGCCGGATCGAGCTGACGGTCCCCGACATCTCGTACGCCCACCCGCTCGACGGCGGTCGCGCGGGCATCGCCTACCGTGACCTCGACCGGACGGCGGACGGGCTCGGTGCCGACGGGGCCGCCTGGGCGCGCCTCCTCCGGGGTCTGGTCGAGACCGAGCCCCGCATGGCGAAGTTCACGATGCGCGAGCTCGTCCGGGTGCCGGACGACCCGGTGACCCTCGCGCGCTTCGGTCTGGCCGCCCTGTCACAGAGCGGCCCCTGGTGGAACGCCGGGTTCTCGGGTGACGAGGCCCCCGCCATGCTCGCCGGGGTGATGGCCCACGCGATCCGCCCGATGCCGAGCCTGTCGACCTCGGCCGCCGGGCTCGTCCTGGCCGTCCACGCACACGCCCGGGGCTGGCCGGTGCCGACCGGTGGCAGCCAGTCGATCGTCGACGCCATGGCCGACGACGTCCTGGCCCACGGAGGCACCATCACGACGGGCGTGGACGTCACGTCGATCGACGAGCTGCCGAGGGCGAAGGCCACGATCTTCGACACGAGCGCCCGGGCCCTGGCCGACATCGCGGGCAGTCGACTGCCCGAACGGTACGAGCGCGCCCTGCGGCGCTTCCGGTACGGGAACGCGGCGGCCAAGGTCGACTTCGCGCTGTCGGGGCCGGTGCCCTGGGCGAACGACGAGGCCCGGCGCAGCCCCACGCTGCACCTCGGGGGGACGCGGGCCGAGATCGCCTCGGGCGAGCACGACGTCGCCTCGGGTCGACACGCCCGCACGCCGTACGTCCTGGTGGCCCAGGCGGGCGTGGTCGACGGCACGCGCGCCCCCGACGGTCAGCAGGCCCTGTGGGCGTACACGCACGTTCCGCGCGGGTCCACGGTCGACCAGACCGAGACCGTCATCGCCGGCATCGAGCGCTTCGCACCGGGATTCCGCGACACGATCCTCGCCACGAACAGCCGGACGGCGGTCGAACTCGAGGCGCACGACCCGAACTACATCGGCGGCGACATCGCCTCCGGGGCCCCGAGCGTCTGGCAGTTGGCGGCGCGGCCGACGCTGTCGACCGAACCGTGGCGCACACCGACGCCGGGCCTCTACCTGTGCTCGTCCTCGACCCCGCCGGGCCCCTCGGTGCACGGGCTGGGTGGCGCCTACGCCGCGCGCAGCGCCCTGAAGCACGAGTTCGGCATCGACCGGCTGCCGTACCTCGGCGTCGACTCCTGATCGGGTCGACTCCCGACGGGGGAGGCGCCCGACGCCCGATCTGATCCACGGCGGCAGGGGCGCGTCAACGGGGTGCGCGGCGCGCGGGGACCGTGCCAGGATCGACGGATGAGCACCACGCACCGCTTCATCGAGGCCTCACCCCACGACGTCTTCGACGTGCTGAGCGACGGGTGGCTCTTCACGAGCTGGGTCGTCGGGTCGGCGCGCATCCGCGAGGTCGAACTGACCTGGCCGAGCGTCGAGGCCAGGGTCCACCACTCGTTCGGAGTCTGGCCGTTGGTCATCGACGACGTGACGACCATCCTCGAGTGGGACCCTCCGGTCCGGGCCGTGTTCCACGCCAGGGGCTGGCCGATGGGCGAGGCCCGGGTCGAGATCGACGTGCGCAACCGCATGGGCGGCTGCTTCGTCACGATGACCGAGTACGCCGTCGCGGGCCCCGGTCGGCTGGTGCCGAAGGCCCTGATGGACCCGCCGCTGCACTGGCGCAACAGAGAGGCGCTGCAGCGACTGGCCTGGTTGGCCGAGGGTCGCATGACGGATCGCGTCTCGCCCAGCTGAGCCGCGCCTCGTGAGCCGCGGCCGCGGGTGGACCGACCCGCACCTGCCGACCGTCGTCCGGACGAGGAGGCGCGGGTGCGGTCTCAGCGCTCGGCGAGCGAGTCGCGCACCTTGCGGCGCAGGACCTTGCCGATCAGCGACCGGGGCAGGTCGTCGACGACGACGATGCGCCGCGGCACCTTGTACGGCGTGAGGTGCTTCCGTGCGAACGAGCGCAGGGCCGCGACGTCGACGTGCGCGCCCGGCTTCACGACGATCGCGGCGGCCACCTGTTCGCCGCCGGGGGTGGGCAGACCCACCACCGCGGCTTCGGCGACGCCCTCGAACCGGGTCAGGACCTCTTCGACCTCGGACGGCGAGACGTTGAACCCGCCCGTGATGATCAGCTCTTTGATGCGGTCGACGATGCGGACGAACCCGTCGTCGTCGATGGTGACGATGTCGCCGGTGCGGAACCAGTCGCCGTCGACGAAGACCTCGCCCGATTCTTTCGGCTTGCGGTAGTACCCGCTGAACACCTGCGGTCCGCGGACGATCAGCTCGCCGCGTTCGCCGGCCGCCACGTCGACCGTGGGGTTCTCGGGGTCGACGACGCGTACCTCGGTGCCCGGCAGGGGCAGGCCGACCGTGCCGGCCCGGCGCGTCGGCCCCACCGGGTTGGCCATGAGGACGGGCGAGCACTCGGAGAGCCCGTAGCCCTCGACCAACCAGCCGCCGGACTCGGCCTCCCACGGCTCGACGACGTCGGCCGAGAGCGGCATGGCCCCCGAGATCGCGACGTCGACGCCCTTCAGCGAGACGCCGGCGTCGTCGGCGGCCTTCTGCAGACGGGCGTAGATCGGGGGGACCGCGGGCAGGAAGGTCGGCGGGTGCTTCTTCATGACCTTGAGCACCAGCGCCGGGTCGAAGGCCGGGAAGAGCACGAGTCGGGCGCCCATGCTCATCGCGAAGGTGAGGCAGAGCGTCAGGCCGTACGCGTGGAACATCGGCAGCACCGCGTAGACGACGCAGGTGCCGCGTTCGATCGTCGGCACCCAGGCCTGGGCCTGCGCGGCGTTCGACAGGAGGTTGTGGTGCGTCAGCTGGGCACCCTTGGGCGCGCCCGTGGTGCCGCTCGTGTACTGGATGACCGCCAGGTCGTCGGTGGTCGGTCGCGGGTGCCTCGCCTTGATGCGCGACGAGCCGACGACCTTCTCCCACGGCGTGGTGCCCGTCACGGTCGTCGTGAGGCGCTCACGGGACTGGCGGGCCTTCTTGATCGGCAAGGCCAGGGCCGCCCGCGTGGTGAACGGCATCGCCCGGGTGACGTCGACCGAGACGAGGTGCTCGACGGCCACGTCGTCGGGGAAGGCCTGGATGGTCTCGACCACCTTGTTCCAGGCGATGGCCACCTTGGCGCCGTGGTCCTCGAACTGGTGACGCAGCTCGCGCGGCGTGTAGAGCGGGTTGTGCTCGACGACGATCGCGCCGAGACGCAGCACCGCGTAGAACGCGACGACGTGCTGCGGACCGTTCGGCAACACGATCGCGACGGTGTCGCCGTGGCCGACCCCGAGCTTGCGCAGCCCCTCGGCCGCCCGCGCGATCTGGTCGACGAGCTCGGAATAGGTGGTCGTCGCCCCGAAGAACTCGAGCGCCACCGCCCTGGGGTACCGCGCCGCGGAGGCCTCGACCAGGTCGAGCAGCGAGCCGTCGACCGGTTCGAGGTCGTGCGGCACGCCGGGTGCGTAGGAGTCGAGCCAGGGACGAGCGCTGTCGGTGGTCACCGGGCCACTCTATCGACCGCCGGGCGTACCCCGTGGGCTCGGTGCCGGCTGGCAACCTGACCGCGGACGAGGAGGCGCGGCGCAGCATGGTCCTCGACATCACGAAGAGAGGAACGACACATCGTGAGCAAGGTCTGGTTCATCACCGGTGCATCCAAGGGCTTCGGCCGCGAGTGGGCCGAGGCGGCCCTCGAACGCGGCGACCAGGTCGCGGGCACCGCACGGAAGATCGACGACGTCGCGCCCCTCGTGGACGCGTACGGCGACTCCTTCCTGCCCATCCAGCTCGACGTGAACGACCGTGCGGCCGACGTCGCTGCGGTGAAGAAGGCCGCCGAGCACTTCGGCCGCCTGGACGTCGTCGTGAACAACGCCGGCTTCGGCCACTTCGGCATGATCGAGGAGATCACCGAGGACGAGGCCCGCGCCCAGCTCGAGACCAACCTGTTCGGTGCCCTCTGGGTGTCGCAGGCCGCGCTGCCGATCATGCGCGAGCAGGGCTCCGGGCACATCGTCCAGGTGTCGAGCATCGGCGGCATCAGTGCCTTCCCGACCGTCGGCATCTACCACGCCTCGAAGTGGGCACTCGAGGGCTTCAGCCAGTCGCTGGCCCAGGAGGTCGCGGGCTTCGGCATCAAGGTCACCCTCGTCGAGCCCGGCGGCTTCTCGACCGACTGGTCCGGTCCGTCCGCCTCGCGCAGCGACGAGCTCGAGGCCTACGCCGAGGTGCGCGAGGCCGCGTCCAAGCGTCCCTCGGCCGCCGACCCCGGCGACCCCACCGCCACCCGCTCGGCGATCCTCACCGTCGTCGACGCCGACGAGCCGCCGCTGCGCATCTTCTTCGGCAAGGCACCGCTCGAGATCGCCACGAAGGACTACGAGTCGCGTCTGAAGACGTGGAACGAGTGGCAGCCCGTCTCGGTCGAGGCGCACGGGAACTGACGCCCGCGCCGTCCCGCCCGCCGCGCCTCCTGCTCTCCTCCCCGGGACGCAGGAGGCGCGGCGCACGTCCGCCGGGACCGCGAACGACGTCCGCCGCGAGCGTCCAGCCACCGCGGCGCATGATCGAGGCATGCCCGCACTGACCGAACCGCTCCGCGCCCGCCTGCAGTACACCTTCAACGGGCAGTACACGGGCACGCCCGAGTGGGTCACCGACCTCGAGAAGGGCGACGACGAGGGGTTCTTCCTGCCGGGCTCGGCGGTGTGGGCCGTGCACGGTGCCATGTCGACCATCCCGGCCGGCGTGCGGGCCCTGCTCGTCCAGGCGCTGCACCCGGGAGCCCTCGCCGGCGTGCACGACCACTCGCGCTTCCGCGAGGACCCGCTCGGTCGCCTGGCCGGGACCATCCGCTGGATCTACACGGTCTCGTACGGGAGCCGCGAGGCCGCGACGCACGCGTCGAACTGGGTGTCACGCCTGCACACGAAGGTCGTCGGCACCTACGACGACCGGAACGGCGTCACCCACGACTACGCCGCCAACGACCCCGACCTGCTCAGCTGGGTGCACATGGCCTTCGCCGACTCGTTCCTCGCCGCCTACCTCGAATGGGGTCGCGAGCCGGTCCCGGGTGGGCCCGACGCCTACGTCCGCGAGTGGGCCACGGCCGGCGAGCTGATGGGCGTGCCGAACCCGCCGCGCAGCGTCGCCGAGATGCAGCAGCAGCTGATGGACTTCGACCGTCGGGGCGTGCTCGAACGGACGGCCCGGACCGACGACGTCGTGAAGTTCATCAAGCGGCCGCCGCTCTTCCCCGCACTGAAGGTCGGCTACCCCGTGCTCTTCAACGGTGCGGTCGGCACGCTGCAGCCGCGTTTCCGTGAGCTGCTCGGGCTGCGCGCGCCGCACGTCGGGCCGATCGACCTGCCGACCCGGGCGCCGGCCCAGGCCATGCTCGCCGGCGTCGGGGGAGTGCTCGGCAAGCGACCCGTCGCCGAGGAACACGCCCTCGCGCGTCTCGACCGCATCGGGTGGACGGCGGCCTGACGCGCAGCGAGATCGTCCGCCCGACGCCGGGCGGCCCCGACCGGGCGGCCCCCTGACCGGGGAGGGCGGGGCCGGGCGTCCGCTGACAGGATGAGCCGGTGACCGACACCAGCCCCCTCGCCGACGCGACCGACGAGGCCGGGGCGACCCGCGCCTCCTCGGCTCGACGGGGCCCGACGGGACGGTGGCTGCTCGAACTGCTGGCCATCGTGCTGGTCGGGCTGCTGTTGTCGTGGGGCGTCAGGACCTTCCTCGTGCGCAGCTTCTCGATCCCGTCGGGGTCGATGGAGCAGACGCTCATGATCGGCGACCGCATCATGGTGAACGAGCTCGCCCCCCGCGTGATGCCGCTGCACCGGGGCGACATCGTCGTCTTCGAGGACCCGGGCGGGTGGTTGGGCTACGGCGACGACGCCGGGCAGGATCTCGTCAAGCGCGTCATCGGGCTGCCGGGCGACCACGTCAGCTGCTGCGACGCGGACGGCCACGTGCTCGTCAACGGCCGGCCCCTCGACGAGCCGTACCTCACGCTCGCCGACGGCGGCCCCCGGGCCTCGGCCACCGACTTCGACGTGACCGTGCCCGAGGGGGCGCTCTGGGTGCTCGGCGACAACCGCGACCGCTCGGCGGACTCGCGCGCCCACCAGACCGGGCCCTACGCGGGCTTCGTGCCCGTCGACGACGTGATCGGGCGGGTCTTCGTGATCAGCTGGCCGACGGACCGGTGGCAGCGGCTCTGACCCCGGCGACCGGGCCTGCCGACATCCCGGCCGGCCGGTCAGGCCGGCCGTGACCCGCCGGCCACCCCGCCTCGGGCTCAGCCCGCGGCGATGAGCCGGTCGCGCACCTCGCGCCGCAGCACCTTGCCGATCAGCGACTTCGGCAACTCGTCGAGCTGCACGACCCGGCGCGGCACCTTGTAGGCCGCCAGCTGGCCGCGTGAGGCGTCGCGGATGGCCTCGGCGTCGAACGAGGCGCCGGGCTCGAGCACGACGGCCGCCACGACGTCCTCGCCGCCGCCCGACCGGGGCAGGCCGACCACGGCGACCTCGGCGACGCCGGGCGCGTTGCGCACGGCCTCCTCGACCTCGGAGGGGGCGACGTTGAAACCGCCCGTGACGATGAGCTCTTTGATGCGGTCGACGATCGTGACGTAGCCGTCGGCGCTCATCGTCACGATGTCGCCGGTGCGGAACCAACCGCCCTCGAGGAACGCCTCGGCGGTCTCGTCGGGGCGGTTCCAGTAACCGCGGAAGACCTGCGGCCCGCGCAGCAGCAGTTCACCCGCGGCCCCGGCCACGACCGGACGGCTCGGATCGGGGTCGTCACGGTCGACGACCATCGCCTCGGTCGACGGGAACGGCACGCCGACGGTGCCGACGCGGCGGGTCGGGCCGATCGGGTTGCCGAGCGCGACGGGCGAGGTCTCGGTCAGGCCGAAGCCCTCGACGAGCATGCCGCCCGTGACGCCCTCCCAGGCCTGGACGACCGCGGTCGGCAGGTTCATCGCGCCCGAGATGGCGAAGCGAGCCGACGACAGGTCGACGCCGCGCTCGCGGGACGCGTCGGCCAGGCGCTGGTAGATCGGGGGAACGGCCGGCAGGAAGGTCGGCGGGTGCTTCTTCGCGGCCTTGAGCACGAGGTCGACGTCGAACTTCGGGAACAGGACGAGGCGTGCCCCGATGCTCATCGCGAAGGTGAGGCAGAGCGTGAGGCCGTAGGCGTGGAAGAACGGCAGCACGCCGTAGACCGTCTCGTCGCCGTCGACCAGGCCGGGCACCCAGGCGCGGCCCTGCGCGGCGTTGCTGCGGAGGTTGCGGTGCGTCAGGATCGCGCCCTTCGGCGACCCCGTGGTGCCGCTGGTGTACTGCAGCAGGGCGATGTCGTCGACGTCGGGGCGGGGGTGCTTCTTCCGCAGCGGACGGTTCGCCAGCAGGCCCTGCCAGGTGACGTCGCCCTCGGCCCCGTCGGTCAGGGCCGCCCGGCTCTTCTTGGCGGCGGGCACCGGCAGCTTCAGGGCGAGGCGCGTGCCGAGCGGCATGCCCTTCGTCACGTCGACCGAGACGACGGTCGAGAAGCCGATGTCGGCGGGCAGCGCGCGCAGCCGGTCGACCAGCTTGTCCCACGCGACGGCGATCGTGGCGCCGTGGTCCTCGAAGAGGTGCCGCAGCTCGCGGTCGGTGTAGAGCGGGTTGTGCTCGACCACGACGGCTCCCAGGCGCAGCACGGCGTAGAACGCCACCACGTGCTGCGGGCTGTTCGGCAGGATCAGCGCGACCCGGTCGCCGCGACCCACGCCGAGCCTCCTGAGGCCCTCGGCCGCGCGCGCGACCTGGTCGCCGAGGTCGCGGTAGCTGGTCTCACGGCCGAAGAACTCGAGGGCCGGTTTCTGCCGGTACGTCGACACGGCGTCGTCGATGAGGTCGACGAGGCTGCCCGTCACGGGCTCGATGTCGTCGGGGACGTCGGGGGCGTAGCTGTGCAGCCACGGGCGGTCGATCGGGGCGGTCATGCCACCACCTTGGCAGGGCCGGGTGATGAACCCCCGGGAGGCGCGGGTCGCCTCGCCGAGGACGCCCCCGGTCGGGCCCGCGCGGGGACGCCGGGCCCGCGCCGCCTCAGCGGGCGTCGCGCCCGGTGAGGGCGAGCAGGCGGATGCGCAGCGGGGCGTCGTCGTCGACCGGTACCGGCGAAGCGAACAGGCCCGAGGCCTCGAGGGCGTCCTTCTGCGGTGCGAACACGCCCCAGACGGCCTCGACCAGCGCGTCGTCGAGTTCTTCGTCGGTGCCCACGGCGCGGGCGAGGTCCCAGGTGTGGATCGTGACGTCGGCGACCTGCTCGGCGAGGTACTCGTGCACGGGCACGACGTCGGCGCTCAGCCGCACCTCGGCGTGGGGGTCGGCCTCGCTCCAGGCGGCGGTGGCCGCGCTCGACCACCGGTGCCAGGCCTCGACGAGGTCGTCGCCGAGCGGCTCGATCGAGTTCTCGGCCTCGGCGGGGTCGCCGCCCTCGAGCAGGAGCGGCACCCACTGCTGCTCGCGCGTGACGTGTCGCACGAGGTCGCGCACCTTCCACTCGGTGTCGGGCGTCGGGGCGTCCCAGTCGGCCACGGCCTCGACGCGGCGGGCGAACTCGTCGTGGGCGGTCTTCTGCAGGGTGATCCAGTCGACGGTCATCGGGAGTCCTCTCGGGGTGGGGCGGTGGCTCTCGGCGTCAACCGCCCGGGACGGCACGGTGTTCCCGAGAGCACTGCCCCGATGGTAGGACCGTCGGCTAGGGTCGTCGGCATGACCCTCGGCCTCTCGATGCTGGCGCCCCTCGCGGCGTTCGTCGAGGCCGTGCTCTCGTCCGGCGGGGCGCCGCTGTCCGCGGTCGTGCTCGTCGGCCTGCTCGGCGCCGCCACCGCGGTGGTCGCGCTCGGCGTGGCCCGGGTCGTGCTCACGCTCTGCGGGCTGGCGGGGGCGGTGCCCGAGGTGACGCTCCGTGAAGAAGCCGGCACGCGCCTCCTCGTCTGGCGACGCGACCCCGACGCCCGCGGGCACGTGCGGTCCCGGGCTCCCGGGCGGGCCGTCCCGGCCGCCTGAGCGCACCCGCGCCCGCGTCGATCCGACGTCGCGTCGATCCGACGACCCTCGGCGGCCAGAAGACACCCACCGTCTCTCTGACCGAGGAGTCCTCATGGACCTGTCCACCTTTCCCCCGATCGCCGTCGTCCTCGGCGGTCTGCAGTCGCTCGTCACCGCCCTCGGGGTGCTCGTCGAACCGGTCGCCGGGGCGTCCGCCGCCGCCCTCGGCGTCGTGCTGTTCACGCTGCTCGTCCGCCTCGTGCTCGTGCCGGTGGGTGTGTCCCAGGTGCGCGCCGAGATCGCCCGCCGTCGACTCGCCCCGGCGATCGCCGACCTCACCCGCCGGATCACCGACCCCGAGGCCCGGAGCAAGGCACTGATGGCGCTGTACGCCTCCGAGAAGGTGTCTCCGCTGGCCGGCTGCCTGCCGACGCTCGCGCAGGCCCCCGTGCTCACGGCCGTCTACTCGCTGTTCGCGCATGCCGAGATCGCCGGTCACGCCAACACCCTGTTGACGCACACGCTCGGCGGTGCGGCGCTCGGGGCGAACCTCGTCGTCACGCTCGGGACCGGGTTCGCCGCGGTCTGGCCCTATCTGGTGCTGCTCGTGCTGCTCGCGATCGTCGTCGAGCTGAGCCGGCGCGCCACGCTGCGTTTCACCGGACCGGCGACCGTCGCGACGACGGGGCCCGGGCAGGAGGCGCTCCCCGGCACGGCGGCCGTGCTGCGGTGGTTGCCGTTCGTCAGCGTGCTGTTCGCGGCGTTCGCGCCGCTCGCCGCCGCTCTCTACCTCGTGACGAGCGCGGCCTGGACGCTGGGGGAGCGCGCGGTGCTGCGCCGGGTGCTCGCCCGGTGACGCGGAAGGGCCCGCCCTCGCCGTGCGAGAGCGGGCCCTTCGGTGTGCTGCTGCCTACGCGGCGAGCGTGAACTGGATCTCGAGCGTGACGGTGACGTCGTTGCCGAGCGTGAAGCCGCCGGCCTCGAGGGCGGCGTTCCAGGTGACGCCGAACTCGGTGCGGTCGATCTTGGTGGTCGCCGAGAAGCCGAGCTTGGTCTGGCCGTAGCCGTCGACGACGAGGCCGCCGAACTCGCTCTTCAGGGTGACGGGCTTGGTGACGCCGCGGAGGGTGAGGTCGCCGTGCACGAGGAACGCGTCGTCGCCCTTCTCCTCGATGCTGGTCGACACGAAGGTCATCTTGGGGTGCTCTTCGGCGAGGAAGAAGTCGCCGGTCTGCAGGTGACCGTCGCGGTCCTTCTGGTTGGTGTTGACCGAGGCCACGTCGATCGAGGCGGTGACCTTCGAGGCGGTGTGGTCCTCGGCCGTGACGAGCGAGGCGTCGAAGGACTCGAACGAGCCCTTGACCTTGCTGATGGCCAGGTGGCGGACGCTGAACGAGACCTCGCTGTGCGTGGGGTCGAGGTTCCAGGTGCCGGCGGGGATCTTCTCTGCGGTGATGGTCATGGTGTTCTCCTGAATCTGTGAGGTCGAGGTCGATGACGTGTCATCGAAGCTGGTACGAGTATATGCAAGCGCATCCAGCCGGACAACATTCCCGGGGTGTCCGGAAGATGTCGAGGGGGTGACCGACGGGCCGGCCCGGGTCGGGCCGGCCTCGGGTCGGGCGGGTCAGGCCGGGCGACGCTCGGGCGAGACCGTCTTGGCGGGGTCCTTCTCGGCGAGGTCGCCGAGCGCCTCGTCGATGCGGGCCATGACGTCGGCGGGAAGCACCACACCCGCCGCCTTGACGTTGTCGGCGACCTGCTCGGGGCGCGAGGCCCCGATGATCGCGGACGCCACGTTGTCGTTCTGCAGCACCCACGCGATGGCCAGCTGGGCCATCGAGAGGCCGAGGTCGGCGGCGATCGGCTCGAGCTTCGCGACACCGGTGAGCACCTCGTCGGTGAGGAAGCGCTTGATCGTGTCCGCGCCTCCCTTGTCGTCCGTCGCGCGGCTGCCCGCGGGCAGCTCGGCGCCCGGCTTGTACTTGCCGGTCAGGACGCCCTGGGCGACGGGCGACCAGACGATCTGGCCGAGGCCGTGCTGCTTGCTCGCCGGCACGACGTCGGACTCGATGACGCGCCAGAGCATCGAGTACTGCGGCTGGTTCGAGATCAGCTGCACGCCGTGCTTCACGGCGAGCTCGTGGCCCGCGCGGATCTGCTCGGCGGTCCACTCGCTGACGCCGATGTAGAGCGCCTTGCCGGCTCGGACCACGTCGGCGAAGGCCTGCATGGTCTCTTCGAGCGGGGTCTCGTGGTCGTAGCGGTGGGCCTGGTAGAGGTCGACGTAGTCCGTGCCGAGGCGGCGGAGCGACCCGTCGATCGACTCGAGCACGTGCTTGCGGCTGAGGCCGACGTCGTTGTGCCCGCGGGGGCCGGTGGGCCAGTAGACCTTCGTGAAGATCTCGAGGCTCTCGCGACGCTCGCCCTTGAGGGCGTCGCCGAGGACCTGTTCGGCCGCGGTGTTCGCGTAGGCGTCCGCGGTGTCGAAGGTCGAGATGCCGGCATCGAGGGCCGCGCGGACGCACTGCGTCGCCACGTCGTTCTCGACCTGGGACGCGTGCGTCAGCCAGTTGCCGTAGGTGATCTCCGAGATCTTGAGTCCGCTGTCGCCGAGGTGTCTGAATTCCATGACCCCACGCTACGCGTCGCGACGGACGGGGCGAAGGGGTGTGCGGCCGACTCGGAAGGCGTACAGTGACGATTCATCAGATCGTGTCCCCCACCTGGGGGACACGATCCGTCGGACACCGCGGTCCCACCCGGGGCGGGCGTCCGAGGCTCCTGCTGACCCGACCCGACTGGAGCACCACCGTGACCTCCGCACCGCCCCTCGCGGCGCCCGGCCCCGTCCTCACCCCGACGCTGCCCGCGACGCCCACGCCGTTCGCGCCGAACCGTGACGGCCTGCCCACCGGCCCGGTGGAGAACGCCGCGGCCGCCCTGCCGTGGGCCGACTGGTCGAGCCTGCAGTGGGCCGGCTTCCTGCTCCTCGCCGTGCTCGTCGCCCTGGTCCTGCTGGTCTCGATCCGTCGCATCGTGCACAGGCTCCACCTGGTCCGCGAGCAGGAGGAGCTGGGCCACCGCGACCTCGACGGCCCGGTGCTGCCCCCGGCTCACGTCTTCACCGCGCTGGTGCCGGCGCGTGGTCCGGCCGGCCTGGCCGTCACCCTCGACCTGCTGGCGAGGCAGCAGCACCCCGACGTGCGCGTCCTCGTCGCCGTGGACCCGGTCGACACCCTGACGCTCGACGTCGCGACCTCCGCCGCGCGGCGTCACCCCGGTCGCGTCCGGGTCGTCCGAGCCGGGTCCTCCGCCGGGCGTCCGTCCGCGGTCGCCGCGTCGCTCGTCGACGCGCTCGCCGAGGTCGGCGACGGCGTGGTCGGGATCTTCGCGGCGGGCGACCGTCCCCACCCGCGGCTCTTCGCCCTCGTCGACTCGGTCCTGACCCGCACGGACGCCGACGCCGTCCAGCACGCGAGTCGGCCGGCACTCGAGGCGGCTCCCTGGTGGGCGCCCCGAACGGCCCTCGACCGGTGGTGGTGGTCCCGGTCGGTGGTCCGCTCCCACGGCCGGGCCGGCTTCGTGCCGCTGTCGGACGGCACGCTCTTCGTCCGTCACTCGTGGCTCGCCTGGTCGGGCGGCTGGGATGCGAGCTGTGCCGAGGCGGGCCTGGACCTCGGGGTCCGCATGACGGTGGCCGGGGCTCGCGTCGTCATCGCGACCTCACCCGAGACGACCACCGTCGAGCGTTCGCCGGGCGGGCTGCGCGACCTGGCCCGCGCCCGGTCGTCCTGGGTCCGGGGGTGCCTGCAGGTGCTCGGCCACGGGGACTGGCGTCGGCTCCGGCCGGGGGCACGGCGCCGTGCCCTCGGTGTGCTCACCGAGCCACTGCTGGACGCCGGCGTCACCATCGTGACGGCCGCGGCGCTCGTGTCGACGGTCCTCGTCGGCGCGCCCGGCCTCGTGATCGCACTCGCGGCGGTGCCGGTGCTGCCCTGGCTGCTCTCGCAGCTCCTGGACGTCGGGGGCACGACGGAGGCGGCCGCGGAACAGGGGCGCCGGGCGACGGGTCGGGAGCGCCTCCTGGTCGTCGTCGGTTCGGTGCCCGACCGGCTGGTCACCCTCGTCGCCGTCGCGGCGGCGGTCGGGGCGGAGCTCGCGACCGTGCGGTCGAGGGTCGAGGGTCCGTCCGCGTCGAGCGACCCGATCCGCGGCGGACGACCCGTCGGGGTCGACGAACCCGCCACCGGATGAACGGCAGATGTCGGCTCTCTGGCAGTTGGCCCTGATGTGCGTACCCCGACCAAACCGATTTCGCGATGCCCCCCGAACCGGTGTCATGCCCGAACCCGAGTACCCCGTCCAGGGGGCACGCCCCGACCGTGCCGCCTCGACGAACCCGACACCACCCCTGCGCCTCGTCGCCCGGGTGAAGGAGCTCGCGACGTTCGGCGCCGTGGGCGGCATCGCCTTCGTCGTCGACGTCGGCGTGTACAACCTGCTCCGTTCGACCGTCCTCGACGACAAGCCGATCGGCGCCAAGGTCATCTCGGTGATCGTCGCGACGGCCGTCGCCTGGCTCGGCAACCGTTACCTGACCTTCCGGCAGGGCCGCAACCAGGCCGTCGTCCGCGAGGCCGTCACCTTCGGCCTCGTCAACGTGGGCGGCCTGCTCATCGCCTCGGCCTGCCTGTTCGTGTCGCACTACCTGCTGGGCTTCACGAGTCAGCTCGCCGACAACGTCGCGGCCAACGGCGTCGGCCTCGTGCTCGGGACGGCCTTCCGGTACGTGGCCTATCGCCACGTCGTCTTCCGCGGCTCGTCCGCGGTCCCCACCACGGTCGACACCCCCGACGCGTCGACCGCGCTCGCCACCGTCATCGGCCCCGGGCCGACCGACGACCCCACCCGACAGAACACCGCGCAGCCCCACCTGCACCCGACCCACTGACTGGAGAGTGATCCTGTGTCGACTGACCCGACCCAGATCCCGACATCACGTCTCGCAGCGGGCGAACCCGCCCCGCTGCTCACCCCGCAAGCCCCCGCCGACCCGTCGCAGTTCGTCCCGAACCGTGGCTCGACCGGTGCCACCGAGTCGATGATCGGCTTCCAGTTGCCCGACTGGTCGCCGCTCGAGTGGATCGGCTACTCGTCCCTGATCGTCGTCACCATCCTGCTGACCGCGGTCGCCGTGTCGACCCTCTGGTGGATGCTGCACGCCTGGCGGTCGAAGGACAACCTCGACGACAGCCAGTTCAGCGAGAACCCGCTCGAGGCCGCCCACTCGTTCACGCTGCTCGTGCCCGGCCGGCACGAGGAGGAGGTCATGGGCCAGACCCTCGACCGTCTCGCCCAGCAGGACCACCCCGACTTCGAGATCATCGCCATCGTGGGCCACGACGACCCCGGCACCGAGCGGGTCGCCCGCGAGGCCGCGGCCCGTCACCCCGAGCTGATCCGCGTGGTCGTCGACTCGAGCGTGCCGAAGAACAAGCCCAAGGCGTTGAACCTGGCTCTGCAGTCGTCGCGCGGCGAGATCGTCGGCGTGTTCGACGCCGAGGACGAGGTGCACCCTCGCCTCCTGACGCTCGTCGACTCGCGGTTCACCGAGACCGACGCCGACGTGGTGCAGGGCGGCGTCCAGCTGATGAACTTCCAGAGCAGCTGGTGGAGCCTCCGCAACGTGCTCGAGTACTACTTCTGGTTCCGGTCGCGCCTGCACTTCCACGCCAAGGAGAAGTTCATCCCGCTCGGCGGCAACACCGTCTTCGTGCGCAAGGACTGGCTCGACTGGTCCGAGGGCTGGGACGCCGAGTGCCTCGCCGAGGACTGCGAGCTCGGGGTCCGCCTCTCGAGCGCCGGTGCCAAGGTCGTCGTGGCCTACAGCCCCGAGGTCGTCACCCGTGAGGAGACCCCCGGCACCTTCGTCTCGCTGCTCAAGCAGCGCACCCGCTGGAACCAGGGCTTCATGCAGGTCTACGGCAAGGGCGAGTGGAAGAAGCTGCCCCGTCTGCGCCAGCGCCTGATGGCCCGCTACCTGCTGACCATGCCGTTCATCCAGGCCGCCACCGGTCTGCTGATCCCGGTCTCGATCATCCTGATCCTGACCACCAAGGTGCCGACCGCCATCGCGCTCGTCTCGTTCGTGCCCCTGGCACCGACGCTCGTGCTGCTGGCCGTCGAGTTCACCGGCCTGCGCGAGTTCGGCCGCGTCTACGGGCAGAAGGTCCGCGCCCGGGACTACTTCCGTCTCGTCTGGGGACTGCTGCCCTACCAGATCTTCCTCGCGCTGGCCGCGGTCCGGGCGGTGTTCCGCCAGCTGAAGGGCCTCAACGCGTGGGAGAAGACCGAGCACACCGGAGCCCACCGCGACGAGGTCGCGACCGAACCGCAGGAGGCGCCCCGCGCCTCCCAGCCGGAGCCCGCCCTGGCCATGACCGGAGGTGACCGATGACCAGCACGCTGAACCGCCCCCGCGCCGCCGACACCACCGTGTCGAACGGCCCGGGCACCCCCGTGGTCCCCACCAAGGACCCGCGGCGCTCCGAGCCCGCCTCGTGGTTGCGTCGGCACGGCGCGAGCCTCGCGTGGCTGCTGCCCGTCCTCGCGATCGCCGCCGTCGTCATGGCGTTCAACATGGACGGCTCACCGCAGCGCATCGACGACGAGGGCACCTACGCCGCCCAGGCCTGGGCGATCCAGAACCTCGGCGAGATCACCCACTACACCTACTGGTACGACCACCCGCCCGTCGGCTGGCTGCAGATCTCGGCCTACACGGCCGTGACCGGTGCCTTCTCGCGCTACGACGTCGCCGTGCTCGCCGCGCGGGAAGCCATGCTGTTCTTCACGGTCGTCTCGGTCGCCCTCGTCTGGCTGCTCGGCCGCAAGCTCGGCCTCAGCCGTCCCGCGGCCGCCGTGGCGGGCCTCGTGTTCGCCGTCTCGCCGCTGGCCCTGCAGTTCCACCGCACGGTCTACCTCGACAACGTCGCCACCCCGTGGCTGCTCGCCGCGTTCGTCTTCGCCCTGAGCAAGCGGTACCAGCTCGCCGGCTTCGCCGCGGCGTCCCTGTCGTTCGGCATCGCGGTGCTCTCGAAGGAGACCTACCTGCTGGCGCTGCCGTTCCTGGCCTGGATGATGTGGCGCGGCGCCGACAAGTCGACCCGTCGCTACACGTTGTCGATCGCGGGCAGCCTGCTCGTGCTCGTCGGCCTCGGCTACGTCGCGCTCGCCGCCGTCAAGGGCGAACTGCTGCCCGGCGCCGGCCGGGTGAGCCTGCTCGAGGGCATCCAGTTCCAGCTCGCGACCCGTGAGGCCAGCGGTTCGGTGTTCGACACCGGCAGCCTGTTCTTCGCGACCGTGTCGCAGTGGTGGCAGCTCGACCAGGTGCTCATCGTGCTCGGCACGCTGGCCTCGGTCGTCGCGGTCTTCGTCAAGAAGCTGCGTCCGCTCGGCGTGATGATGGTGTTCCTGATCGCCTTCATGTTCCGCCCCGGCGGCTACCTGCCGGTGCCCTACGTGATCATGCTGCTGCCGTTCGCGGCGCTGCTCGTCGCGGCCGTCACCGACCACGCGGTCCGGGCGTTCCGTGCCCGCCGGGCCGGCGCGCTCTCGACCGCGGCGTCCCGCACCGGCTCGGTCGCCTGGCTCGCCCTGACCCTCGCGGCCGTCGTGGCGATCGTCCCGCTCTGGGCCGTGCAGCTGCGCGGCTTCCTGGACAGCGACCTCGACGCGCCCATGCGCAACGCCGAGAGCTGGGTCGAGACCAACGTGCCGAAGGACAGCCGCCTGCTGGTGGACGACGCCGTGTGGGTCGACCTGGTCAAGGCCGGCTTCGCCCGCGACAACGTGATCTGGTTCTACAAGATCGACACCGACGGTGCCGTCCAGGCGCAGTCGCCGAACGGCTGGCGCGACTCGGACTACCTGTTCGAGACCGAGTCCGTCCGCACCTCGGGCCCCACCTCACCCGAGATCCGCGAGGCCCTCGCGAACTCGACCGTCATCGCCTCGTTCGGCGACGGCGACCAGCAGGTCAACGTCCGGCAGATCGACAGCCAGGGCGCCGCACAGGCGCAGACCGAGGCGGACGACGCCGCGTCGGCCCGCGCGCAGGCCGGTGCCGAGCTGGCCCAGAACCCGAACCTGCAGATCTCGTCGACGCTGTCGACCGCGCTCTCGGACGGCCGCGTCGACCCGCGCGCCATCATCGTGCTCGGCCAACTCGCCGCCCTGGGTCCGATCTCGGTCGCCGATCCCGAGGCCCTTCCCGGCGAACAGGACGCCCTGTTCCGGCAGTTCGACGTCACCCCGCAGGGCGGCCAGTCGGTCGACGAGGTGCGGACGACGCTCGAGGGCCTGGGCAGCGTCTACGTCCCCGAGTCGGTCGTCCCCTCGGGTGACGGACTGCGCGTCACCTTCTCGGCCGTCGCCCCGACCGGCGTCCTCTCGAACTGATCGCCACGCCGGTGCCCGTCCTCGGGCGGGCACCGGCACCTCCTCACCGCGTCCCACCCGTCCCGGGTGGGACACCCGACCGGAAAGGACCAGCCCCCGTGGCTTCCCTCTCACGCACCACCGGCGCCCCCGCCGCCGTCACCGCCGTCCCGACCCGGCGCCGCCGTCTCCTGACGGTGCTCGCCCTCACCGCCGCCACCGGGGTCGCCCTCGCCGGCGCCCTCGTGGGCACGTCGCCCGCCCACGCCGCCGACGGCGACGGGTGGGTGCGCGTCGGCCACCTCTCGCCCGACACGAAGGCCGTCGACGTCACGCTGACCTCGCTCAAGGGCGGGCAGGTCGTCATGGACCTCGACGACGTCACCTACGGTCAGGTCAGCCCGTACCAGGCGCTGGCCGCCGGCACGTACGTGGTCGCGATGACCGCAGCCGACGCCCCCACCAGCGCGAAACCCGTCATCACGGCCAACATCACGGTCGACAGCGGCCAGCCGATCACGGCCGTCGCCTACGGTCCGAACGACGCCCTCAAGACCCAGGTCTTCAAGGACGACCTCACGGCCCCGGCCGACGGCCAGGCCAAGGTCCGCCTGGTGCAGGCCGCGAACGTCAGCAAGACCGTCACCGTCGCGACCAGCACGGGCACCACCATCGCCGAGGACGCGCCCTTCGGCAGCGCCAGCGGCTACGCGCAGGTCGCGGCCGGCCCCTGGACCCTCGACCTGACCGGCAAGAAGGTGACCGGCACGAGCGACGTCGACCTCGCGGCGGGCAGCATCAACACGCTGTTCGTGCTCGACAACTCGACCGGCGGTCTGACCGTCGTCCCGGTCGTCGACAGTGCGGCCACGGCGCAGGCGCCCGTCGGTGGCGTCCAGACCGGTGGCGGCTACCTCGCCGAGCACCCGCAGAAGAGCGAGTCGAAGGGCCTCTGGGCCACCGTGCTCGGCTGGTTCGGGGTCTGACGACCCGGCACGGCGAGCACGGCCCGGCAGGACGAGGAGGCGCGGTGAGCGACACACCGCACCGCGCCTCCCCGGCTCCCCGCCCCACCGCACGACCGACGCCCGGCACCACCGGGCAGGAGAAGAGGACGACATGACGAAGAAGACGAAGGCGCTGCTCGCAGCGGCCGTCGTGGTGGCCCTCGCCATCACCGCCGGCATCGCCTCCCTCGTCGTCGGAGGGGCCGGCGGCCCGTCGACGGACCAGGCAGGCGGCGGCGCGGGCGCGACCGGCACCCCCGGCGCGGGCACCGCGACCCCCCAGCCCCGGACGGCCACCGAGATCGGCGAGGACTTCCTCGCGGACTACGTCGACGACGACGGCCGCGTCGTCCGGCGCGACCAGGGCGACGACACCGTCAGCGAGGGGCAGGCCTACGGGCTGCTCGTCGCGGTCGCCGTGGGCGACGAGAAGCGGTTCGACGCCATCTGGCGCTGGACCGAGGACGAACTCGTCCGACCCGACGGGCTGCTCGCCTGGCAGTGGAAGGACGGCGCGGTCGTCGACGACATGCCCGCCAGCGACGCCGACGTGGACGCCGCCCGGGCCCTGGTGCTCGCCGGTTCGACCTTCGACCGACCCGACCTCACCACCGCGGGCGTCGACCTCGGCACCGACGTGCTCGACGAGATGACGGTCTCGACCGACGTCGGCCGCATCCTCTTGCCCGGACCGTGGGCGATGGGCTCCGGCCCGTGGTCGTACAACCCCTCGTACGCGTCGCCCGCCACCTTCGCGCAGCTCGGCGAGGCCAGCGGCGACCCCCGATGGGCCGAGCTCGAGACCGGCTCGCGAGCCGTGACCACGAACATCCTCGCCTCGACGGCCCTCCCGAGCGACTGGGCCCAGGTGCGGCAGGACGGCACGACGGTCCCGCTGCCGAGCGCCGACGGGTCGTCGGGCACCGTGCAGTACAGCTACGACGCCGGTCGGCTCGCCCTGCGCTACGCCGAGTCGTGCCAGCCCGAGGACGTGGCGCTCTCGGCGTCGATGGCCTCCGTGCTGCAGCGCTACGACGAGCTGCCCATGCAGCTCGACCTCGGCGGGCAGTCGGTCGGTTCGGACCAGAGCCCGCTCGCCTACGCCGCCCGCGCGGCCGCCGAGGCCAGCGACGGCCAGCACGACCGGGCGACGGCCGACCTGCGGACCGCCGACTCGCTGTCCCAGTCGACTCCGACCTACTACGGCAGCGCCTGGGCGGCTCTCGCCGCCCTGCAGCTCGAGGGCACGAGCCTCGGCGCCTGCTCGCCCCTGGCGGTGGCCGGATGAGCCTCTCGACCTTCGTCGCCGGTCACCGCGCGGCGGTCCTCGCCGCGGCCGCCGCCGTCGTGCTCGTGGCCGGCGGCGTGACGGTGGCCGCCGTCGCCGCCCGGTCCGACGCTGACGCACCCGGCTCCGTCGCCACGGCCTCCGCCACCACCGGTGCGACGCCGGATGCGGCGAGCGGAGCGGCCGGCGCCTTCCAGGACCCGGCGGCCCCGTCGTACACCCCGCCCCCGGCCGACGCGACGCCGGTCCGCCTGCAGATCCCCTCGATCGGGGTCGACTCCGGCCTCGAAGACCTCGGCCTCGGCGCCCAGGGCGAGCTCGACCCGCCGAAGGAGTGGCTGTCGGCCGGGTGGTACCAGGACGGCGTCGTGCCCGGCGCGGTCGGACCGGCCGTGATCGCCGGACACGTCGACTCGGGTGACGCCCCCGCGGTGTTCGTCGACCTCGCGAAGCTCGTGCCCGGCGACGAGGTGCAGGTGACGCTCTCGACCGGCTCGGTCGAGACCTTCCGCGTCACGGGCAGCGAGCGCACCCCGAAGGCGACGTTCCCGACGAGCGACGTCTACGGGGCCAGTCCGACCCCCGGCCTCCGGCTCATCACCTGCGACGGCACGTTCGACCGGTCCACCGGTCACTACGTCGACAACCTGATCGTGTTCGCCGACCTCGTGACCTCGTGACCGGAGGACACCCGGTCGGCCGGCGCCGCGCCTCCTGAGCCCCGGGCACCCGACACCCGACATCCGACACCCGACACCCGACACCCGACACCTCCGACTCCCACCCGACGGGAAAGGACCCACCATGAACGACGCCCTCGTCATCATCCCGACCTTCAACGAGCGCGAGAACCTCGACTGGATCGTGGGGCGCACCCTCGCCTCCGGTGCCTCGGTCGACGTGCTCGTCGTCGACGACGGCTCGCCCGACGGCACCGGCGAGCTGGCCGACGCCTACGCCGACCGCGACCCCCGCGTGCACGTGATGCACCGCACCGAGAAGGCCGGCCTCGGTGCCGCCTACCTCGCCGGCTTCGCCTGGGGGCTCGAGCGCGGGTACGACGCCCTCGTCGAGATGGACGCCGACGGTTCGCACCACCCCGAGTACCTGCCCGGCATGCTCGAGCTGCTGCGCGAGAACGACCTCGTGCTCGGTTCGCGCTGGGTGCCCGGCGGCGCCGTCGAGAACTGGCCGCTGCGTCGCGAGCTGCTCAGCCGCGGCGGCAGCTGGTACACCCGGGGTGCCCTGGGCATCCGCGTGGCCGACACGACCGGAGGGTTCCGGGTGTTCCGCTCGTCGGCGCTGCGCCGGATCGACCTCGACCGGGTCGAGTCGCGCGGCTACTGCTTCCAGGTCGACCTGCTGTGGCGCGCGCTCCAGGCGGGCCTGCGGGTCGTCGAGACTCCGATCACGTTCACCGAGCGCATCCACGGTGCCTCGAAGATGAGCGGTTCGATCGTCCGGGAGTCGCTGACCAAGGTGACCCTGTGGGGTCTGCGGCGACGGTCCCGCGCCGTCGTCGAGCTGGTCGTGCGACACCGTCGGCTGCCGAGCGTCCGCGCCACCTCGCACCGGGTCGGACCCGTGCGCGGCGGCGTGTCGACGCGCTAGCCGCGACGCGACACGCGTGCGCCCGGGGTGGTCAGCCCCGGGCGCCCGTCGTTCGTGCTCGTGTGGTCCGCGCCGGGGTCAGCGGACGATCGCGACCGAGTGCGCCGGGAGCAGCAGGCTCGCACCCGGGACGATCGACCCGTCGCTGGCGAACAGGACGGTCTCGGCGCTCACCGCGACCCGTGCCTCCTGGTCGGCGAAGTTGACCGCGATCTTCAGATCGCCGCGGGTCAGCACGAGCCAGCGGGCGTCGCCGTCGTACTCGACGCCGGTCTCGCCGAAGCGGGGGTCGGTGAGCGCGGGCTCGCTGCGGCGCAGGGCACCGAGGCGGCGGTACGCGTCGAGCAGCACCGCGTGGCGGCCGGTCTCGAGTTCGGACCAGTCGAGCTTGCTGTTCTCGAAGGTCGAGGGCTCCTGCGGGTCGGGCACGGACGACTCGTCCCAGCCCATCTTCGCGAACTCCTCGATGCGGCCCTTCGCCGTCGCCTCGCCGAGGTCGTGTTCGGGGTGCGAGGTGAAGAACTGCCACGGGGTCGAGGCGCCCCACTCCTCGCCCATGAAGAGCATCGGCGTGTAGGGGCCGGCCAGGGTCAGCGTCGCGGCGATGATCAGCTGCCCGTCGTCGAGGGTCGCCGCCAGGCGGTCGCCGATCGCCCGGTTGCCGATCTGGTCGTGGTTCTGGTTGGCCACGACGAGGCGCCAGGTCGGCATGTGCTCGGTGTCGACCGGGTGCCCGTGCGTCGCCTCGCGGAACGACGACCAGGTGCCGTCGTGGAAGAAGCCCTTGGTCAGCACCTTCGCGAGGGCGCCGAGCGGCTCGAAGTCGGCGTAGTAACCCGTCGTCTCGCCGGTCAGCGCGACGTGCACCGCGTGGTGGAAGTCGTCGCTCCACTGCGCGTCGAGGCCGTAGCCCTGGCGGTGGTCGGGGCCGAAGCCGCCGCCGTCGCGCGGGGTGACCAGGCGCGGGTCGTTCAGGTCGCTCTCGGCGATCAGCGAGAGCGGTCGGCGCAGATGGCTGCTGAGGGCGGCGGTCCGCTCGGCGAGCTCCTGCAGCAGGTGGACCTCGCTGTCGTCCTTGAGGGCGTGCACGGCGTCGAGGCGCAGACCGTCGACGTGGTAGTCGTCGAGCCACATCGCCGTGTTGTCGAGGATGAACTCGCGCACCTCGTGGGCTCCGTCGTCGTCGAGGTTGACGTTGTCGCCCCAGGTGTTGGCGTGCTTGCTCGACAGGTACGGCCCGAACAGCGGCAGGTAGTTGCCCGAGGGGCCGAGGTGGTTGTAGACGACGTCCTGCACGACGCCGAGGCCGGCCGCGTGCGCGGCGTCGACGAAGCGCTGGTACGCCTCGGGGCCGCCGTAGTTGTCGGTCACCGTGAACCAGTCGACGCCGTCGTAGCCCCAGTTCCAGCGGCCGTTGACGCCGTTGACCGGCAGCAGTTCCACCAGGTCGACGCCGAGGTCGACGAGGTACGGCAGCTTCTCGATCGCCGAGTCGAGCGTGCCCCCGGGCGTGAAGGTGCCGACGTGCAGCTCGTAGACGACCGAGCCGGCCAGCTGACGGCCGGTCCACGCGTCGTCCGTCCAGGAGAAGGCACCCGGGTCGTAGGTCTCGCTCAGGCCGTGCACGCCGTCGGGTTGGCGACGCGACCGCGGGTCGGGCAGCGGCGTCCCGCCCTCGGGGGAGTCGCCGCCGTCGAGCACGAAGCCGTAGCGGTGGCCCGGGCCCCGGTCGAGGTCGGCGGGGGCGCGCCACCAGCCGGTGTCGGCCTCGGCCGTCAGCGGCAGCAGCTCGCCGTCGAGGTGCAGGTGCACGGTGGTCGCTTTCGGGGCCCAGACGTCGTAGACGCTCATCGGTCTCCTCGGGTTCGGAAGGGTCGGGGGAGGGGAGGGGAGGTCGAGAAGGCACGACATGCCGCTCACCACCAGAGGTGAGCGGCATGTCGTGACGTGTCGCCCGGGGGCGACGGTAGTCGGGCGCGACGCGGCGCGACCCGACGGGGTCAGTCCTCTGCGGGGATCAGCAGGGCGACGGGGTACGTGTCGAGCACGTCGGCCAGGCGGAGGCGACCGCCCTCGTGCCGACGTCCGGTGAGCACGTCGCGGTACGCGCCTCCTGCGGTCAGGACCACGGTGTCGTCCCAGCCGCCGGCCTGCTCGAGTGCGACGGGCAGGCGGGTCGCGATCGCGAGCGCCCCGCCGCGGTCGACGGCGACGGCCGACGCGGCCTGCTCACCGAAGACGGGCAACGCGGCGTAGCGCGTGAACAGGTCGGGTCGGTCACGGCGCAGCGTCAGGGCGTGGTGCGTCACGACGAGCTTGGCGGCACCGGTGTCGTCGATCGCCGGCGTCGCCCCGCCGCGGATGTCGTCCAGGAGGCGCCGGCGCAGCCCGAAGTCGACCTCGCGTCGGTTGTCGGGGTCGACGAGCGAGAAGTCCCACAGCTCGCCGCCCTGGTACACGTCGGGACTGCCGGGGCCGGTGAGCTGCATCAGCGCCACGCCCAGCGAGTTGCTGTAGCCGGGTGCACGGAGGACGTCGACGATGCGCTCGACCTCGTGACGCACCTCGTCGTCGTCGAAGGCGGCGTCGACCGCGGCGTGCATCCGCCCCTCGAAGGCCTCGGCCTCGTCGGTGCGGTCGGTCCACGTGGTCGACGTGCTCGCCTCGCGGGAGGCCTTCTCGGCGTAGGCGTGCAGGCGCTCGCGCGACGCGGGCCAGGAGCCGACGATCGTCTGCCAGAGGATGTTCTCGAACGGTCCGTCGCCGACCGGGGCGAGCTCGCGCAGGCGCTCGAGGGTCGCCGCCCACTCGGTGGCGACCTCGGCCAGCACCGAGACGCGGGCGCGCACGTCGGCACTGCGCTTCGTGTCGTGCGTGGACAGCGTCGTCATGCCGAACGGACGCTCGGCCAGACGCACCTGCTGACGCGCGTGGAACTCGTCGGGCGTCAGCGAGAACTCGCTCGGGTCGGCACCCACCTCGGTCAGCGTCGCCAGGCGGCTGTAGCGGTAGAAGGCGGTGTCCTCCACGCCCTTGGCCATGACCATGCCGCTCGTCTGCTGGAAGCGCACGGAGGCGGGGTGCGACTCGTCGCGCAGCACGGCGACGACGCGTCCGACGGCGTCGGCGAGGTCGGGACGGTGGCTCGTGGCGACCTCGGCGGCCTCGGTCAGCCACTCGGCGCCCTGCGGCAGGTAGCTGCGGTACACCGGGAAGGCCGCGGCCAGCTCGGCCAGCGCGTCCACCACGGACGGGTCGACGGCGCCGCCCTCGGCGACCAGGCGGGCGAGACGGTTGATCTCGCTGCCCAGGATGCCGTCGGCGATGCCGCGCTTCGTGCCGAGGATCATCTCGTGCCAGTCGACGGGCGCGTCACCGGTCGTCTCGTCGGCCCCGGCGGCCTGCTCGTCGGCGTCGACCCCGCGGGCCCGGCGCAGGCGTGCGTCGAGGGCGTCGAGGGCGGGTGCTCCGCTCGGGTCGACGAAGAGGCGGTCGAGGTCGGCCAGGGCGTCGTAACCCGTCGTGCCGGCCGTCGCCCAGTCCTCGGGCAGGCGCTCGTCCCCCTCGAGGATCTTCTCGACGAGCACGTGCGCGTCGCCGGTCAGGGCGGCGAGCAGGTCGAGGTAGCCCTTGGGATCGGCGAGGCCGTCCGGGTGGTCGACCCGCAGGCCGTCGACGAGACCCTCCGAGAACCAGCGGCCGATCTCGGCGTGCGACTCGGCGAAGACCCCCGGGTCTTCGACGCGGATGCCCGCGAGGGTGTTGACCGCGAAGAAGCGACGGTAGTTGAGGTCGGTGTCGGCTTTCTTCCAGTGCACCAGCTCGTAGTGCTGACGCGAGTGCACGGTGGTGGCGTCGTCGCCGGGCGAGCTCGTGCCCGGGGCGATCGGGTAGACGTTGTCGTAGTAGTGCAGCTCGTCACCCTCGACCGTGAGGCCCTCGATCGCGCCGTCCGCCGAGGCGGGCTCGCCGAGCACGGGCAGCAGCACCTTGTCGTCGCCCGCGGCCCAGTCGACGTCGAACGCGTCGGCGTAGCGGGACGCGCGGCCGTGGGTCAGGAGGTCCCACCACCAGACGCTCGCCTTCGGGGTCGCCACGCCGACGTGGTTCGGCACGATGTCGACGAGCACGCCGAGGCCCTCGGCGTGCGCGCGCGTCGAGAGCTCGTCGAGACCCTCGGCACCGCCGCGCTCGGGGTCGACCTGGCTGTGGTCGACGACGTCGTAGCCGTGGTCGCTGCCCGGCTCCGCGGCGAGGATCGGCGACAGGTAGACCCAGTCGGCACCGAGGTCCCGCAGGTACGGCACCAGGTCGGCGGCCGCGTCGAGGTCGAAGGAGGCGCGCACCTGCAGGCGGTACGTCGAGCGCGGGTGCATGGTCGGTTCGTGTCGGGTCACAGTTCTTCCTCGGCCGTGGCACGCAGGACGACGAGCGAGCGACCCGCCACGGGGAGTCGGTCGCCGGCCCGCAGGGCCGCGGGGGCCTGCGGGGTCGAGGGCGGTTGGGTGGTGGTGGCGGCGCGGGTGGCCGTCGGGGTGCGGGGAGCGGCGCTCGCCGGGGGCGGGGGCGCCGTCACGGTGCTGTCGACGACGACCTCCCAGCCCTGGGCGTACTCGTCGGGCGGGAGGACGAAGGTGACCGTCTCGGCGCTGGCGTTGAAGTACAGGACGAAGTTGACGTCGGTGATGCGACCGCCGCGGGCGTCACGGCCACGGATGCCGTTGCCGTTGAGGAACATGCCGATCGCCTTGGCGTAGGACTCGTTCCACTCGCCCTCTTGCATGGCGTCGCCCTCGGTCGTCAACCAGACGATGTCGGGCAGGGGTTCGCCCTCGCCGCGGGTGACGGGACGGCCGTTGAAGTAACGCTGTCGGCGGAAGGTCGGGTGGTCGTGGCGCAGCTTGATGACCTCGGCGACGAACTCGATCAGCTCGCGGTCGGCGTTCGGCCAGTCGATCCAGCTGATCTGGTTGTCCTGTGCGTACGTGTTGTTGTTGCCGCCCTGGGTGCGGCCGAGCTCGTCGCCGTGCAGCAGCATGGGCACGCCCTGGCTGAGCAGCAGCGTCGCCAGGAAGCTGCGCTGTCGTTGCTCGCGCAGGGCGCGGATCTCGCCGTCCTCGGTCTCGCCCTCGACGCCCGAGTTCCACGAACGGTTGTGGCTCTCCCCGTCGTTGCCGTCCTCGCCGTTCGCGTCGTTGCGCTTGTCGTTGTAGCTGACGAGGTCGCGCATCGTGAACCCGTCGTGCGCGGTGACGAAGTTGATGCTCGCGACCGGCCGGCGTCCGTCGCGTTCGTACAGGTCGGCCGAGCCGGTGATCCGGCTGGCGAACTCGCCGAGCGTCGAGGGCTCACCGCGCCAGAAGTCGCGGACGGTGTCGCGGTACTTGCCGTTCCACTCGGTCCACTGGGGCGGGAAGTTGCCCACCTGGTAGCCGCCGGGGCCGACGTCCCAGGGCTCGGCGATCAGCTTGACCTGCGAGACGATGGGGTCCTGCTGCACGAGCTCGAAGAAGGTCGAGAGGCGGTCGACCTCGTAGAACTCCCGGGCGAGCGACGCCGCGAGGTCGAACCGGAAGCCGTCGACGTGCATCTCGGTGACCCAGTAGCGCAGGCTGTCCATGATGAGCTGCAGCGAGTGCGGGTGACGGACGTTCAGGCTGTTGCCGGTGCCCGTGTAGTCCATGTAGTGCTGTTGGTCGCCGTCCATCAGCCGGTAGTACGCGGCGTTGTCGATGCCCTTGAACGACAGCGTCGGACCCAGGTGGTTGCCCTCGGCCGTGTGGTTGTAGACGACGTCGATGATGACCTCGATGCCGGCGTCGTGCAACACCCTCACCATCGTCTTGAACTCCTGCACCTGCTGGCCGATGTCGCCGGTGGCCGAGTAGGCGGCGTGCGGGGCGAAGAACCCGATGGTGTTGTAGCCCCAGTAGTTGCTGAGGCCCTTCTCGAGCAGCGTGTTGTCCTGCACGAACTGGTGCACGGGCATCAGCTCGAGCGTGGTGATGCCGAGCTTCTTCAGGTGGTCGATGATCGCCGGGTTCGCGACGCCGGCGTAGGTGCCGCGTTCTTCCTCGGGGATGTCGGGGTGCGTCTCGGTCAGGCCCTTGACGTGCGCCTCGTAGATGACGGTCTCGTCGTAGCTGTACTTCGGTGCGCGGTCGCCCTGCCAGTCGAAGAACGGGTTGATGACGACGCCCAGCATCATGTGCGGGCCGGAGTCTTTGTCGTTGCGCGAGTCGGGGTCGCCGAACGTGTAGGCGAACAGCGCCTCGTCCCAGTCGATCTCGCCGCAGGTGGCCTTGGCGTACGGGTCGAGGAGCAGCTTGTTCGGGTTGGCACGCGAGCCGTTCGCGGGGTCGTACTCGCCGTGCACGCGGTAGCCGTAGCGTTGGCCGGGCTGCACCGTGGGCAGGTAGGCGTGCCAGACGTAGGCGTCGACCTCGGTGAACTCGACCCTCGTCTCGGTGCCGTCGTCGTCGAACAGACACAACTCGACCTTGCTGGCGGCTTCGCTGAAGATCGCGAAGTTGGTGCCGCTGCCGTCGTAGGTCGCGCCGAGGGGGTAGGGGTTGCCGGGCCAGGTGTGCATCGAACCTCCGATTGGGACTCGCTCAGCCTAGGGGCGAACGAGCGCCCCGTCCGCGCGAGGACGGGGCGCCCGCCGGGCCGCTCGGGCCGGGCGGGCGCCCCGTCGGGGCGACGACCGCTACTTCGTGACGGCCGCCAGGGCGTCGACGATCCCCTCGCCGAACCACCCGTTGTCCGCCGGCGTGCCCGTGCACGTCGTGGTGGCGGACGGGCAGGGGGTGTCGGTCGCCTGCTGCTCGAGCAGTCCGGTCAGGGCCGCACCCTTCAGACGCGGGTGGGTCGACTTCAGCAGGGCCAGCACGCCCGCGACGTGGGGCGAGGCCATCGACGTGCCCGACTTGGTGCCGTAGCCGCCGCCGGTCACGGTCGACAGGATCGCCGAACCGGGGGCCGCGACGTCGACGACGCCGTCGCCGTAGTTCGAGAAGCTCGACTTCGTCCCCGCCGAGGTGGTCGACGACACGGTGACCACGCCGTCGAGCTCGGTCGGGATGTCGAGGCAACGCGAGTCGATCGGCCGGGAGACCGGGGTGGTGTCGTTGGGGCTGGCGGTGTCGACCGTCTTGTTCGCGAGGTCGATCGACGAGTTGCCGGCCGCCGCCACGTTGACGATGCCCTTCTTCTGCGTGAACTGCACCGCGCGGTCGACGGCGGTCAACACGGCCGCCTGGTCGACGTCCGAGCCGCACCAGAACTGCCACGGGTCGACGTAGTAGCTGTTGTTCGTGATGTCGGCACCGGTCGCGGCGGCCTGCATGAAGCCGCAGATCGCGGCCTCGGGGTAGATGAAGCCGTCGTCGCTGACGACCTTGACGGCCGACATCGTCACGCCCGGGGCGACGCCCACGATGCCGACGCCGTTGCGGGCCGCCGCGATCGTGCCGGCCACGTGGGTGCCGTGGTCGCTCGTCGTGGGCTGCCAGGCGTCGTAGCTCGCATCGGGCGTCCCGGTCAGGCAGCTCGCCGAGGCGGCCACGTCGATGTTCGGCTGCAGGTCGGGGTGGTCGCCCTCGATGCCCGAGTCGAGCACGGCGACGAGCACGTCGCGGCTGCCGTCGGTGACCTGGTGCGCCTGGTCGGCCCCGATGGCCGTGAGGTCCCACTGCTGGGCCTCGAGGGGGTCGGCGACGACGGTCGTGGCCTCTTCGAGTCGCTGCTCGGGCGAGGTCGCGGCCTTCGGCTTGCCGGGGTGTCCGGGGCCACCGGGCTTGCCCGGCTTGACCGGCTTCCCCGGGCCCGGGGTGGTCGTGCCGACGCCGAACGTCGGGTCGGTCTCGGCGACCGCGGCCGTGCGGGTGGCACCGGCCGACGTCACGGCCTTGTCGCCGCGCACCGACGCGGCGAAGTTCGTGTTGCTCGACTGCGCGACGACCACGCCGAGCTCGGCGTACGCGGCGATGACGCTGCCGCCGGCCGCGGCGACCGCCCGCTCGACCTGCTTGGTCGCGCCCGGGTTCGCCTTCGTCGCGTTGACGACGTAGTTCATCACCGGGCCCTCGACGACCGGCAGGGTCGGGGCGGGGCCGGGCTTGCCCGGGGCCGCGGGGGCACCGGGTGCGGACGTGGGAGGCGCGGCGACCGCGGCTCCGGAGCCCACGGCGACGAGTCCCAGGGTCAGGGACGCCGCGAGGCAGGCGGTCGTCACGCGGCGGCGGATGCCGCGGGTGCGGGGGTCGGTGAAGGTCATGGTTCTCCTCGTCGGGTCGCGCGTGCCGGATGGGACGCGCGGAGCGGGTGGCTCGTCGCGGGCCGTGCCCGGTGATCCGACGAGCCGCCGTGCTCCTCATGGGAAGTCTGAAGAATCCGGGGCCACGGCGCAGTGGGCACTTGAGGGGACGCTGCATGACCCCCATGCGGGGTACACCGGTGTCGGGGGCGCCGGGTAGCGTCGGGCCATGTCCTCCGATGCCGTGCGCAGCGCCGCCACTCCTCGCCCCCGTCCTCCGCTCCGGGCCCTCTCGATCGTGTCGGGGGTCGCGTCGTGAAGATCGTCGTCATCGGGTCCACCGGCCACGTGGGCGGTTTCCTCGTCCCGCGACTCGTCGAGGCCGGCCACGAGGTGGTCGCCGTCAGCCGCGGGGCCTCCGAGCCGTACCGGCCGCACGCGGCGTGGTCACGCGTGACGCGCCTCCTGCTCGACCGCGAGGCGGGCGACGCCGACGGCACGTTCGCGGGCGCGATCGCCGGGCTCGGGGCCGACGTCGTGATCGACATGATCTGCTTCACGGTCGGGTCGGCACGTCAGATGGTCGACGCCCTGCAGGGCACGGGCACCGTGCTGGTGCACTGCGGCACGGTATGGGTGCACGGCCCGTCGCGTGAGGTGCCGATCACCGAAGAGGCCGAGCGCACCCCGTTCGGCGAGTACGGCACGCAGAAGGCCGCGATCGAAGAACTGCTGCTCCGCGAGTCGCGGCGCCCGGGCGGAGTGCAGAGCATCGTGCTGCACCCCGGGCACATCACGGGTCCGGGCTGGCCGATGATCAACGCGGTGGGCAACCTCGACCTCTCCGTCTGGGAGGCCCTGGCCACCGGGCGCGAGATCGCCATGCCGGGCCTCGGACTCGAGACCGTCCACCACGTGCACGCCGACGACGTCGCACAGGCCTTCCAGCTCGCGGCCGAGCGGCACTCGCAGGTGGTCGGCGAGGCGTTCCACGTCGTCAGCGAGCGGGCGATCACGCTGCGCGGGCTCGCCGAGGCGATCGCGCGGCACCACGGTCAGGAGGCGCGGCTGCGGTTCGTCTCGTGGGCCGAGTTCCGAGACCAGACGTCCGACGAGCACGGCGACGCGTCGTGGCAGCACGCCTCGCGCAGCCACTCGATGAGCATCGAGAAGGCCCGCCGACTGCTCGGCTACGCTCCGCGGTACACCTCGGTACAGGCCGTCGTCGAGGGCCTCGAGTGGCTCGAGGCCGACGGGCAGCTGACGCTGGGTTGACCCGGGTGCGCGTGGCTCGGGCAAGCTGGTCGAGTGACTGATGACGCTCGACAGCTCGTGCATTTCCACCGGAAGCACCACGGCGCGATGGTCCGTGGTGAGAAGGTGACCACGGTCCGGTGGGGCGAGTCGATGCGGGTCGGCCCGTCGACGTTCGTGTTCGACGGCCATCCCACGGCCGTTCCCCTCGCGGGGCACGTCACCGCCGTGCGGAGGCACCGACTCGACGAACTCACCGCACGACAGGCTCGGCAGCCCGAAGGCACGGACATGACGCGCTTCGGGGAGCAGCTGCGGGAGAACTACTACCCCGACATGCCGGACGACGCGATCGTCGAGGTCGCCGAACTCGTCGTTGAGACGCCATCCCTTCAGCCGGGTCGTCGAGACCGAAGATGACCGGACCGGTCGTCGTCAGCCGCGGCGGAGGAGGTGGGCCGTGACGGCGGCCTGCCACGAGGGGCCGTAGCGGGTCGTGCCGGCCGCGGTACGGACGACGAACGCGCCGGCCCGGTAGGCGAGCCGCCCGTGGCTGACGAGTTGCTCGCCGAAGCGCTCGGCGATCGACCAGGTGTCCGACGACTCGAAGCTGATCGCGACGGGGAACCGTGAGCGTGGCAGGCGCACCTCGACCGGCGCTGCTCCGGCATGGGTCGGGAGGCGCCCGAGGAGCATCGGGGGAGTCAGAGCTGAGGCGGGGTGCACCACGGGGTTCCGTTCGTCGGTCGGCGGCTGGGCCAGGGCAGAGGAAACCCCCTCCCGCCCGGAGGCGGAAGGGGGACCACCGGGATGACCAGCCCTCGACGAGCGAGGGCCGGTGCGTCGTCACGGAGACGACCCGGGTTCCGGGCCGCAC
>Ga0265780_10001494_pt1 | contig 32847 bp, 28 predicted proteins | sample P1T30metagenome_FD_192432 | JGI IMG/M metagenome (GOLD analysis project Ga0265780, IMG submission 192432) | Plant litter microbial communities from East Loma Ridge, Irvine, California - P1 T30 | ecosystem: Environmental > Terrestrial > Plant litter > Unclassified | place: USA: California...
CTATACTTAATAGAGAAACTCTTCTCTCTATAGAGCAGTTAAAGAGTTATTATTAGAGCTTATTTAAGTTATAAGTAGATAATAGTATATCTATACTATTACTTAGAACTGCTAAAAGCCTTTTATAAGCTCTTTAATCTTTTTGCTTTCTAATAGATATAAGAAAATCTTTCTACTATATTTATCCTTAACTAAGAGTATCTACTCTTTTTCTAGGAACCTAGTTAATATATTAAATAGATTCTACGTAACTCTCTAAAAGAGCTAAGGCGCTTAGTCTTTTAGTTAGCAAGAAATAACTTATTTTGCATAAGTTAGAGCGTAGAATTAGTATTTTACGCGTGCTAGACTTTTAATTCTTATCTTCTAAGCGCTGTGCACTAGTACTTTAAGTACTCGTAGCCTTAAATAGCCTACGTAAGTATACTAAAGATTCTTAGAGTTACTTTAAGATTATAGCGTATAGCTAAGCCTTTAAGTTATATTTATAATAGAAGCAGTATAAACAGTAATAAGCTTATATTCTATAAATATAAGGTTTAGCTTATACTGCAGAATAGCTACTACTATGCTCTTCTTAAGGCTTTTAGTGCGTAGAATAGTATTAAGACTAAAGTACTATAATTCTACCTTATATAGGCAAGCTTCTAAGATAATATTAACGTAAAAATCTTTTATAACTGCAACGTTAATAAGAGTTAAGTTAACTTATTTATTGCTTATAAGCTTAAGAAAATTTTCTATAACGCACGTTCTATAACCTAAAATTAAAAAAGCCTATATGCCTGCCTCTACTATATAAAGTCTATTAATACGCTTATAGTTCTATAGTATAGAGAAGCTATTAACTAAGTAGACTACTACTCTATTATTAAGAATCGTGCTATTAGAGAGTAGGTAAGCGTTGTAGTTTATTATAGTATATACTTTTAAAGTCTTTTATAATAGAGTTAGGTTAATAAGTATTATAGTAATGCTTATAGAGTGCTCTATTTTATTTATTAAGCTGCTTCTAGACTCTTTAGGCATTAGAACTATATATTCTTTCTTAATAAGCTTAGCATAGGCCTTTTAGAAGTACTTAGTGCTTAGGCGCTTAATTATAGTATCTTTAGTCTCTGCAGAAATTTTCTTTAGCTAATCTTTAACGCTAATTATAGTAAGCATATTATAATATTTTTCTATAAGCTACTTATAAGTGCATTTATTAAGAGCTGCGCAGAGGTAGATAATCTGCTCTTAAGCTAGCTAAGTCTTAGCATTCTGCTAGAGTTACTCTATTAAAGTAAAAACTCTATAAGACTTAGAACGTAAAGCCTAGTGTTATACAAGCGCTAAAAAAGCTATTCTAAGCTTAGTAAGAGTATAAGTTGTTTTTCTAAGAGCTTATAATATAACTATTTCGCGCTTTATATTAATTGCCTAATTAGTTATAAGCTTAGAAGCTAGTATATCTAGAAAGTTATATACTATAAGAGTGCCTTTAAGCTCTATAAGCTTATAAGCCTTACTGTATATATAGAGAGCATACTAGTCTCTATACTACTACTCTAAAGAAACCTTACTTAGCTTTACTTTTAATATATAAGCTTAGTAGTTCTCTTTAACTAGCTTAGCTATAGCTATCTTAGAAGGCTAGAGCTACTTCTGCAGTGTTTTAACTATAGTATAGAGAGATTAGTTCTTACTATCTATAAGTTATATTAGAATAGAGAGCAGAAGAAGCTAGTCTACTATAGTATTAACCTAGTTCTTAAGCTTACTAAGCCTATTATAGACGCTTACAGCATTAGCATTAGCGATTTTCTAAGTAGCTAGCTTAATTTCTTATACTGCTTTTTTCTCTAGATTAAGCAGTACGCTAGCTATACGTGTTATAATACTTTCTATTACGCTTCTATATAGGTTTAGAAAGCAATTAGAAGCTTTTAGTAATAAGTTTCTAGGTAAAGGCTAAGTTAAGTTAACTTTATTCTATACTACTAGAGAGCGCGTATTAAATTTAAACTATATAAACTATTCTAGCTACGTAGACTTACCTTTAAGAATAACGCTACTTAATAGAATAAGCAATAAGCTTATTAAAAGCATTAAGTTACTTATTATAGAAGAGCTATAGAATAAGTTAGTAGAAGAGCTTATAGAAAGTTAATAAGTTACTTATAGCAATAAGTAGAGATATAAAAAAGTAAATAAATAAGTTAACTAGAGCGTCTAAACTATACTTAGCTAGCGCGTTTATTATATAAAGAGAATAATACTTATACTTTAAAGCGCTAAGCTTATAACTATAGAGAAGAATAAGCTAGTAAAAGTAAGTTTAGGTAATTATATTATAGAATTACTGCTTAAGTGTCTTAAGACGAGAGCAGCGTAATATATACTTAAGTTTGCGTAAATATACTAGTATAAAAGAGAAGAGCACGTAATAAAGCCTTAAGCTACTTAGGCAAAAGACCTATAGTTATAACAGTTAGCTTAATAAAATAAGATATAGAGTAAATATAGAGTAGCATAGATATAAGACTTCTTTGCTAAGAGCTTTATCTCTATATAGCTCTTATTAATAAGATTTACGTAATTAGTTACGTAACTAAACCTCTTTATATCCTTTTCTATTCTCTCTTTACTTTCTCTCTGCTCTTTTACGCCTCTTTATACTTCTTTTTATATTATATATATGCTCTAATAAGCGCTTATAAGCTATTAATTAAGCCTCTCTCTAGAGGCTTAATTAGCTTAGTAATTACTATATAAACAGCTTAATTATTAGAGCTGATAGTAAGTTAATAGCTTAATTATTTAGCTTATTAAGGCTTAAGTTAATTATTAACATCTCTGTGAATTTCAAACGGTCACCAAGCTCATGAAGAAAGGCAAAGTCAAGGTGCCTATCGAGGAGATTTTTCCGCTGGAACAGCTAGGAGATGCTTTTACAAGGCTGAAGTTGGGGCGGACAAGAGGTAAGCTTGTCATTCAGATCTAGGCGGGTTCTGAGAAGATTTAATACAACGAAAACGGCAGAATCCGCGACCTACGAGCGATTGCAACGGTGAACGGACCATGAAATATACAATTTTGTGCGTTTTGTTTTAAATCATGTTTTGAAGCACGACGCTGCTGAAGGTTCCATAACAAGTTGTGTATAGTGCATGGTAAGGTCTACATCTTTGGATCGACCGGATTGGCCGTTTTTTACGAATACTCCGCAATAACGCTCCTCGGTTCGACATACGTCCCGACTGGCTTATAAGGAATGTCGTATCCGAAGGCAGATGGCCCACCAATTGCCAGACCTTGTTCGGTATCACTCCATCTCGGGCTACAAGTTATCCCAAGCACAGTCACCCTGTAGCCGTACTTGAACTCAGGCACACCCAGCGATCTGCCTGACCCTGCATCCAGGACGCAGATCAAGTCCGGGACCGAACATATGATGCTCTTCGCTCCGCTATCAGTCGTGTGCTCTGCATAAATATTTTCGTTCTTGAATGGAATGTTCAATGTCCCACCAGAAGCCCGAGCTGGCATTCGGCTAGCTTGAGACGTTGACGAGTCTTCCTCTTCGTCTGAGTTCAGACTTGCAATGGTGATGCTGCCATAAGAATGACCCTTGAAGAGTCGTCTCTCCACCTCGACGATCTTGCCGCGGAACAGTATGCATGCACTCTGGTGTCCGCCAACCTGGTCAATGATGGCCTCAGCTACTGTGGAGAGCGTATTAGTAGCCTCTGCTGTGGCTATGCAGCGGCCAATCCTCCATGCTAACGACACCGTATTCAGCACGCTAAAGTCCTGTACCCGTTGCTTCGTGTTCGGTCTCGCTGCAAGTCCCACTCGACTGCCCATTTCGGAACACGAAGCCCTCAAAGCTCGGTCAACAATCTCATCGTTCGAAGCCTTCGTCATGATGATCGTCTTTCCGTCGCCAGAATCGATCGCACACGGTACAAGCTCGCCCGGGGCATGCACGCACAGCGTTGTCTGCCAATACGTTGGGTACGCTCGACCCATCCAGTCGCCATCAATGACTGGCCGATCGAAGAAGCGAGAGCTGGCCACCAGGAACGGCTCCAATCCATTCGCCCCACCAATTTCCAGCGACATGACTGCGTCAAACGAGTCTTGTCCAAGATATTCCATCATTGCACGGAAGGCATGCACAGTCTCTAGTGATTGCAACCGCTCGTTTGACGTTGCGGGAGAACCCATATGTCCGCCCCAGTAAACACTCGCGTTCTCCGGTAGAGATGAGGCATCAACGACCCGCATTTTGTGTCCTGCGCGGAGCATGTCTCGTAGCTGAATACGGGATGCGGCTGGAGATCCTCCTCCAGCGCAGCCAAGTACGTAGCAACCGTCGGCGAGGAAGTTGATATCCGTTTCGGAGATATGCCACTCGAGCACACCACTCTCTGGAGACTTCCTCACCTTGGGCTTGTACGTAAGCGGATCAACCGGTGGTTCGTCGATTACTTTAACCGAGAAGTTCTTCATCGTCTCGGCTTCGTCTTCTCCATCGTCCGCATCATCCTCGTCGAGCTGAGGAACGCCGAGGTTCACATCGAGCTCTCCAATCGCCTTCGCAATGGTGCGCAGCTTATTCGCAACGTACGATATCGGATATGTCTCTAATTCCGCGATGATGACTGTCTCTCGAACCGCACCGGCGGCAATGGCGCGCTCTATGGCAATGGCTTTGGCTTTCTCGATTGCCTGAGCTGAAGACTGCTCGGCGACGTCTTGAATGATGTCAACTGTGCCGCCGACTTTCGAGATTGCTGCGCCTACGGCGTTTGCAACATCATAAAATGGGGGAGTGATGAGCTCAGAAGCACCACGCAGAGATGACGGTGCAAGAGTGGCGCCTCCTCCTACCAGCAAGACAGGTAATGGTGCAGGCGAAGTCTTGATGATGTCCACTGCACTTTCTAACAGTGACTGTATCCTCTGCTGGGCTTTATCGATGAGATCTCTATCAAGATTTTCCACAGCATGAGGATTACCCATTTCGACCCTTCCTGCTGCTACGGCAATGTCCGATGCCGTAGTCACCTTCCCCCCAAATACCAGAGCATCTCTAGTGAGGTAGTGACCGACAGACTCTGGCCCGATCGTCACCTTTTTGCCCTCCCGTCGAACGATTGAGCCGCCACCAAGTCCGATAGAATGCAGCGAGGGCATTGCGTAGTTCACACGGACACCAGCGACAGTCACATACGCCGAGGCCTGGCGTGGAAGTCCGGAGGGAAGGAGTACACCCACGTCACTCGTCGTCCCACCGATGTCGACCACGATCGCAGAAGAGCCATTCGTACTGTGACCAGCTAGATACGCCGCTCCCCTCATCGAATTCGTAGCTCCAGACGAGAATGTTCGAATTGGTATTTTTGCTGCGGCTGCGGCATCGAGCAGAGTTCCGTCGTTCTGGGTGAGGAAAAGAGGACATTTCAGCGACAAATTAGCCATCGCCCGCCGGAAACTTTTGACAGTTCTCTTTGCGTAACTCAAGATTGCGGCATTCAGAATGCTTGCATTCTCTCGTTCTAGTAGCCCAATGTTGGCGACCTCGTGCGAGACGACGACGTCGGCGCCGGGTATTTCCCGAAGGACGATTGCTTTGACTCGGTCTTCTTGGTGGAAACATTCGTCAATGGGCGAGAAAGATCCCACGATGACAATGGTCGTCAAGCCCAGTTTTTTTATCTCTGCACATTGCTCCACGATCTGCCTTTCTACTATCGGAGCCTCCTCAGAACCATCGATATGCAGACCACCGTCCACATATCCGACATAGCCGCGGATAATACTCGTCAGTCCGGATGGGAATTCACTAAATGGTGGGACCTCTCGGAGAAAGCTCTTTGATAGCCGAATGATGGCCACACGGCGGAGGCGTCTTGCGTCTTGCTCAATGACGGCGTTGATGAAGTGTGTCGTACCAACCGTGACACTCGCTATAGCAGTCGTGGGAAGCTGGGATTTCTCCAGCACACTGCGAACAGCAGCTTCGATGCCTGCTGTCACATCGGGCGTGGTAGGCGTCTTGTGGTGAGCTAGGACACCTCGAGACGACGTTGATTGCTTTGATACATCGATTGCAACGGCGTCGGTGTTGGTGCCTGGGGATGATCAATCTGCCGTTCACTTGCGCCGAGGCTTGGTAGAGTCTTACCTCCTACATCAACCCCTATGCGCACTGTGCTCTGCTGCTGAGTCATGTTGCTGCTGGCAGGATATGCTATAGATCACAAGGCGGAAGTTTGTTCCAATAAAGAGTGTTTTCAGGACAGCAATTTCTTGCGAGAGTCTGTCTTTTGAGCAATGCGTTCCCGCCTCAACTTGAACTGTGTACTCGGCAGAAGATCTCATTATGCGTGCTGGAAACCGACGATATCGCCGTCGGCCCTTATCTCGCCGCCGGCCAGGATTCCGGGTTACCGATGATGAGGGTCGATGGAGTAGACTGGGGTCCCCGCACGCCATCCCAGCAGTGGTTCGTACACTAAAATATGAGGATAAGCAAACATTTCGTTGCCCGGAAGTGATGCATACTTTGATAAGTTTGTTTATAAAAAGGCGCACTTTGATAGCAGTCAGAGAAAATTGGGAACGACAGTCACGAGAAAGGGGACAAATCCTGCCTACAAGACGAATGAATACCTGCACTTGAGCGATTAGCAGCAAATATCCCGGGTACCTACTCCAAAACCCAAGCAAAATATTGTTGGAGGTTGTATGCTTGCTTGTTGGAGGCTCCATGCTTATACCGCTAAAACCAAGGTTTGTACCGGCTAAAATTGCTTACTCCAACAAGTGTGCTAAGCCCTAGTAGTTGCACCTCCTCACATTCTACTGCATCGACGACAACGACTGTTGTCAGATAAGCAATCCCTGCTCCTTAGGGTTAAAGATGTCCGATCGTATCACGGCAAGCGATAGGCCACAGATTCCGCCCAACCAACGCGCAAGGATGGAATCGCATCAGAACTGCACCTTATCGCCCAGTCGCAGTTAAGAAGGGAAACGCTTCCTTGCTATCTTCTCATTTTGCTTTCTTGCCTGTTGATCGAAACGCATAAGCACCCAAAGGCCAATGTCTGTGCGGTCGTTCCTGGAATTCGTTCGGATCCCGTCCAACGAGAGAAGTATCGTGAACGTATGGATTAACGAGGACATACGACCGCTTCCACCACATCGACGGACATGGACGAGATGGGCGTTCGTGAGCTTCTGGGCCATCAACCAGATTGCTTTGAGTAACTTTCAGATTGGAGCCTCACTGGTGTCTACGGGACTTGCTGTGTGGCAAGCAGTGATTGCAGTCTTCGTGGGGAAGATCATAGTGGCAGCCGTTGCCGTCGCCAACGGGTTTGTACCAACCCTGCCCGGATATGTGGTCGAGACAGCCGACTGACATCTTGCAGAGCGGTCGGAGCAGAATGGCACATTGGCTTTCCTGTCGTGAGCCGATATATCTGGGGCATGTACGGGCATTACACAGCTCTAGTCCAGCGTATCTTACTCTCGCTGGTGTGGTTCTCAGTGCAGTCCTGGACTGGAGGACTCTGCGTGCAGAACATTCTTGCTGCAATATTCCCCAGCTACCAAAACATGGCGAACAGATTCCCTGCTTCCGCACATATGGACACCAGGCAGTTCATTGGTTGGATTATCTTTAACATATTGATGATACCCATTCTCTACGTTCGGCCGGAAAAGATAAAGTGGGTCGTTTTGTGGATGAACGCGGTCAGCTTTGTCACACTGCTTGCAATGACAATATGGCTTCTCGCAAAGGCGGGTGGAGGAGGGCCTTTATTAAAGCAGCCAGCGACGGTGAGGTCGAGCTCGGAACTGGCATGGAGTATCACCTCTGGGGTGACGACGGTCGTTGGAGGCATCGCGGTCGGACTCACAAATCAGATGGACTACTCTCGCTTCGCTAGGAGGCCGGGCGATCAAATCATCGGCCAATGGGTGTCTATAATTACTTTTGGTACCGTCATGCCCACTCTTGGCTGTCTTTGTGCCTCGGCTTCGAAAGCAGTCTACGGTGAAGCTATATGGTAGGTTCAGGACGTCCTTTTCCGAATTGTAGGTGGATCTCCTAACAGCGACCAGGAATCCTCCGGACCTCGTGCAGAAGTGGCTTGACACCGACTATACAGCCGGCGCTCGAGCCGCTGCATTCTTTGCTGGTGTCGGGCTTGTAGTTTGCCAGCTTGCCATCAACACGATTGACAATGCCTTTTCGACTGGCATGGACATGGCAGGTCTGTTCCCGTCGTACATCAATATTCGACGAGGAGCCTATGTTGGGCTGGTGTTGAGCATAGCCATGTGCCCTTGGGAACTTCTCTCTTCCGCCGGTACATTCATCAGCGTCCTAGGCGCATACGGAGTGTTCCTAGGACCGATGGTAGGCATCATGACGTGCGACTACTTTGTGCTGAGGAGGAGGAAGCTGAAGCTGTCCGATCTCTATCATCCTGGTGAGTAGATGAGGCTGAATTTTTGGCCCAATCGTTCTAAAGCTGACCATGTGCAGGAAAGGATGGTCTGTATTATTTCTGGTACGGCATTAATTGGCGGAGCTTCTTGGCGTGGGTAATCGGCTGGTGTTACTTGCTGCCCGGTTTCGCGCACGCTGTGAATCCCAAAGTCAAGGTACCGGAAGCATGCACCCATCTGTACTACCTGGCCTATCCCTTGGGCTTTGTGGTAAGCTTCCTGGCCTTCTATGCCTTGAATTGGCTCTCTCCACCACCTGGTCTGGGCGTCACGGACGATTTCGATGTGTACGGAAATTTCACAGAGGATGAAGCTGCCGAAAGGTTTGATATCGGCAAGGCTCATGTGATCGAAAGCCGCTCGGAGGAGCCCGATCGGGTGCCGTCGATGAAGCACAGGCTTGACCACAAGTCTGCATAGCTGAAGGAGGAAGTATCGCTCGAACGATGAGTGTAATTATTTGTGTATTGTATTGAGTTGAGAGGAAGTTAAATAGACATTCGTCAAGAATTCCCGGACTTGTTCTGCGAAACCTTGGACATATTGACTTCTTGTTGGCCAATGCAACCTGTCTCCATTAATTCTGACTAAGACCCGGTCTGAGAACTCTCTGGCTACATCGCCTTGTCTCTGCTAATTGTTCTGGAGCTACTTTCAGTGTTCCACAGCAACTATCGCAATTTCAAGTCGGAATCAGTGCCTGTTGCAGATGCGTATAGCCAGCTCAAGCACTAGACCCCTCTCTTTCCGTCCTGGGAACTGATGCAGTAGCACCCACAGGAATACCCCTGAGCCCTAGCTGAATTTATGTCTAGCTTTCTTGGGCGACGTATTTTCCGAGCCTCCTTGCTGTGGACGCTTCCCATTACTGTTAACTTCAGCATTACGGGGATGGGCGATGTACACGTTGCCTACTCCGCCCTGGGCATAGTAGAATTCGTGACTGTCGGGAAAGCCAGAGTCCCAATTGAGCTCCCGATGGTCCACTCTGGGTCCGATCGCTGATTCAACGTTAGATTGAGAGCACCAAGGAGACTTGCAAATACTTACCATAGCTGTCGGGGCGGGAAGGTGCTGTGATGCTGAATTTGGGCGAGGCCTGGCATGGCAAGCCGAACAGTCTCTGCGACTGACCGGGTATGACCGGTGGAGAGCTTAGAGACGCACCAAGTGAAGATGTATGCTGTCTGTTGAATATTATACGGGAAGTGTTGAACTCTGGATCAAAGTTAGCCTCTTACTGGGGTGAAGAGAGTCAATGAACTTGCTTGGAGTGGCATCCTCTTCTTGGGAATCTGATTCCGCGAACACAAATTCAGGAAGATGCTCCAGCTCGCTTGGCTTACTGGAGAAGGAGTTCTGGATTGCGCATGAAACTGTAGCAAAGTAATCTTTCCTAGCCACAAGATTTTTGAACAATATGGCGTGGCTTCCAATCTTCGACAGCTGGGAGGTGCAGTCGTGCCCAGGTTCTGGAGTTTGTCAGTAATCAGTATGTAATGCATGGACTATATGCTTACGTTCTACACCATCAGAGGTCTTAATTGCCGGGACGTTTCGATGCGTGCACCCTGCTTTGTGAAGAACCACTACTACTGCTCGGCCACTGTTACGCGCGGACTCGTTGGACTCCCAGGATACGGAGAGCTCGCCTTTGCGGCTTGTCGGAGTGCATGTGATCATTCTCGGCATCTGAGACAAGCGTTTGGCAATCAGGCTTTTGGTGCGATGCTCGGCTTTTGCATCGACCAGTGAAGTGGTTGTGGAGGGAAGCAGAGCCAGGATGTTGCTCCATAACTCCAAGACGAGATGATCACATGAGAAGGGAATCGTATCGCTTGGCTCTGGATCGCCGCATATCTCGAAGCTGTGCGCGTCCATGTAAGTCAAGAAGCGGTCGCTTACTTTGATCTGGGTACCGAATATGGCCACATCGATTCCAAGTCCTTCGCCGTGGACATACTTGATTGTCATGTCTTTAGTATCTGATCGCGAGAGGAGACAGCATCGTAACATCCAATGCAAGTTCTGCGCGAAAGGTGTATTTGGTAACGAGACAGCCTCGGAACTTCTGAACCGATGCTCTAACTCTTCTTGCGGCCTCCGACAGAGTTTGTAGTAACGAAGCATTTTCCACACTTGCTCAGGAATGCGATGGGGATGCATGTCAAGACTACTGGTGATGACATTGGTGTCCTTTGGATTATCAGTCTTGCGCTTATCTGGAGTGGACAGACTTACGTTGATCATCAAGTCCGGTGCATGATAGAATGCTCGTCTGCCATCTTCACTGGCGTTCGTGCCTCGCATGTGTTTCCACACCTTTTCAACAACTTTACGCGGGAGCCAGTACCCGTCGACCTTCAACGTAACATCGGCGCCTTTGTCCAAGGCCTCGAGCATCATTGTGGTATACGTGTCGATGTACTTTTCTTCCTCGGTTTGCAGCACATCTACCCAGATTGCGTTGACAAGGCTTGCTTCGCTCCATTTCTTGCCATTCCGTCCGATCGCACGACGCTCACGGTCCGTATGCCCTTGGAAAAAGTTATAGCCAAAACGGTAGCTCTTGTTCGTGCTGCTGGAGAGATTCAGTCCTTGGAGGTAGAGCTTGTCTGCACAGTTCTCGTCGAGAATGAGCTCGCCTGTCTTCGTCGGCACGGTCTTGGGATTCTTGAAGTCAAGACAGAGTTCCAACCACCGCTCAACATCAGAGAGAAGGATGTTCGCGCTCGTTATCTGAGTGCCTGTTGCATCTGTCTGCGATCTCGGCTCACCGATCACAATGGAAACATCTGACCAGCAGTGTGCTTTCGTAGTCCGCGGCTGACCGTGCGCTGCTAGCTTCTCTTTCTTGATCCGCTCCTTTCCAATCCGTGTCAGATTGCAGACTAGCTGTCTCTGGCCGTCGAAGTTGAAGACCCACGAGAACCCGGAAGCTTCGATGCGCATAGTGTGATTATTGGGATGCTTCCGGAAGATGAGAATCGCCATCTTCATGCCTTCTCCATGCTGCCCTGTCTGGTTACTGTCCTTGTCTTTCGAGGTGCCGCCGAACATGAAGTGCCAAAGCTGAAGGCGCGCATCGAAATTGCTGATGGTGACTACACCAGCAAGCGTGTTCTTGTCGTACTTGAAGCGGATGAAGCCAAGCAGCTCTTTAACGCCGGCCAATTCCTGGGATCGGTAGCTGCAAATCTCGATGAGACCAGGCTCCTTTGTGACTTCAAGATTGGCGCGAAATCCGGCGTGCGACATGGAGTTCTTCTTCATGATGCTGTCTCTCCTGTTGCATGTTAGTGTTGACTTTGAGTCTATGTGATATAACTTGCCAGTTCTGCACGAACTCGCGAAAGCCATGCTCACGCGTCCAGCCTTGTCCGTACTTGGGGTTGACGGCGAGGTGGAGCTTCTTGCTGCGCACGATTTCCTGGAGATCATCGTCCTCAATGGTCACGTCGAACTGACCATCATCTTCCTCGTATGCGATGTGTTCTACCTCTGATAGAGGTGAGCTGTCCATGATCTTTAGCAAACCGATGCGAAGGGAGCGTGGGAACAAGTGTCGTGGTGCGGAAGTGGTGAGTTTGGCAAAGGTAAGAGCGTGGGGCCCAAGCTCCCAAGCTCCAAGTCTGGATGAACGGGTCCTCAGGATGACACCAAGAGTAAAACACAAATACAGTCGGCGCACCTCATATGGCATACGTTACTTGTGGATGCTATTAGTCAGGCTAGGTCTGTACGTAGCACGGCGTCACATTCTAGACAACTGTTACAGTCGCGTTGCCTCTCAGATCCTTCGAACTAGCACCGACATGCACGACAAACTCGCCCTTCTCAACCACATACTGCATCTTCCTATCCCACAGCCCCCAATTATCCACATGGAGCTCAACCTTCACCTCGACCGTCTCTCCAGCCTTGACAGACACCTTCTTGAAGCCCTTTAGCTCCATGTTCGGCACCACAATGCTCGCCAATACGTCTTGGATGTACACCTGCACCACCTCTTTGGCATCGACGGGCGATGTGTTGGTAACACTGACAGTCGCGGTGATTGTGTCGGCGGCTCTGACTTCAGTCTTTGAAAGCGTGACGTTGGAGTAAGTGAAATTGGCGTACGACAGTCCGTAGCCGAATTCGTACAATGGCTGGGGGGTGTTGAGGACATATTGGTGGCCAAACTTCAACGTGCCATTTGCCGTTATCGATCCTGCATCCGTCGATCTTCCCGAGTTCAAGTAGTCGTAGTACACAGGAAGTGTGCCTACATCGTGCGGAAATGAAACCGCGAGTTTGCCAGAGGGACTGACATCGCCGAAGAGGACGTCGGCTAGACCATGACCACCTTGTTCACCAGGATAGAATTGCTGGAGTAGAGCTGCGGCGTTCTCGGAAATCCAGGGCTCGGTGATGGGCTTGCCGGATGAGTAGACGACAATGGTTGGCTTGCCGGTCTCGATGATGGCTTGCACGAGCGGACCCATCGCACCGACGAGGTTCAGTGACGCAACGTCGACGTGCTCGCCGGTGGTGGCGTTGAGGCCTTGCCATAGCTCGTTCTGATCGCGAGACCAAGTGCCGACCACAACAACAGCAACGTCGGCGGCTTCCGCAGCAGAAACTGCAGCAGGGAAGCCAGACTGGTCGTTCGACCAACGCTCACAGCCTGGGGCATACGTAACAGATCCATTTGTGGCTTGCTGAATGCCTTGAAGGGGTGTGACGTTGGTTGGGTTGTACTGAGAACGGTAGACAACGTAATCACCGAGATTGGTAATGTTCGCCATGGGGCCAATGACAGCAATCTTGGAGGATCTCGACAATGGCAGCGTCTTCTTCTTGTTTTCGAGCAGGACGATTGAATCAGCTTCAATCGTACGGGCGAGCTGTACATGCTCTTCCGTATGAACAACGGACTTTGTCGCGTTTGCTGGGAGTCCTTGGTACGGATTCTCGAACAGACCCATTGCAAACTTGGCTCGAAGTTGTCGTGATACAGCGCGATCGACCAACTCGATATCCAGCTTGCCGTCTTTGACGAGTTTTGGGATAGTCTCGAAGTTGTACGAGCCACCGCCCATCTCCACATCGTTGCCGTTGGGAAGAGTCATCAGGGTTACGGCTTCTTTATCAATCGGCTTGGTGGCAGTCTTGCATTGGCAAAGCTTAAAGGCGCAACACAGGCGGTCCGTTGCTCCCGCATCAGAAGTCACGAAGTACTTGTAGCCCCACTCGTCGCGCAGAATTGTCTCTTGAAGGTGGCCATCGGCTACTGAAGGTATTCCGTCATAGCTAGCAGACCCAAGTCAGTACCTGTCTTCAGTCTAGTCTGTCCATCATCAACTTACCTATGATAAGCTCCCATGATACTCCAAGCATCTCCGTCAACAATCGCACGCTTGAAAGACGGCAACCAAGTCGTGCGTAGCTCGCGCTCGCCTCCATGGACAGGTCCCGTGTTGAGTCCTTGCTCCGGTGCACTGAATCCAGCGAAATGCTTCACCGTCGCACTAACATTCAAACTCTGAATGCCCTTGACATATTCGTACGACATCTCACCCGCGAGAAAGCCATCCTCGCCATACGTCTCTTCCACCCTTCCAAATCGCAGCTCGCGAGCAAGATCAGCCACCGGTGCGAAGATTTGATTGATTCCGTGGGCTTGGCTTTCCTTTCCGATTGCTACGGCCATGTCGTGGATGAGCTCTGGGTCCCACGAACATGCGTGCGCGATGGGGCTGTTGAAGATTGTGGCATTGCCATAAAGGACGCCATGGATACCTTCGGTCTGAACCAGTGCGGGAATACCCAGAGTCGTGTTGTGCACGAGGTAGTCTTGCGCGCGTTTCGTACCCTCGCTGATCCACTCGGGCGGCATTGCATATCCGACATAGAACTGCCCAGCGCGAGCTCTGAAGTTCCATTCTAGCCCGGTGTCGTTGAACACTTTAGTCGTGGTGTTCATCCAATTGGAGATGTCGCCTTGGATAAGCTGAGCAGTCTTCTCCTCAATGGTCATTCGCGAGAGTAAGTCAGCCACCCGGTCGTTGACCGAGGCCGATGGATCCTTGTAGGTGGCATTGGCGGCCTGCTGTCTTCGAACGAGATCGTATGCGCTCGAAGGGAGGTACAAGAGACCTCCTAGGAGGAATGCGTTCTTGATGGAAAGCATTGTCATTGTTCCCGGGGGCGGAAAGGGTCTCGAAGATCTTCAGGGAGGATGCAGCGTACCTTGTTGAGATCTTATACTGGCTCTGCATGTCTAAAGACCCTGCAGGGAATCTGTACCATGTAAGTGGCAGCCATAGCAAAGCGGACAATCTCCCGCCGACACTACGGCCATTAGATGAAGATGCTTGATCTAACGAGAGTTATAAGTCTTGATCGGCTATTATCCAGGTCGATCATCTAGGCACGCTATCGACGAAGCGTAACCAATTCATCGAGCTTGGGATTCTGCGTCAAAGAAACATTCGTAAAAAACTAGAAGAGAGTAAATGTGTCGATGCTCTGGATGCACGCTTCTAGAAGATTAAAGGAAGACGCTTTTACGACGCGTCATTGGTCGCGTCTGACGTTGATGAAGCCCGGAAGCTCATTGACGGAAGAAAGGACAGTTCCGGTAAGCACGCTAGCTCAATTGGGACCACCCCTCATTAACAACCGCAGAACAACCGCCTCCGCATTAACACCCCGGATCTCCCTTTCGCTTCCATCACATCAGATCATAGCGGATGTGTAATGCTAGAGTACGTGAATGTTCGATTCCATTGTCGGGTCTAGTTGCTCTCTTCATAAGTCGCATTGAAACATGGTGGACACATACAGATGCGCCCATCGCAAAATAGTTGCGGAGGTATCTTGCATATGACTATACTAAATGGCTATATACTATCGTCTGAGCATGCGCACTCATTACAACTCGACATTATCATGCCGCCCGTTACCCAACACCTCAAAAGCACACATGTAGGTACCCAGTTCTCTACCCAACCCATCTAATAATAACTCCAATAACTATACCATACTTACACATTAACCCATAGTAGTCGTGACATATACATTGAAAGAATTCGTGAACCGTGAATGCACTTCGCGTCGTCGCCTGCTCTTATGCGAAGGCAAGAAGCGGCAGCAAAAAGGTGACCCACCACACCCGCTCTTTTCCTTGCCCCCCTAGGCTTCCGCTGGCGCCTGCTGCGCTCGGCGCGGGAGGGATGCTCGTACTCTGCGATGTTGCGGAAGAGCTCCTGGTACTGGCTGCTGAGCGCGCGGATGATGATAGTGGTGTGGATGATGGCGCAGACATCGAAGGGTTTGTGGATGCGAGAGACGATATTAGAGATGCGAGCGACGAAGCTGCGCTTGAGATCGGGACCATGGGGGTAGATGCTGCCGAACTAGCAGAAGCCGGAACTGAGGCGCTTGGAGGTGACGAGAGGGTGATAGATGGGATGTCCGTTGGCGCTGGTATGTTCGATGGTAGACCGAGACCAGGAGTGTAGCCTGGAATGACACCTGGTGTGAACGACGGCAGGACACCAGGAGGGTAAATCGAAGGCTCGACTGTACTGAGTGCGACGGCGTGTGATGTGGACATCGATGCGAGTAACGTGACGAAAGTTGTAGTCTTCATTTTGATGGCGGTGGATACGGTGTATACGGCGTCGGTGCTCTGATTGGTCAGGCGATGTGAGAATGGATGAGATACCCCCAAAAGAACCTGGAAAATTGAGTGAATGTCGATACTGCAGATCATGCGCATTCCAGCCTCCCAGTCTTATATAACATGCGGGCGTTGATGGCGGTCAACCAAGAGCAGGGGGCTGAATCGTGAGGCTGGGGACGACCAGCCATCCGCCAAAGAATCCATGTTTGTCGCACAAGAACGTTTCGCGCGGCGCATGCATGCAGCACGGGATCTGCAAGATGCGACAGTTGAAAGATCTGAAGCACACCCGAATATTGATCAGATGCATGGGAGCCTGGGTTTTCGTGATTTCAATGCGGTCGAGATGGTTTGGTGTTGCACACCAAGTCGGTGCACGGGCCACGAAACAACGCCATCACGGACTGGAAATTATCGTGACACCGTCGCAACGCTCTTGACTTCCTGGGGGTGCACCTGGCCAGTAAGCTGTCAAGATGCCCGTGACACATTGACAGCTCGCACTACGACGTCACGGTCTTGACTGGTTGCTTTTAAAGTTGCTAGGCTGCACGCACACCGCTAGAATTTGCGGGAAAGGATGTGTCGTGCGCACACGTCTCCTTGCGCTCGATGCGACGGTACCAGTGATTTACGCAAGGCTGCTGGACATCTCCCACGACGTCATTATCTTGGTAGATGCGTACGGCATGGCGCGCACAGGTCGGGCATTGGTATGAGCACATCCGCGGAGGTTGAAGATGGTGAAGAAGTCATTTCATTGATGCTCTAATAGCTGGTGACCGAGGCAGAGGCCCAAATTAAAACGTGGCCAGACAAAGGCAAACAACGTGTGCGCACAGCCGAGAAAGGCGGGTAGAACCTATGGCACTTTTGTCAGCACTGTTTTTCCTGAAGAACGGTTGACAGAGGTGAAGTAAGGTTGCATGTCAGACAGCAGTTGGATATTTGGTCCACATGATAATTCAGAACAGGTCTGTGAATAATCGTTTTATCATCATTGCAAGGAAGGAAGGACACCGGATCATGCTTACCATGTTTCGAAGTCATCGACCCTGAAGCTGACCTCATTCAACCTTCCGTCGCTTGAAGAACGTCTCAATGCTCTTCTGCGAGGCGTCGTGGCGTGAGCTGCCTACGCCACCACCTGTGCGCTTCATACCTTTCAAATGGTCTCTGGCATTGATGGCCAAGATGGTCGTCTTCCACCCATGTGCGATGCGGGCTGTGATAGGCTCTGGGGGCTCGGCCGTGCCTGTAGGAGTATCGACAGGATCCTCGGGCGCAAAATCGCCATCATCGCTGGCGTGTGGTGCCTCGACCTTGCCCAACGCGTCATTGCGTACAGGCGGCTCGACTGGAGACGAAGCGATAGGAACCGAGGGCGCAGATTTAGATGTCGGAGGTGGAACGTCAACCGCTGTGAACTGCACCATATGCAGTTCCAGGTATCCTGTGTTGGACCACCCGCCAAGGTGCTCGAGCGATGGGCGCGTAGTTGCCTGAAGCTCTGGACACAAGACAACGCTCTTTGTTGGCAGGCGGAGAAGCAGTCGCTTCCAGAGCGTAGACAGGAAGATGCCATGTGAGACAATCGCGACGCATTGCTCATCTGCCCCAGAGGTTTCATCCAGCAGGGGCAGAAGATGTTCATCGAGGAAGGCGTCGGCGCGCCGGGCCATGTCGTCTTTCGACTCCATATCCACGAAGCCCGGCGTGTCTTTCCTCTCCAAGCGATGATGCTGTTTGCCAGTCAACTTCGACTCGGGAGGGCGCTCGTAGAACTTCTTCCCCTCCATCGAGCCAAAGTTCTGCTCTACGAGCAACGGCAGCTGTACCACTTCTGGCACACCCGCCGCTACCTCATCGTCTTCCGTTGGTGCAAGCTGTGCTTCGCGAATCTTCTCGGCGGTCTTGGCTGCGCGCTGAAGGTGCGACGAGAAGATGTGCGTGAAGGATAACCCGATAGCCTTCAGGTGTAGGCCCAAGCGAGTCGCCTGCTGGTAGCCATGATTGGTGAGTTCAGAGTCTCTGATGCCGGCACTAATAAGGTTAGCAGAGAACAATGCGCGCAATTAGAAAGCAACATACTAGAGGCCAGCGACATTGTCGACAGTCTCTCCATGCCGGATCAGAAACAGCCTCATCGATCGCGCCATGGTGCCCACGAAGGGCGGCACGACGCGGTGTCGAGCTTCATCAGAAATAAATGATGATGTAAAGAAAAAGCGAGTTGGGGAGAAAGACGAACATTTTCCGCAAGGGGTCCGTGCTAGCGTTGTGGGTGACTAAGACGATTAACCACAACCAAGCACGTCTCGACCATCGCAACGCCACCCATCAACCTGCAGTCTACAACGGGCTCCTCTGTCCCAATCATTGCGTTATGAAGCTCCCTGGAGCATTGCAGTTTCAAGCATCAGATACAACACATACATAATGAAGCACTAAACGATGCACATTTAGAACCAGATCACGAAATTCCGAGCGACTGATGAGCATTGCATCTAAAATTGCTTCGCCAAGCGAGTCTCGCGATGTCATATCTGCCTCCATGTTGGGAGCAAGCATACTGGCTTAGGAAGGGCATCTGTCTGTGGGCCGTGGCACCAAACCGGGAGCATGAGGTCAGCGCTTCGGGCAAGCGAGAGCACGCCTGCTGCAGCCTTACATAACATGACAAGTTCCACCATTGGCAGTTCCAGACACTCTCTTGAACACATCTTATGACGCTATGAAACAAGACAACTCACCGGATCACCACAATTTTCAACATCCCGGATGTCATATGGCTTTCGGATGTTTGCCGAGGTACACATGGGAGCGCTCGATCTTTATCCGCCGAATCTTGACACTTGCTGTACGGCATTGTCCAATCTACACTCGTATCTCCTCCATGTACGGCTTACAGTATTTTCTTTTTCTCTCAACTCACGGACTTAACCTTTCAACCAATTCCAAATACAACATGTTCACTTGTCCGATGTTTGCGATTCTCACTAAACTGAACTACTCGATTGAACAAAGACATCGCAGCCATTTCGGAACACCCAACCGTCCTATTGACAACATGGATGGCACGTCAAAAAAGCTTCTTGCGTCGCCCACTGTCGTTTGACCGAATGGCACCGTGGCTGGACCGCGAGTCAAATCGCCTCACCTGGTTATGTGGGTCGCGAAGCACTAGGACGCTCCCACGAATCACCTTTGTCCATCTCCAGCGAATCTCTCACTAAAGTTGCTGGATGCGTTCGCCAGAATCCCGCCGAGTTCTCTCACCTGCTGGCAGTCCTCGTCCTCACTTGCGGCAACTTGGAGGTATATCTAGTGGCCTCTGTATTGCTTCGTAGTGGGAGCCCTCTCAAGCACCCACTATTCTCTCTCCTACACACTCCTGATCTTTGCAACTATCTCGCGATTGATCAAATTGACGCCCCGTCTCATCACTACTAGGGCACAGCGTCGAGCATAACGCGCAACTATCGCTCCTCCATGATGGCTAACGCCGGACATGACGAGATGCCACCACGCCCAGAGTGCGAATTTGACTTCAACCTTCCACACGGTATCGATGCCGAAGAGGATGGAACACTCCAACAGTATGCCACTACTGAGCGCAGCAATGATGAGCCGACGCCGGACGGCTTTCGGGAAGACAACAACCTAGATGCACTGTCCTTCGACCAGCCCGGCAATATGCAGCGACCGATGAACTACGACTCGCAGGCAATGGGCTTCTCTGACGAGGAGAGCGCGGGCCATCAGAACGACCGCTCGTGGAAGGCAGAACAGGCTCGGAAACCGTCACCCAAGAGCAAGAAGTCACCAAGGCGCTCCAACAAGGGCGATACGGGCGACGAAGCAAGTCCGAAAGCGAAAAGGCCGCGCCAGTCTCTGTTTGGTGGTCTAGTTGAAGAAGCGCGAGAGCCGGAGATGGAAAGCAACTTGAACGACCAAGACATCGACATGGGCGTCGACATGGGTGCTCCAGAACCATCTCCCGACTTCCGCCACCGCATGTCGAGCTTGAACCTCGATCAACAGGAAAAGAATGATACCGAAGAGTTCCAGAACGCACAAGATACCCGTCCGTTTGATCTTGGTTTGGGTCTTGGGTCATTTGAGGAAGACGGCATGTTGGCAACTGGCTCGAGAGCAGCGTCTGAGGACAGTTTCATGATTCCTCCTGATGATCAGGTAAGTTCTACTCCTTCGCCCGCTTTCATAAAATCAGCTCACATCTACAGCCCGTGTACGAGTTGCGCAAGAACATCGATCGCGCAAAAGCCTTCACCTACATCGACACGGACAAGACCGGTAACTACGACCCGGCCCAGGAAGCGAGACTTAAGTCCCTCAAGCTACAAAAGGCGAAAGCGTTGAAAGCTGCGAAGAAGAAAGGCAAGGGCAAGGCAAAAGTCCAGAAGGAGCACATCCCCAAACTCATCTTAAGGCTCCATTTCAAGGCATTTGGCAACGTAAGAAACTACACCAACGATGAGGATAATTGGCCGGCCGACTGGTCTGACGTCGACACTGATTACGAAGATGAAGCCAAGGAGTATAAAGAGTGGCGCCGACACCGATCTCCTGATATCGATATGCAAATTCCCATCGAGGATCCTCAAGGCTCGGTGGATGACATGACGGGCCACCCTTCAGCGCGAGGTTGCAAGCAATGCCGAATTGAGGACAAAGACTGCACTATGGTCGATGGCGGCTCGTTTCCCTGCGACGAATGCGAAGAGGAAGATGTCGCATGCGAGCCTATCACCAAGCCCATGACTAAAGGGCGCTGCAAGCAGTGCGACAACGACGATGAAGAAACCTGCTCATTCGAGAATAACCCCGAACAATCCATCTGCGACCATTGTACAGATGGGCAATTTGTTTGCGAGGCTCTGCCTCCGGTCAATTACAAGCCGGCGCGTATCTCCATCGACAAGATTCTCTATGGTCCTGATCGCAAGCACATCCAATGCACGTTCTGCCGCGCGGAGAAGAAAAGGTGCTCACTCAAGAAGAAGACGGACAAACCGCCATGCAAGAACTGCAAGAAGAATAGTATTGGATGTACGTTCTACGATATTCCGAAAGCAGTGACAGAGAGGCAGGCTATTGCAGCCAGGAAGAAAGCGTCGTTGCATCCAACGGAAGGCGAAGCTCCTGAGGTATCGATGCCCGGATCCGAGTTCTTCAGCCCTGAGGACCTCAAGGACATGCTGCGCGACGACGATACGCCCCTCTCTCGCGAGCCCACGCCGGAGCTGGACATGGTAGACAACGACGGCAACAAGGGCGTGATCAGAAAGATTAAAACGTCATTCGCGCATCCAGTTGAGTTCAACCAGTCCGATGACTGCAACTTTTGCGAAATGCCCATGTTCGGATGCGTTGGCGAATTTGAGCGCGAAGTCTACGTCATCAAGTGGCACAATGGTCTAGGTTGTACCGAAGTAGGTGGCGGCCACCGCGAAGATAAGGACCCGACGAGAATGTGTAACGACTGCACTATGGCACGAGCTCAAATCACCTTATGCGACAGCCACACTCTCGAAGAGCTGCCGAAAGAGACGCGCCCACTCGACTTCGCTGCGATGAGTGACGAACTCATGTATGCAGAGCCTGGCTCTGCAGAAATGCGGTACCAGCTGTCACGGTGGTGCTCAATGTGTTTCTCGCCAGCGACTATGGGTTGCTCCACCATGCAGCTCTCGCTGAATGGAGCAGATGATGTCGAGACGCGTGTCGGCTGCGGCTTGAGGCTCTGCGACATTTGCCAAAATTCTTTGCAAGACGCATACAACGGAAACTTTGAGGATATGGCAGAGGCAATGGATGACATGCCCAAGGCTTCCGCAGAGGACGGTGAGTCTGAGACTTTGGAGGGTAAGCCAAGGGCCGATGTGGGTTATTTAGTCAATGGGGGCCTGCTCATGCGATGCATCATGGCTGAAGGATACAATGCCGGTCACGAGGACTGAACATCGCGTCTCTGAGATGGCGAATCGAGACATATTGTCTCAGTAGGGCAAGCATGAATAGGCTGGCGTATTCAGCCACATTGGATTGCGAGCCCGACATCGTATCGATGGAGTACTGCACAGGCACATGATCAGGATTTGTTTTCTTCATGTGCAAAAATGATATAGCGTCAGCGGAAGACTCGGCGGAGAATGACAGGGACTTCCAGAGGAGTGCTTTGAGGATTTTCTGGACATATCACAACTCAGTCAATGCAAAAGTTCATCGAATGATCCGGTTGCGAGTTCGTCTCCGAGCATGGCGGCTGCTAAGAAAATCGGAGACCAAGATCAAGGGGATGAGAGTAACTGACGGGATCATCCTAGCACATATGCGTGATATACGAGTAGTTTGGAGAAGATCTATGGTGGTTACTTCCACGTTAGATGCTGCACGGGGCCAGGGATAGCGCGTCACACCTCACACCTCGCAACGTCGCATTCCTTCAGTCCAAATCAATCGTATCTGCAACCATTTTTCCGCCACCTCAAATGGCTTTTGCAACCATTGTGGCGCGAAATCTCCGTCCTCGACACGTCCTTCTCACTGTCAAAGCGTCAAGCTGCTGGCCCCCAAATGACCTCTGAATTGCCCAATTTACATCACGAACGTGGCGAAATATCCTCGTCACACTCGAAACAACTGGCAAACCAAATTTCACTCGTCCCAATGCCTTAATTTCAGATTATACATCAATACTCGAAGCCCTGAACAGCGCCACCATTATCCTCTGATGGTGTCTCGAACGGCGCCTCAGCCTGTGGCGTAATCCTTGCCAAATGCCTCCGCGCACCAGTATCCCAATCCAAGAGCGCAGAATGCGCAGTCACCCGATTGTCCCAGACTACGACAGTTCCCGGCGCCCACTTGACGCGTGCCTGGAAGTCCTGGCCCTTGGCAATGTGGTCGTACAAGAAGTTCAAGAGGAAGTCACTCTCCTCCTTCTTGTAGCCAACGATGCGACGACTGAACTGAGGGTTGACGAAGAGTGCCTTCTCGCCCGTCGCTGGATGCGTGCGGACCAATGGATGAATGGAAGTCACTGGGTCGCGACGAACGATGCCGCCGCGGTTCTTGCTGTTGTCGGCTTGCTCGACGGCGGAGTGGACGACTTTCAAACCATGAAGACGCTTCCTGAACTCTGGGGAAAGCCTATTATACGCCGCTGCTTGGTTGGCGAAGAGTGTGTCGCCACCGGCTGCGGGACCGTCGAGCAGGTACAAGAAAGTGGTGCCAGGTGGCTGCTTCTCGTAAGTGACATCGGAGTGCCATGTGATTGAGTTCGTTCGCTCCTCGAAGAAGTCGCGCGCGGATGTGTCATCAGTTCCACGATGGACAAGGTGGACTTGAGGATACCCTTCTGGAGCTCCAGATGTGGGGTGAATGTGGTGTCGTCCAAAGTAGCCACCGTAATTTAGGGCGTCCTGGATCGGAAGGTCTGCAAAATCTTGCTCTCGGAAAGCTACGACCTTCTTTTGCGCGACGAACAATGCAAGCTCATCTTTGCCGGCGTCGGTCAACTTGCTCAATTGGACGCCATGGACCTCAGCGCCAATGTTTGCAGTCAAATCGTCGACCTTTGCATTTTTCAGGAGGTTTGGGAACGAGGGGTCTGCATCTTTCCCGTGCTCAGTGTGCTGGAAAGGCTCGAGGGGGGCATACCTATGTGCGAAGTCAGGATGTGAGTCTATTTGGACTCCAGGATACTCACTTCTCCTTCTCGTTATCCCAAACGGGTAAGTAATTGGGATATCTCGTGGGCGCATGCTTATCCGTCCCTCTCAGCTCAAGTTCTTTGCTAAACACTTTTGGCCCACCAAGCCCTGCTTCTTTGTATTGTCCTACACCCCACTTGTAATCAACTGTCTGCTGTTCCACGACTTTTTCGACAAGAGCTGGAGCCATGATGATAGTATAGTCTGGAGAGAATTGTCACTAGGAGTGAAGTCTCAATCGCAGCATGGCCCTACCGTGCATCCCGGCGCCTCTTATACATCATCAGCACCATCCGGCGACCGGCTCCTTGCTTCCACCTTAGATCGATAACGGGAACAAACGACACTTGACCCCGCTTCACATGAGCAGTGGCGAGGAAGTGGGCCTTACCGGTTATCATCGCGTGCTTGCCCCTCGACGCGTTTCGCTGGGTTCTTTTACCGCAGTATTCCCGGGGAATCAGAGGAAAGCTAGATGGCGACAAACATGCATGAGATTGCTCAATGCGTGCTTGTCTCGGCTAGCGCGATGTTTACGACGGGGCTGCCAGGCGATGGCGAGATCCAGCACAACGTGGGGACACGTCAAATACGTCGCAACGACCATGTATCGGCACGAAATATTGCGTCATGACGGTATTGATGCCGGTAGGTGAAGAACATGATGGAGGAGTGGAGATCTCGGTTCGTGGGGTATGTCGTGAGTATCCCGCCCAATCACGCCATGAGCAACACAGCGAATCAGCCTGAGGCACTGAAGACTCGACGTGGACTAAGTAGCGCGATATACAAGGCATCCTTTGCGTGCTTCTCTATTCCCTCGCGACATGGCTTGTTGTGGAACCTCGGCGCGTCTTATCGTACATACGACTCGCGGCTAAAGCTACTATAATGGGGGCGTTGAGGTTTGCTGAAGGGAACAACAGGCAGATATGACGACCTTTGTAAGCAGCGATTGGCCAGTTCCGAGGAGTTTTACCCTTTGCACGGGCTTGTTTCAGCGAAAGAGTTCTGGCGGTCCGTACTGCGGCTAAGCATGGTGGTGTAAGCGCTTTATAAAGTCTTGTCGCAGCGGAAGTAAGCCCAGCAACACCAAGCATCACTGCCGTGACATTGGCATACCATGGCACCTGACCCAATGACGGAACCTGTGTCATCCCGCGAGGTTGCGAATACCAGCAAAGAGATCGATCTTTCCGAAAGTGCCAGTGGCAGCGAAATTGGTGTTCACTCGTCTAGCAAGGGACGTAGAGGAGAAACTGCCTTCTCCACTCATGGCCTGCGTCAGGACAACTATAGGCCTGTTGATACATACGAAGGCATACATCGGTATGATCCCGACGTTGAATGGGAGCCGGAGGAAGAGCGCAAGGTTGTAAGAACTTTAGGGTATCGGGAAATGCGTCGAGGACGATACACTGACGAGATAAGGTTGACAAGCGCATTTGCTCATGGGTCTGCTTGATGTTCTTTGCGCTGTGAGCGGATGCTATTACAGGAGCGTGCTTTGCATGCGCTGATTGTACTTGTAGACAATTGGATCGTGCGAACATCTCTCAGGTACGCGGCGACCATACCGATGCGTGAGTTCCCTGCTGACCGATTGCACAGGCACTGAGCGACAATCTACTGAACGACCTACACATGAACAGCAACGACTACAATTATGGACAGACCATTTTCTACTTGTGCTTCCTGAGCGCGGAGCTGCCTTCTCAGCTCATTAGTAAGAAGCTTGGGCCTGACAACTGGATCCCTATTCAGATGGTATCCTGGAGCCTTGTAGCTAGCTTCCAAGCTTTCTTAAGCGGCCGCAGTTCCTTCTTCGCATGTCGCGCACTACTCGGCTTGATCGAAGGCGGCTTCATTCTCGACAACATCCTTTACCTCAGCTACTTCTACACAGGCTGGGAGCTACCTGGACGCCTGGGCTGGTTTTGGGTGTCTTACCAATCGACCAACATCATCTCCGCTTTCCTCGCCGTGGGCATCCTGCGTCTACGAGGTCACAACGGACCCCCCTTGCGCCTGCAGCGGGCTTTTGTTGTTGCTTGTTTTGAGGTATTTCTGGCGCTGGCTTTTTGCTCTGGAAGGAATGTTGACGGGCATCATCGGAGTCATTAGCTGGTTTGATCTCCCTCCAAGTCCGACTCAAACCGCGTCCAAGGGCTGGAACATCTTCTGTGGCAAAGATGGGTGATTCAATGAGAGAGAAGAGAAGATCATGGTGAACCGAATTTCTCCGCGACGACCCCAGCAAGGGCGACATGCACAATCGCCAGGGTTTGAGCTTCCGCGTGCTCTGGGAATGCCTTCAAGACTACCACATGTGGCCAATATACATCGTCGGACTCACTTGGCTCATCCAAAATACACCAGCGACTGCGTACCTCACACTCCACATCCGCTCGTTGGGCTTCGATACCTTTGAGACGAATCTTCTGACCGTGAGTCTTGGCATCATCATTGAAAAGTCTATATTGACAACAGCAGATACCAGCATATGTCCTCTTCATCCTCCAACTCCTCTTCTGGACCTGGCTCTCCGAGCGCATTGACCAACGCTTCCTCATCGCCCTGATGTCTCAAGTCTGGGCTTTGCCGCTCCTCATCGCCCTCGAATTTCTCTCAAAGTCCGCGTCTCATTGGTCGCGCTACATCCTCTCAACTCTGCTAGTCGGCCACCCATACTCCCATGCCATTCTCGTCGCGATCACCTCGCGCAACGCCGGCGCAGTTCGCACGCGCACCGTCGCATCCGCATTGTACAACATGTGCGTGCAGGCTAGTAACATCATCAGCCCGAATATATACCGGGATGACGACAAGCCGTATTATCGCAGAGGAAATAAGGTCCTGATTGCGATCTGCGCAGTGAACTTTGCTATTTTCAGGAGCGAAATGGTATTATGTGGATGTAAATAGGAAGCGGGAGAGGATCCCGCAGAATATGAGTAAAGAGGAGAAGGAGACGTATCTGGAGACATCGAAGGATAAAGGAAATAAGAGGTTAGATTTCAGGTTTGCGCATTGAGTAGTGCGCGAGGTTGGAGATGGGAGTTGGAAGAATTGCGGACGCTGTGCATTCTGCGCGCATGAGGGTTCACCGAATCGCAATCTATGATATGTTTGTCAAACGATACTTCCATTTCGTATGGCTTGTTCATTTTATAGACGAGGAATACGCTAACTTGGAACCTAATTGCGGCAGTATTGCAGAGCCAAAGTGGCAAACGATTCCGCGAAGATGCGTATATGCGTGCGCCAAAACGCCGTCGTATCTCCCCATCAATGAGGGAATGGCTCGACTTAGTTCAAATCAAGCTGGAATGATCGCATCGGCTTCATGCATGGTGGTGTTTCCCTCCGCGCCCTCGGCTTGATCTGCAGACGAGTGGCTCTCAATGAAATGCTGCCTCATCAACTCCTCCTTGTTTTGGATATTCTCGCCACAGATTCGACATTCTTGACCAGCGCAATCGACGAGGAACGCCTCCCAAATGTTTTCCATGCTCTTGTGATCTACCGGTCGCATCATGGCAGCGAGATCACCCTTGACGCGATCCCAAGTCAGGAGAAGTGTGTCAAGGAGACCGCTTGTGGCACGCGGCAACTTGACTTCATCGGGGACCGTCGTTTCTGGGGTTTCACCATTCTCGATTTCCGGATTGCCATTGAGCAAGAGGTCCAGTTGGCGTATCAACGAAGCAACAAACTCCGCCTGCTTGCGATCACCATCAATCTCTGCATAAAACCAAGCTCTTAACATCGGCATTCTCTCCAGCGTGGCAGTGAAGTTCTGCACTGTAACTTCGGAATACGCGGCGAGGACGGACGTCGATGTTGCCAACGCCATCATGACCGAGTGCGCAGGAATGCTTAGAGCGTCACCTTGATTCTGCACGAAGACCATTCCGCCTTCGAACAGGAACGTGACATTGTGATTTTCGACGCCGCGTTCGCGCATGATCTCGTACATGGTCTGCAGCCCGCGCATATTCTTGGCAGTAGGTGGCCAGATGATCCAGACGATGGTACCGCTTAGAAGCGTCGTAATCGTCGTTCCTTCGTTGCTGTGGTGTAGTGGGAGAAGCGTGTCCTTTGGAAGCACGGTGCACGTCGTCATAGTCGTGCGTAGAATGTTTCGCGGTGGCTCCCAGCCGTCGGCACACATCTTCTCCAGCGTCTCACTCGGAAACGTCACGATGGTGGTGGTGGCGTCGCCCGCATCGGCGTCGATTAGAGTGTTGATGGTCTGCATGCCTGCAGCTTCTTGATCCATGTCCTCCTCCGCACTGCTCCAGCCCGGCTGCGTAAAGTAGGTGAGTTGCTCTCCGAAGCGTTCGCGCGCCTTGGGCAGATCGCGCAAGCACATGTCATGCAAGGCCTTGGGAGACTGTGGTCCACGGAGACCACTGGGAACCTGCTTCTTGCCGAGTCTGGCGTAGTCGACACGAAGCTTGCGCTTGGCATACTCTCTGGATTTGTACGGGATGAATTTGTGCTCTTCCAGTAGGCTCGTGAACAAGGTTGCATTCTCAGAGTCAGAAGATTTGAGTGCGGTGCGCACTGCGGCGATAGAGCTCATGGTATCTGTGAGGCCCGTGTGAGATAATTGGATTTACGGAAATGAAACGAGAGGTAGTTGAAATTGGGGAGTTGTGGTGTGAGAGCGAGCGGGTAGTTGGTTATGATTGAGGGCACACGTGCGGCGAGGTAGGCCCGCAAGTTTGTTGAGCAAGGTCACAAGTGAAATTCACCCTCGATGCGTGCTTTTCGATACTCTCAGAATCGCCAACCAAGTTCTCGACAGCGGCATGCATGTAGACACGAATCACTCTAGGATGCTTTGACGAAGACTGAAGGACATACATTTAACTAATTAATTAGTCTCAAGAAATGCTAAAAGATCAATGACATTCTTATTCGGACGACTTTGCATGGACTAAGGATGGTCTGATTAGGACATTCACTGCAGGAGCGCCCTTTTCCCGGAAAGTGTTAGCGCCAGCTTATCGATAAGGACAGCAAAACAGTTGTGAGTCACGTCGCCACCATCAACGTCCATCCTTGATGACCTGGAGAATACCCAACGTCAAAATACTGACATGGACATTCTTTCCTTGCCGCGCGAGCTTCGCGACGAAATATACACGCTGGCCATCGCAGCAGACGACACCGAGAAGCTAAGAACGATACGCATTCGCCCAGATGTTACTCCTAACGTTCCACCGCCAGCTCTTATGCTCGTCTGCAAACAAATTTATCGGGACGCCCGATCGATGTATCTGCGCTCCCTGAAATTCGTCGTATCCGATGAGGCATCACGTGAGTCTACACGACATTGGTTCGCGAAGGAACAAAACTCTCGGACCTTGAAAGATATTTGCACCATGATCTTTACATCCCTGGGAGCTTTTCGCACATCATCTCCCAGCACGCGCCAATTACATCTCGATACACAGAAAGACATACCGTGGCGTCTGCGACAACCAAGGGCTTCTGGAATGTACATTACTGGTAGCGACGCCGGACTGGACGGCGCAAAGACTATATCAAAGTCTCTGGAGTTTTTCCTTTCGCTCCCATGCTTGCGCCATGTTGAGATAACCTTACCAACCAATCCTCGCTGGGTCTCGAGTGATGTTGATAAGGCACGCGGACGAGAGAAGCGTTACTACGACCTCGATTGCTTGTATTCCATTTTAGCACTGAAAACAGTCACAATCAATAGACATTGGAAAGGCGCGGCCGGCTGGAGATGGTTTAAGAGGTACATAGCAGCATTGGACAAGGGAACCACGTCCAGCCTGGGAGAACCGGCACGACTGGCCTTTGAGACGTTGCAGGATGCCCACGGTCTAAGATCGTGGCTTGCAGAGGAGTTTCCTGATAAAGGGTCGAATGTTGAAGTTGTTTCCATTTGTCACCGAAAAGAGCCATATAGCGAGTTCGATGAGACTATCAAGAGAATTGAGAATGAAAGGGGTCAGGCTCGACCGACTATGCCGGGCCACAGCTATCTCGAGGAAGTTAGAGACTAAACTAAATCTATCTATGTAGGCTCTTTATCTACCAAGTTCTCTAGAACACTCTGACTACGCATCAGACTGTGTGCGTAGCATTCTCTAATTAACTTATACGCGTCCCCGTGTGGTCTGATAATAAAGGGTATAATAGCGCCGTATAAGATGCAAATTTGATCTCCTAGCTGCATAGCTGCAGGTCCCAATCCTCTTATGCCCGAAGCCGTCCTAAAACACGCGCGTTCGCGGCAAGCGGACTAAGCAGCGTCGCAAAATCGGTTTATATCGCCGTCTGATATCACAATACTAGCAAACGAAACGGGACGCCCGGTAACATCTATTGCGCCTTAATACCCGAACATCGCAAAGTTCTCCTCTCCTCTAGTCTGCCTCTATTTCTACTAGAAATAGGAGTTTAGGCTAATAAGAAGAGGCCTTAGCAAGGCGCTATATAGTAGAAATAGAGCGTAGAAATAGATAACCTTTCTAGAGGTAATAAAGTTTTTCTAAGAGGCTATTGTATAGTATAGCAAAAAAAGGTCTACGTTTATTTAACTTAGAATTTTTTTTTAAAAAAAAAAAAGTTATATTTTTGCTATTCTATATAGTATAACTATAATATTTCTAATTAGGTTTAAGTTTTTTTTCTAGCGTGCCTAATTAGATTTAGTTTCTCTTCTAGTATATATATAGAGCGTTTTTATTCTTAGCAGCGCATAAAGCGTTTTTATTCTTAGTAGCGTATAGAGCGTTTTTATTCTTAGCAGCGTATAGAGCGTTTTTATTCTTAGCAGCGTATAGAGCGTTTTTATTCTTAGCACTAGAGACTATACTATAAAGTTTATTATATAACCTCTTTAAGTATAATAACTTTAAAGTTTATAGTATAATCTTCTAGAATAACTCTATAACTTATAAATACTATAGAGTATCTATAATAATACGTAATAGAAGCAGAGCAATAAGAGGCTATCTGCGCTTTAAAGCAGAAGTATAATAAGAAAATAAGGCAGTATTCTAGAATATTAAGGCATGCTATAAGCAATGCATCTAACTAGCAGCGCCTTGCACTTCTAGTTATAACCTTTATTTCTAAACTTTCTACTATACTAGCGTATATAGCTGCTATAACGAATATATTATAATTAATAAATACTTTAGTATATAAATATATTCTTGCTATAACTCTCTTAGTAAAGTATATTACTATACTAGTATAAGTAGCCTAAGTAAATACTATAGTATTATAAATAAGTCTATTAAACTTATTTACTAGCATAATATCTATATTATTTAATATATAACCTATAATTCTAAAAAGTTATTATAATTAAAGCGCGTTATTAGAGAAGAACTATAATACTTAAGTAGTAAGTTATATATCTTTCTATACTTTAGATTTGCCTTAAACTAGAATATTCTCTCTACTTTTAAACTCTCTATAACTTAGTATTAGATTAGATTAGTTAATACTAGTTCTAGTCTCTAGAATATAAATACTTACTATCTATTATAACCTTATATTTAACTAACTATTACCTACTATACTTAAGATACTTATAGAGAATAGTTTAGAAATTAATCTATTACTACTTAAACTAAAGCTTTACTCTACTATACTTAACTAAGATATATAGATAGCTATTAGCAATAGTATTTCTCTATCTATAAGTGCTGCTCTATTCTATCTATATACTATATTTGCTTATGCCTATTTATATATAAAAAGTAATCTTTCTTATAGCTATTCTTTAGATAAAATATCTACAGCACTTTTTAAATTACTTCTAAAATTTATACTAGGCTTACTAGAAGAATACTAACTTCTTAGCTTACTATAGACTTTACTAAGCTACTTAAACTGCAGTTTCTTTAATAGTTAAGCGCTGCTACTATTAGAATATAGACTTTTTTCTGCAGCACTATTAGATAAACTTTCTCTGCTTAATCTTTAATACTCTAAGAATATATATCTTTTAGAAAACTCTAGTATAGCTAAACTTATCTATTTATATAATATAGATAGTTATATCTTTTTACTTTTAAGCCTAGGCGTATTTTACTATAATATTTAAATATCTTTCTTACTAGCTTTTACTTAAGGCTAATAACTAAACTAAAAAGTATTATTTATAGATATCTAAATAACTAAGTATAAATGCGTTCTGTTCTGCATTAATAACTACTTAGAATACTATAGTATAGCTAAAAAAGGTCTACGTTTATTTAACTTAGAATTTTTTTTAAAAAAAAAAAAAAGTTATATTTTTGCTATTCTACGTAGTATAACTATAACATTCTTAATTAGGTTTAAGTTTTTTTCCTAGCGTGCCTAATTAGGTTTAGTTTCTCTCCTAGCGTACGCATAAAGCGTTTTTATTCTTAGCAGCGTATAGAGTGTTTTTATTCTTAGCAGCGCACAAAGCGTTTTTATTCTTAGCAGCGCACAGAGCGTTTTTATCCTTAGCAGCGTATAGAGCGTTTTTATCCTTAGTAGCATACAGAGCATTTTTATTCTTAGCAGCGTATAGAGCGTTTTTATTCTTAGTACTGTACTGTAGAGTAGAGTAGTAACTAAAATAATTAGTCTTTATTGTAATAGAATAGCAGTAAATTAAAGTATAAGTGTCTAGTAGGTAGTAAGTTCTCTGTTCTATACTATCTTCTCCTTAAGTAGACTTTAAGAAAGCCTCTATTTCTCTTCTTCATATAATAGTATAAACCTCTCTATCTTTAAGCTTAGTCCTATAAGCTCTTTCTATTTCGCGAGCATATATATATATATACGTACGTGCGTATATACTAAAAGAGAAAAGCTATACTAAATCTAGTAAGAACAATAACTCTAGTAACTTAATAATAAACTAAAACCTCCTCTATCCTCTCCTTTCCTTAT